>JAABUL010000653.1_pt1 | contig 73033 bp, 132 predicted proteins | sample 5559151 | NCBI WGS metagenome assembly JAABUL01 (sample SAMN10711876, study PRJNA513368) | rock metagenome | isolation source: Antarctica rocks | place: Antarctica: Victoria Land, Pudding Butte sud | reverse complement strand
CCCCCCGGTGTTCGTCTGTGGTGGCACCAGGCACAACCTGATTGATCGCTCAGCACGCGTGTCACAAACACAACTCGCAGTTGATCTGAGGAGTTGATCTGAAGACATTTCCCCATGCCCAGGCCCCGCCAGCGTCCTGCCATCACCGCCGCTGCCGCCGCCGCCGCCGCCTCCGTGGCTGCGGCCGCCGCACCACACGCGATCGCTGCTGCACAAGCTGGCGCTGCGGTCCGCCGGCGGCGGGGCGGGCCTGCGCAGCGCGCGGCGGCTGCTGCCGCCGCCGGACTACGCGCGCCACATGCAGCACCTGCAGTCCATGCGGGGCCACCAGTTTGCGGTGTACTGCATCTCCTTTGACAAGGCCGGCCGCCACATCATCACCGGCTCTGACGACACCTTCGTCAAGGTGCGCGATTTTGGAAACTTCCCGCTCAAGCGTGGCCATGACAGCGGCACATTCACACAGCTGTTCCAGCCTGGCGGGAGCGATTCACATCGTAGGACCACTCCACAGCTCATTTCCAAACATCTTGTGGCAAAACAACGACACCCTGCGCTGCAGCCGGCGAGCAGCCTCCAATGCGTGACGAGCTCTGGCTGACGTGCAGGTGTGGTCGGCAGAGACCGGGCTGCTGCTGTGCTCGTGCCGCGGCCACACGCAGGAGATCACGGACCTCAGCGTCAGCGCCGACGATGCCATGTTCGCCTCAGCATCCAACGACAGAACCGTGCGCGTGTGGAGCCTCCAGGTGACTACGCACTGATGAGCTGGCGACATTTTTGCAGGCGCCCTGTCCAGCACATTGCTGACAAGACGAGCAAGCTAGAGCATTTCAGATCCGCTGCAACACACCACTCCAAGAAGCCTCCCACCAGAGGTGCAAGAGCATTTTGTTGCCCGGACAGGCGGGCGAGCTGGGGGAGCCGAAGGGGCTGCTGGCGGGCCACACGAACGTGGTGTCCTTTGTGGAGTTTTGCCCGAGGGTGCCCCATGCGCTGCTGTCCAGCTCCTTCGATGGCACCTGCCGCATCTGGAACGCCGCTGACGCCTCCGCGCCCCCCATTGTGCTCCAGGTGAGGCAGCCGATCAGCATTTGCTGCACACCACGCACTCACAGGAACAGCTTTGATGTGCTTGAAGACATGTGCTTGGAGATCTGCCATGCAGCACAGGTGCATTGTTGGGCATACTCGTACAGGCCGCCCGCCCAACGTCGAGTTTCTGGAGTTATCATACCAACGGTGCATTGTCACGAGAGGAGAGAGAACTTGTCTTTGCCGACCGCAGGCATCAGCCACGTTCGGGCCGGCGCGCAACATCACGCGCCTGGGCCTGGGCCTGCGCACAGCGGCGGGCGGCATGGTGGCGGTAGGCAGCCGCCGCGGCGAGGCGCCGGTCGAGATCGACATGGAGAGCCAGCCGTCCGGCTCTGGGGAGGCCGATGTGAGTGGCTTCTGATTCATTGCATTGCAATGCCTTGCTGATCTGTTGGGTTCAGGGATTTGACTGCCGGTGTGTTCAGCCCAAACTTCAGCTGCCTGTTCGATTGGCTATGCAGCAACTGTTGCCGGCAGCTGTGAGTTTACAATGCGGATTGCGCACGCGCAGGAGCCACCGGGCCTGCTGGTGTGCAGCTTCAGCCGCGACGGCAGCTACATCGTGGCCGGCAGCAACGACTGCGCCACCTACGTGTGGCACTGGGACGTGGCAGGCGCCGGCGCCTCCAGCAGTCTGACCGCCGCGCGGCTGGTCGGAGGAGTGTACAGCTCTGACACCCTGGCGGGGCCTGGCGCCGCCGCGGCTGTGCCCGAAGAGCAGCCTGATGCGTCGGCTCCGGCGCCAGCGCAAGAGTCAACCGCGGCAGCTACAGGCGGTGCAGCAGACGCTGAAACAGTGGCGGCCGCAGCTCGGCCAGCGAGCCCTGTGGCAGAAGCAACGCCTGACGCTGCACCAACGGCAAATGGCGCAGGCCTTTCGCAGGCCAGCGGCAGGCCTGCTGCAAACACAGCGACAGCCAGCGGAGCACAGCCGGCAAATGGGGCAGCAGAGCCGGCAGCTGACGCAGTCGGCGCAGCGGAGCCAGCCGCAGCTGGCGCGTTGCCGCCTCCAGACGCCGCCGCAGCAGCTGCCAAGGCAGAGCCGATGGATGTGGACAGCGCCCCTGTCATGCTGGCTTCGCCGCCGGCAGCCAGCGCGCCCTCAGCAGCAACGGTGACACCGTTTGCAGAGCCAGCGCGCCCGGCGGCGCCCGCGTCAGCGGCGACAATGCCGGCAGAGGCTGCAGCAGCGCCGGCAGCGCCGGCAGCAGCGGCCGCAGCAGCCCCGCAGGCAGCCGCCGCAGCGGTGATAGTCCCCGAAGTTGGCGGGGAGGGCGAAGTGTGGCCAGCGCCGAGCGAGGTCTGCCGCCTGGAGGGGCACAGGAACGACGTGCTGCTGCTGCTCTTCTCGCCTGACAGCGAGGGCATTGCCACCGGCTCCAAGGACGGCTGCGTCCGGGTGCGTGTTTTCCGTTGTTTCCTTTTGTACCTTTAGTGAAAATTTGTTTTCACAAAAGCCCCGCTGCCAATGTGGTCACGAAGCGTTTCTGCTTGTATGGCCAGCTTCCGTCATGAATGCCACAAGCCTGATGCTTCTTGTACAAGCACAGTGTGGAGTATACCTGCAGGATAGCTGCTGCCTCGTGTGTGCTGAGGCGATGTGCCATGTACTGTATACGGTGATGTCGGATACTTTGCGTGACTCTGCAGATCTGGCGTAAGGACCGGAAGCGGGGCAAGAGGCCGGCGGCGTGGGCGCTGCGGCACACGCTGACCAGCCCGCCGCAGCCGGAGGAACAGCCCTTGCTCGGACGCCGGCGGCGCGCGCCGCCCGTCCTGAAAGTCAACCAGATCGCCTGGACGTGCGACAGCTCCCAGGTGCGGCTGTCAGCTTCCCCTATCTGTGTCCTTCCGCTGTACTGATCTGATCCAAGGCATTGACCTCACAAAGCCACTGCTCTCACATAGGGCAAACCTTTGCACAAAAGAACTCAGCCCGTCTGAATCATTCGCATCACTGTGTGTTGCGCGAGCCCGCATCGATTGGACCTGTTTTTACCCCTGCCACAGGTGATTGCCGCGGTCACGGACAACAGCCTACGGGTGTGGGAGGCGTGGCGCGGCGGTGCGCAGCACACGCTGACGGGCCACACAGCGCACGCCTACATCCTGGAGGGCCACCCCTCCGACGCGCGCATGCTGATGAGCGCAGCCTACGACGGCCGCATCATGCTCTGGGATGTTGTCGCCGGCGTGCAGCTCGCCAGGTGCGGCGGCCTGCCTGTCGACTGCAAACTTAATATGGGTCAGAAACTTTTGCGAGTAACATTGAGTGTTCCGGAACCAACACCTGCTCGATTGCCGGGCAGCAGCCTGAGCCCGCGCTTTTGCCGGCCGTGACGGCAGCCAATCGTCGCCAATTGGAGGCGATGCTTGCGACCAGTTCTGCAAATTCCATGCTGTCTCCTTCCATGCAATCGCGTTGAGTCACATATTGGTGTAGCAGCGCTGCTGAAGAGTCCCTTTCCTGCCCGCTGCAGCTTCTCGACGCAGGACACCTGCCCCGGCGGCCGCCCCTGGGTGGACGCCATCCAGATGGTGGACGGCCACTTCTCCCCCGACGGCGCCTCCCTGGCCGTCACCGACGTCGCGGGCCAGCTCCACATCTATGGCCTCGGCGGCCGCGACAACCTGCGGTGCGCGCCGTTGCTTTCGCAATCAAAATCTTTGTCACAGTGTGTGTGGCGCAAAGGAAGCTGATGCTTGGCCGGTGATGCGTTGGCCGAGGATCGGGGACTGTAGAGCTTCCAATAAAGCATGAAGGTTTGAGTGCAATGGCAATTATTGTATTCTGCTGTGCAGGCGGGCGCCCTACGACCAGTTCTTCCTGCCGGAGTTGGACCGCATGCGCCAGGAGCAGGAGGCGGCGCTGGGGGATGACGCCCCACCGCTGCTGCCCCTGCGCCCCGCCACGTACGCCTTATGATTCCTATCTTTGCCCCATCACCTTCCTCTGTGTTGCTGCTCTGTGCTGGCGAGGCACCACTCCTGCTGCTGTGCATCGCCGAAGTGAAACTGAGGTACAGAACATGAGTAAAAAATCGCCAGGCAGAAAGTGAAGCCCTCATGTAGGCAGTGCCTGTCCACATGTCGAGACGAAGGAGGAGAAAGTGACGGTTGGCTTCTTGTGTGCTGACTCATGCCATCGCTGAATGCTCAGGGACCGGCTGTGCGACTCGCTGGGCGATGCGTACCCAGAGCCCTTCCAGACGGCGTACCAGACGGGGCACACGGCTGCGCTCGCAGAAGCGGACTGCCCAACCAGCGGCATGCGGCCCGGCATCCACCAGAACCCTCCCACCATCAGCGCCGCCGCCTGGCTGGCACAGGTGCTGCCTCTTCGAGGTTGCTGACAGAACGAGATGGCCTCACACCCAGGCCTTGTCGTTACGGCCAGAGCCTCCTAGCCTCGCACCACCACAGCAACGATCCACGACTTGTGACAGGACACCTCAGCGACGCCTCAAAACACAACCAGCCATCAATAGTCCACAACTGGCAACCGAGGAAACCTTGGCCACTCCATTTCTATGCTGTTGCAGGAGAACGGCGGCGGCGAGGCGGCCATCCAGAGCGCCATCCTCCAGGCGCAGGAGCGAGCGCTGGCGGCGGAGCTGGCAGAGGCGCCGGCGCGGCCGTCCGCCGCCGTCGGCCCCCGGCGTGGCCGCGCCGCAGACAACGGCGCTGGCACCGACTCTGGCGGCCCCTCCCAGGTGCGAGCGGGCATAGGGCGCAGACGGGATTCAATTTCAATACGCACATGCCTCGTCAATATCGTTGCCAGCATTGATGCGCATTGGCGCACCTTCGGGATGTACCGGGAGCCTGTATCAAACAGTCTGTGTCAGGAAGACTTGGGCGTCAAGTGTGGCGGTGTGTCCCACGCGGCGCGATCTGAGCTTCAGGCCTTCCGCACTCTTTCAGGGGCCGGCGCCGGCAGGGCAGGGTGCGGCACACGACTTCTACGAGCTGGAAGACTTTTCCAGCGACGCTTCCGATGATGATCAGGTACAGCAAAAGGCGATGCAGATCTGAACGCGCAAGGGTTTCCAATCCTGCATGTGTTGTACGGAGTTGCTGTTTGAATTTGAACGGGCCGCAAAGCTGCTGATAGGAGTGGGCCCCGCTCTGACCTCTTTCTGACTGATCGTCTAGCAGATTTCAGGTGTAAAATCGAAACCTGTGCAAGCAGGGGGACGACTGGCAGAGCAGCGAGGAGGAGGAGCAGGCCGTGCGGCGGCGGCGCACCTCACAGCGTGCGCGCGAGGCGGTCGCGACCCGCGCCGCCGCCGCGCGCGAGCACCTCGAGGCCAGGCACGCTGGCCGCTGCCTGCCGCTGCTCATGTTCTGCTTTTCCAATTGCGTCTCAGTACTGCCATTCCGGCCATCTGCCTCGTCTGATCCGCCCTGATTGTGCAATGAACTCATGAGGAACTTTTCAGGGCCGCGCTGCTACGAAATGCCTCTCTCGGATTGAGCATTGCAGCTGTGCTCTGGCTGTGATCACGTGAAACTTGATGGTGTGAAATTGTTTTCAATGTTGCAGTCTGGCCAGTGGGGAGGGCGGACATCGGGTGACGCGCTCAGGACGCATTCTGGAGGCCCCTGCATCGCTGGGAGGCGTCAGCACCCGGCGCTCGGCCGCCGCAGGTATGTCTGGCACCGCGGCAGGCAGAGCCAGTCCCAGTAGCAGACTGCGCCCTGGTAGAGGAGACAGCGTCTGCGATATTGTGTGGTGTATGGAAGCAGGACCTTCCCACGTACAGCTACTGGACTGGTATGTGGCACTTGGGACGGTTGTGTTGATTGAAACGGCGCGCTTCATGAAGCCCATGCTGTCGCGCTGAAATATGACCTCGACGCGTGCGGCATGCAGGTCCCTCGTCTGGCGCAGGCCCCAGCCGCGAGCGGGAGAGCAGGAAGCGCACGCGTTCGCAGATGCACAGCTACCGAGACAGCGACTTCAGCAGCGGGGAGGAGGAGGAGGACTGGGAGGACGAAGACACGGCCGCCCAGGTGATCCAGGGTTTCCACCAGATCCACCTGAGCAAGCGTCACTTTTAAAGGTTGCATGGCCCGCCTATCACTTGCTGTCGATATCCGAGACGCTCTTCCTTCAAAAGGGGTGGTCTCCGCCCTGCTGCTTGCACACAAAGGCATCGAGCACCATGAGCCACCATCGCAAGCTGATCCCGCTGTGCGTCCGTCATTGCGTTGCGCCAGGCTGAGCGGCGGGCGGCCGAGCGGGAGGCGCGGCGGCAGAAGCGGGCGGACGCGCGCGACCTGCAGCGCATCGCGCAGTTGGAGGAACGCGCCGCGCCGGCGGCGCCGCGGCGACACGTCGGCGGCGGCACCACCGCCCGCTCCGCGGCGCGCGCCACCGACGCCCGCAGCTTCGACCAGTACTCTTACCTCAAGGTGGGAGCGCTGGAGTCTGCAGGCGACTGTCAGCAACGAAAAAACGTCAGTCAGCCTGATCGTGCCTGGCGAGTGCTGTTGGCTGAATTTCGGGAACGCTGCGCCCCAGTATGTTGCTGCAGCCTGCGCCTGGCCGTCGCACGCTGCTGCTGCGCTAGTTGATAAACAAATGACGCCAACATGACGCGGCAAGCAGCAGCCTTCAGAAGTTTGGTTGATTGACCACATGCGATGAACGTGCAGGTGGAGAAGCAGCAGCCGGGGGTGTATGTGCCGCAGCTGGGCGATGCGGTGGTGTACCTGCGGGAGGGCCACGAGGCGTTTCTGGAGAAGACCGGGGACAAACGGCGGCCGCCCTGGCAGGCCCTCGTCCCCGCTGAGGTGCACAGACGCGTTTGGTTTATATAACGTTGCTTTTATTGATACTGAAACATGGCGGCAGCACTTCAAGTCGCCCCAACGCTTTGTCTTGGGGTATGGCTAGTTTCTGAAAACAGGGCGCTGTCTGGCTGACCTTCCAGCATGATGACAAGCTGATCCTGGCGGATTCTCTGGAGGGCTTGCTGTGTTCAGAGTCGAGTGTGCAGCGCTGTGAACCGCCCTGCACCGCCTGACGCCTTCGCGCTCAACTCTGGACAGGCGTCGCAGCGGCAGTGGCGCATGCGGCCGGCCGAGCCGTGCACGGTCACCGGCCTGGAGTACGTCATCAGCGACGAGGACGGCTCCACCGTCGCCAAGCTGCAGCTGCAGCTGACGCAAAAGGAGAACCAGCAGGAGCGCACGCCGCTGGACGGGTCAGTCCTGATCCTTAAACCCTAAGGTCCCCACAATCACTGGACACGCAGTAACGATGCTATCCTCCCCACAAAAGCTTGAACGTGCCGCAGCCGCAGTGGCATGTTGGACCGGAGGCGAAGACGCCTTGTGGGATTCTGACACCTCAGATGACTTCCACTACAGCGCCGCAGCGCCTCTGCACAACTCGAGTGCCTTTGCTCATCGCAGGCGCGACTTTGAGATGACGCTGCCGCCGCCTGGCCACCCGGAGTTTGTCGTGCCGCAGGCGCGCTTCGACGCCGCCATCGGCCGCGAGTGGGCTGCCCCCCAACGCTGCCAGGTGCGTGCGCGGGGCCCGTCGCCCATTTTTTAGCATTCGGACCTTAAAGCACCATGCAGACTTGAGACGTAGTGTCTTGTTCTGCGTAATGCGCGTTCAGTCCCCTGTCAGGGACGTTCCTCCTGACATGCTTGCTGAGTCAGTCTTTCGGCTGGTTTCCTATCGACACATCACTGCCAGATGGGAGCATCAGCACACGAAACCGCTGGGCGCTGCCATGTGCGCCAGCGTCAGAGATCCGAAATGGACAGTCATCAACATCCATAACCTCCTTGTCCCCGTTGCCGCGCAGGTGTGGTTCCCGGACAGCGAGGAGGGCACGGGGCAGTGGTGGAAGGCGCAGATCATCGTGGACAATCGGGAGCAGCAGGGCGTGGGGGTGCTGGCGGACCCCTGGGCCGCCGGCGGCCTCTGGGAGCGCTTCGAGGTCCAGTGGGACCCGCCCTCCGCGGTGCGTCTGCTAAACCCTGGCTCCTCACACCGCTGCGGCGCCTGCCGCGCCTTCTTCTGCAGCAATGCGCCTGTTGGCGGTGGGGCCGAGGCGCACTGTGCCGCACCTGCCGGCACCTGCCGCGCATCGCTGCGACGCCCGTCTCGGACGCTTGAGACCGTCCGCCAAGCCCTAGTCCCCACAACCCCCTTTGCAGGGCGCGCCCGCCGCCGACGAGCCGCAGCTGTTTGACCAGGTATGAATCAAGCCCAAACCCCTGATCGAACTCTCTCAAACCCTGCAGGGCGCGCCCGCCGCCGATGAGCCGCAGGACCTGGACCGGCACAGCCCCTGGGAGCTGTTTGACGAGGGCGCCGCAGCCGGCGAGGCGCTCGCAGAGCTGCCGGGCCTGGCGCCGGAGCTGGCAGTCCGCATGGCGGCCGCAGTGACCGACGCTATCGGCTACGACGGCTACCAGCTGTTTGTCACGGCGCCGGGGGCGGACTTCTCGCTGCCGCTGCCCGGCGGTGCGTGTGTTCGATTGTGCCTCGTTTCGGCAGCGCCTCGTGTCAGCCTCGTGTTGTCTTGAGGGGCGTTCTTGGAGGTGTTGGATGAGCTGCGGCAATGCATCTCGCTTGCACTGCAAGCATCGCATCTCTTGAGACGTGCACGAGCAGCAGGGCCGGCAATACCGCTGCATGTCTGGCGCCTTGCAAACGCCAATGCAGGTTTCCGCTGTGTGGCACACACTGCAGCCTTCTCTACTGGCAGCTGGGCACCTGCATTGTTTGGACTTGGTAGCCCACAATAGAAACCATGGCCTTGGGGCATGACATCTCGACTTGACCCCATGACATCTCGACTTGACCCCTCTGCCAAAACCCTGCCGCGCAGGCCAGGGCCTCGTGTTCTACAACCGTGCCGTGCCGCTGCCAATGGGCCTGGCGGACATCGCGGTGCGCCTCTCAAGCGGCTACTATCGGCAGACGGCGGCGCTGGAGCACGACATCGCGCTGCTGGAGCACAATGCCGCGATGTTTAACGACCCTGCCTCAGACGTCGTGCGCAACGCCGGCGGTGAGTATGCTGCTACGCAAAGCTGTGTATTCCAGCTGTGCACGTGTAGGTGGAGACGTGGCCGCACCGTTTGCGGCTCCGTTTTGCGCGGATGCCAGTCCGCACATTTCTGACCATCAGGCTGACCGGTGGCATGCGCACGTCCATCTGCTGTTCTGCTGTGTGGTTCACCTGCTTGCGGTGATGGCCCTCAGCTCTCATTGTCCACTGTGGCCCTGGCTCCTTAAGCCTTGCCGACTCACCTTCTCGTATGCAGCAGCTCTCGAACTCACGAGCCTCAGTCACAGGGTGTGACTGGCGCGGGTGCTGGCACTGGTGCACGCCAGTCCCGCTGCACCACCTGAATCGTGTGAAACCCCTTGGAAAGCGGCTGTCATCATTCGTCTCTAGCGGCCTGCCTTTCGATCTGCAGAGCTGGTGAAGGAGCTGACGTCGCACCTGGAGGGGCGGGAGCCGCCGCCGCGCCGGCAGCTGGCGCCGCGAGGCACGCGCGCCCTGCGAGAGCGCCGCTCCCGCCTGCGCCCCGACGGTGCGCCGCGCTTCTGCACTGCAGCTGCGAGCATTTCTTCCCTGCGCGGCTGCTGGCTTGCCACGACGCAATGTGCCCCAAACACCCAAAGCAGGGCCCTTGGCATACCTGCAGGGCACAGGGGGCAGAGGCCTTCGGAATGCCCACTGCCCTGCAGACATACAGAGTGCCTTTTCACCAGGATTGGAGACAAGGGGCGCCTGTTTCTGTCGTGCAGTGAGCGACTCGGAGGAGGGCGCCCAGCAGGGCAGTGGCGCGGCGCAGCCCTCGCGCCACAGCAGCCGCCTGCAGCAGCGGCAGGCGCACGGGTTCAATGCGCCAACGTCTTCTGACGGCGAGCCGCCTCACGGCCACCACCCCGGGGGCGGGGTCTCGCTACCGGTGAGTTGCCGGCCGCTTTTTCACGCCACCATTGCTGGTGCTGCATGCTGTGACCGTACTGTGCACCGCGGACTTGCAGGGCATTCCATGTGCATTTGGGACTGATAGGGATGCTGAAGTGCACGATCTTGTGAGGCAGGTTTGGGCAACAGAAGCCCACACCAAGCATGTGTCAAGCTCCGTGATGCTGTGCCTGCCGCGGTGACACGCCTGCACACATCTGGCCGCAGGAGCGGTCGTCTCTGCGGGTGGCGGCCGCCCGAAGCCGCGCGGCCTCCTCCGGCGCCTGGCAGGACTCGGACGGCGGCGGCGGCGACGATGGTCCCGCCGGTGGCGCCCGCTACAGCCTGCGGCACCACGGCCCTGCGCCGCGGCACGCCAGCTTCCGCGAGCATCAGCCGCGCGTGCCGCTGCCGAACCCTCACACCCGGCAAAGCGCCCGTGGCCACAGCCCGCCGCCCGCAGCCAAGCAGCCCATGGAGAAAAGCATCGGCGGCGAGATGGATGCGGGGGCGGCCGGTGCGGGGCCCAGCGACGGCGGCGGCGGCCGCGCCGCCAGCCCAGCAGATGACTCCCACACAGCATACACCACCAGCGGCCGCCGCATCACGCGGCCCACTTCGTATGCGGAGGACTACGAGGATGACTTCGAGGAGCCCTTTCAGCGGCGAGCGCGAAGCGAACGCGGCGGCGGCGCGGCGCACAGCGGCGGCGGCGTCCTAGCCAGCGAGCGCTCGTCGCTCACAGTCGTCACCGCCAGCGGCCGCCGCGTCCAACGGCCCGCCTCGTACGCGGAGGCTGCCGACGACGGCGATTTCGAAGACGACGAGCCACGGCAGCGCCGGCAGCCGCGGCAGGGGCAGTCCCACGGCCAGCTGGGGGCCCGCAGCAGCAGGCGCGGCGGCTCTCCTGTTGAGCACGAGGCGGCGGCGGGCGGCGGCGGCCAAGGCTCCACCAGGAGCAGCCGCGCCGTCAAGCGCCCCAAGACCTATGCCAACGACGACGGCTGGGAGGACAATGGAGGCGAGGGCAACGGCAAAGACTGGCAGCAGCCGCCTGGCTGGGGCGCATATGGCCGGCGGGCAACCGCCGGCGGCGCAGCGTCCGCCCCAGGCCGAGCCGCCCGCAGCACCCGGCGGCAGGGCTCCTACAGGGAGCCCACCTCAACCGACGACGAGGCTGAGGCTGCGGAAGCGTCTGTAGACGCTGGCCACTATGGCGGCGCCCGGCGGCGCAGCGGCGGCTCACCCATCACGGCCCGCCTGCGGCTGGGCGGCTCTGCCGCCGCCGCTACAGCGTCGCAGGACGAGGACCCCGGACATGACGGCGATGCAGGTCCCAATGGACAGCCTGCCAATGATCGTCCACAGCGTCTCAAAATCAGGCTGCGGCGGTCCAGTTGATAGCAGACTCTAGGCTCCTGGACAATTAGGCTCGGATGAGTCAGTTGTTGCATGAGAGGAAACGCCCATCGCAGCTGCAAGCTGCAGGTTGTACCTAGTAGGTGCTAGGAAGGAAAGTCAGTGTGACCCACACTCGGGATCCAGGCCGGACCTGGTTGTCAGCCCATCCAACCTCAGGGCATGCGCAGGCCTGGAATTGTGCATTGGGCCGCAACCAGCTTTGCCGCCTAGATATCACAGACATCTGCTGAAAACGAGAAGTGTTCTCGTTGGCTGAAAAGGCAGCGCCAGAACGTGCTTCACCCTGACCAACCCTGCCCCGAGTGCATTGTGCCCAGCCTGCACCGCGGGTTCGTATCCGATGGTGTGGGGACAGTTGCTGGCTGGAAAGGACTTGGCCACGTGGCAGACGGCCCAGATCACAGGTCACAGCAAACACAAGAACGATGCGCAAGAGCCCCTCAACATGGGCTGACACACAACCTCAAAAGCCTTGTTCTCCGTAAACCAAAACACACATCTGCCAGCCTCGCCACTTGACAAGGGAAGAGCGTCGAGTCCTGATACACTGCATGAGGCAGAAGCGTGGCAGCTGTGAGACGAGCTCACAGTGGAGCACTTCTGTCGTTCGACGGGACTACCCCAGGTCATAAGCAGAAGTAGCAGTCACTGAGGGCTCTCGGTGCACATTTGCAGCGGCGGCTTGCAGCAGCGGCATCCTCCGCGAAAATGTGCAAGCCGCCCATGCTGTGCAGCCCTGACTGCTGTCGCCAAACAGCTAGACTTTCAGCTGCGGCGGTGCGCGCAGCGCCCCGCGTGGGCCTCAGCCGGCGGTGTTCCGGAATCTCTCAGCCGGCGGCGGGCGTCGGCAGCGTCTCGGGGGCAGCCGGCGTGACCGGCGCCGGCTGCGGCGCGTCGGTCGCCGCGCGCTTGCTTGCTGGCTCGTCTGCCGCGGCCATCGCCTCCGGCTTCCGCTTGATGGGCGGCAGGCTCAGCGGCTGCACCAAAAGTGAATGCGAGCATTGGTGTCTTGCACACCGAAATTCCGCTGTGACTGCAGAGCGGCATGTCTCTCATTGCTCTCATTGCGTCAGAAGCTGCCGACACTGCCGAGATGCTGCCTGGGCGAACACGCGCAGGACTGTAGACGGCCTCGGAGATGACAGGACGACCCTCACGAGAGACATTCCACATGACACAAGTGCAGCGCGCACCTCTGGGGCGCCGGCCAGCGGGCCGTCGAACAGCGGCTGCACTGGCGGCAGATCGATCGCCCGGCTGCCGCCGCCGCCAGAGGGCGACACCGGCGCCGCTGGCCCGTCGGGCGGCGGCGGCGTCGCCACCGAGCCCCCGTGCGCCTGCACAGCGTGCATGACGCATTGGTGCCGTGCCTCCCTCGGTGCAATGCCCAGCCAGCCAGCGCCGCAAGCCCGCATTGGCCCCCCCCCCCCCCCTGGCTGCAGCAGCCTGGCTTGTGTGGCAACAATGCAGACAGGCACTCCGAAGGCTAACAAGTCCACAGCAGCCTTTGGAACAGAGCAGCGAGCAGGCACACAGCGGCGGCCACAGTCGCTGCCACACAGAGGACAGGGAGTGAAAGCGTAAAAGCCAAAGGTCATGCACCTGCACCGCGAGGCGCACAATGGACGCCTCCTTCTCGGCGGCCTCCTTTGCCGCCGTCAGACGGGCCACCTCCGCCCGAAGCGCCGACACCTGCGTCTTGTGCCACGCCACGCACTCAGCCTCGGCTGTCTGCTCTGCGATTGTCAAAGGGGCTGGACGGCGATGCTCAGCGATGGACAGCCCATCGGCGCAGGCTGGTCCACACGCAGTGGCTGCACTGAAGCGATGCAAGGACCTAGAGTCAGCCCAGTGTGACAGCCTCCGGGAGAGCACCACCAGAGGCAACTACATCGCGCAGCTGGCAGAGTGGCATTGGCAGCGAGCGGCATAGGATGTGCCCGCCTCAGCACGCGGCGCTTTCTCGGACATGCGATCGTGCAGACGCGGTCCAATGCCATATATGTGCCAGCCAAAAGTGCCCAGCGTCTGGCGCTGTGGAGGCGAGCTTCCATGCTGTGGAGGCATTGGAATGGGACCCGTCCACATGGTTGTCAAGTGTTGCGCAACATTCAAACGTATAACGCCTGCCCACCGTCTGGCGCTGGGAGTCAGCGTCCTCGCGGGCCTGCACGGCGTCATTGGAGGCCGCCTCCTCACGTGCCTTCATGCTCTGCAGCTGCCCCTCCAGCGCCCGCGCATCCTCCTTCAGCCCCCTGAAGTCGTCCTGCCGTCGGGTGACACACGTGCCTGAGCACAACTGCAGGGAGAGGCGTCTGTTATTGTCTCTGAGGACACCCCCACAGCCGCCCCTCCAACGCCCTCACACGTCTCCTCGAGCCCCCAAGTCGTCCGGTGCTGCAGTTCGGCCACCCCGCTTCGGTGGACCCCCGAGGACTGTTGTGGCGGGCTGCCGGGCGGCCTCGGCGGGCGACCCTGAATGCGTGCGGCGCAGGCCGGCAGTCGCTGTGTTGTGCTGGCGCGCGTGCAAGCCGCCAGGACCTCTTCGAGAGGGAAGCTGGCATGAGCCCATCACGAGTTCATGTTGCATCTATGGGTATGGTGGGCACCTGTGCAAAACCTGCCAGGCCTCTGGGACCAAAGTTGACAGGAGACTGCCACGAGTGCATGCTGAGCTTTTCAAACTTGGTATGGGTGCGGCGGCACCTGCAGCCGGCGCAGCTCCTGGTCGCGACCGAGGCGGGCCAGGTTGGCGGCGCTGCCGGCGTGAACCACGCCGCGCGCTGCCTCCACTGACGCCGCTGCCTGCTCCGCCTCCGCCGCCCGCGGTCCATTCTCGTCCGACTCCTCGCCCGCCACGCCCGACAACAGCCCCTGCGGTCGTCGTTCAGGATTCACTGTCGCTGCAGAAATCAGGCCCTGGTGGAGGAGATCCAGACGCCCCTGGTAGCCAGCAGCTCACACAGGCGCAGGCGTGCAGCTCAAGCCAGCGTGACAGCCGCTCACAGGAGGGCATTGCTGCTGCCAGGCCAAGACGTGCCGGGCCAAAACGTGCAAGGCGCTCTCAGCGCTATCGAGCAATGAGGGCGGCACCTGCAGCGGCGCGGCGGAAGCCCAGGCGGGGCGGCCTCCGCCCGACAGCGGCGCGACGGGCGGCAGCGACGCGGCATCGTCGGACGGCGCCAGACCCGCCATGTTGGATAGGCTGGAGCGGCGCGGGATGCGCTTGCCCTTGGAGCCGGGTGCCGGCAGCGGCACCGGGCTGCCGCGGCCGCCCTCCCACGGCGCCGCCCCCGACGCGATCTCCTCGTCGCCCGCCTGCGCGTCGCCCAGACTCGTGTTCTTATCTTCGTCTCATCTCCTTCCAGCTCCACATCAAGGGTGCAAGCAGCAGGACGTGGGTAGCCATGCCAGATTAATCTAACGCAAGGCAATTTAACACAAGCCCACTGATCCAGTGTACGGTTTCACAGCGAGCATGGCAGGCTGTCAGAATGAAACCTTGAAGGCGTCCACGGCGTTCTGGAGGCTGTCCACCTCGCCGGAGGCACCCGTGTGCCAGAGTCGGCTGCGGGCGCGCGGGATGCCAGTCGGCGCCGCCTGCTTGCTGGTGGCGCCTGCTGCGTCCTCGTTTCCGCCTGCGAAACAGAAGGTTCAGCGGCTCGAGGATGGCCCAATCTGCCGCAGACGCAATTTCATGATCACCGCTGACGTCAACAACTACACCGCTCCCAGACCGGCTTGCCTATTGGAGTCTAGTGACAGAGTCAGACCGCGATACTTGTGACAGCTTTCCCACCTGTGGCTGCGATCAGCAGCGCGTCAAAGAGCTCGCTGCCGCTGTTCTTGGAGGCTGTTGGGCCGCCGCCGCCAGCGGGCGGCGCGGCGCTAGCCGGCACGGGCGCAACCGGCACTGCACCGACGGCCGCCTCGCCAGTGCTGCCGACGCCGCCGCCTGCGCTCGGCGCCTTCTGTGCGCTGCGCTGCGGCGCGGGAGCGGCCCCGCCCCGTGGCGCCGCCGCTGGCGCTGTGTGCTGCACATGGCGGCTGCCGCCCTGCGCCAATCAACACATGGTCAGAGCACGAAGACTGCGACAAACTGGAATCTTTTGCATTCCTGCAGCAGAGAACTGCTTTAAGGTTGATGTGCTCCAGGTCCAGTCCAGTAGAGTGCTGCAGGGCCAGGCTGTACTTGATCGCCAGCCAGCCTGAGGGCAACCTTTCGACATGTGCACAGGCAGCCGATGCAAGCCGGCGCGGGCATGAGCTTGCTGGAAAGTGCAGCTGCGAGGCCACCAGGTACCTCATGGAGCCTGGAAGCAAATGCGAGGTCGAACATCCTCGCTGACTGCGCGGCCCACCTGGTGGAGGCCGCCGGGCGCGATGGAGGCGCCGATGCCGCCGGCGCCCGCGGTGCCGCAGTTGCACATCTCCGGGTCCGCCGACACCAGGATGCTGCCCTGCCCGTTCTTCGCGTCAATGATCTCCACGTCCACCATGCACGGGCACAGGTCCTGGCGCCAGGCAGCACAGAATGATTATGACGGTGACTTGGACACTACGTACAACGGCCAGCGATGCAGCGAACCGTTACCACCAGGTGCATGTGGGCAAGATAAGGTGTGTCACAGCTCCATGTAAGTCACGTCAGGTCTTACACATCGTGACACTGAAATCGTGCAGAACTGCGCACCAGGAACTCCAGGTCGTAGCGGATCACGGTGGACAGGTACTGGTCGTCATTGCCGTAGCGGTTGCGGTCCAGATTGGTGGAGTAGCTGCCCGTGCCGCCGTCCGACAGTGAGTGCCGCCGCAGCTCGTCCGGTACCCTGCATCAAAGTCCACATTCATGGAATACCGGAGATGCTATCAAGCGGTGTCATCACGTTTGAGCCGGATGATTCGATTGTCTCCCAACCATAGATTAGGCTGCAGGTGTGACTTGCAGCGAGCCACGCTGAGGCGATGCCGGCAGTGGTGCAGTGTGGCATGGCTTGACGACCACGGCCAACGACTATGGACACATGAAATGCGAAGCAGCACCTGTGGGTGCCGCTGGAGAGCTCCACGACCTTCGTGCGCCGCGTGTTCATGGACAGCAGCTGCAGGATGTTGCGCGGGTTCTCGATGCGCCGCGTCTCCACGAAGAACAGCGTGTTGAGCACCTGCGGGAGCGCAGGTGTACCGGGCTCGAGCGCAATTCAATCTGCCATGTGTGTGTGCGGAATGTGCGTCAGCCAGATGCAATGCGGCCGCATGTATCGCTTCTGCCTGACTGGCTAGGATCGTACAAATTCACGACAAAGCTGGTCATGCTCACCTGCAGAAAGGCTGAAGTGACTGATGCGCAGGCCTCTGTCTCCTCCGGCAGCACCAGCCCCGGCTGCAGCTTGAACTGGTAGTGGCTCCAGCGGAAGTAGGCCTTGTACCTGCGGCGGCAACACGCGGCGGATCGGGCGTCTGAACCATCCGCAGTTCCGATGTCGTATATTCAGATATGCACAAGAGCTTTATCAGCAGCCATGGCAAAAGTTGCACATGACATAGCCGCATGTGTCATCGCGGCGCGTCATGCATGCACCAGACCTTGCACACTCGCCATCGACCGGATTGGCACTTTGAAAGGTTTTCTGGCATGATCGATGATGTCGAGGCGGTAGGTGACGGCCTCAAGCTTACCAGTTTCAGCAGAAAGGCTATATGAGAGCGTCGCAGCCAATGTGCACTCACAGCAGCTGATTGTTGGTTGGGCGCTGCCGACCAGGCTTCGGCACTGGAGGTGGGGCCTCCGGCATCTGTGGTGCCATCCCGTAGGCCAGAGCCGGCCCGTGCGCGTCCAGAGCGCCGACGTCCACATTCACGTCTTCCTCTCCACCAGGCGCTCCGGGCAGCACCATTGGACCCTTAAGGCAATTTCGTGAGCTGTGAGGCAGCAGCAGCCGCCGATCAGGCGGTGGGGTTCCTCACAGCCCGAAAGTGGCAGTTCCGGAACTTCTGGTGTCGGAAGTTTTGAGCTGTCGGCTGCAGAAAAGATGAGTCGCGGGTGCAAATGCGAAGCAGATCTGCAGCAGCGGTGGCGTCCGTGGCAACACTGCACAACCGGGCGTGCAGCGTCCGCAGGCGGCGTCTGTGCTCTGGCAAACCACACCTCAGAAAAGTGAGCAATCCATTTGGATTTCGGCATTTCCCCATGGGGCGGAAGAATTAGTGTTGATTAGGCTGAAATTATGCCTAACTTTTCCTAATAGGGCTAGGGGAACCGGTGCCCTCCAACACCGCGGTCCTCTTCTTCTTCTTCTTATACAAGCAGATTTAGCACACATTCTGCATCATGTCCACGCTTGCGATGCAGCACTCGCTGCTGAGGCCCTGCGACCGCGCCTCAGCATCGGGTTTGCACGTGCGCAGGCAGCAACATGCTCCACAGCGCGTTCGGCTGCATGCTGACGCCCCATGCTTCTCAGGAACACCCCACCGCTTCGAGGCGCAACCGCACAACTCTCAGCCGAGCCACCGATCCAGGGGCACCTGTACATGCAGAGCTGAGCTGGAGACTGGGCGCGGTGGCGGTGAGTGCTCGACCGACTGCGTCTTTTGTTGCCAGGTCTACAAACTCACCATTTGATGATGTCTTTCACTGAGTTCTGCGCGTGACGGCAGGCGAGGCCGTCGTGTACAAGGGAGTCTATGGAGGTGAGCAGAATCGTACATGCTTGCTTACTTGACGCTCCAGTGTGCAGCCACACCAGTGTCGTCATGGCCACCTCATTTTCCCATCTGCAGACTGGTCAGTGGATGACAACGACAGGCAGGAGGTTGCCCTATATCGTGGCGGGCTGACTGTTGCAGCAGTCGCCCTCTTCCTGTGCACGGCAATCGGCCTGTTGTCGCCGGCTGACGCACCCCTCAGCTGGTAAACACTTCACCCAGCATTGTTCACGTGTACACATGCATATTACTTTTGTGTATGCATTTCATGTCTCTCTACGAATATGTGACGGAATCTCTGACAGGATTCTGTGTTGCGGTCGCCGCTGCAGGCGGGTAGAGGACCTGCTGGCATTTGCCGGAGCCGCAGGCTTGGGCGTGTCGCTCTGGCAAATCCACATCTATGTATCACCGCTGAAGAAGTTTGTTCAGGTGCGACAAGTTCATGCCGCAACTTGATTTCGCATGTTGCGCATGCCGGGACTGACTAGAAAGCCCGCAATATTGGGAAGAGCACTCGTGTGTCGGCCTCCAGGGACTGTGGGCTGTCGGCGTCGCCAGCGCAGTCATCTTGTTCTTCAAGCAGGTGGGAACTCGGGCTGAGCGCCCTGGCCTTGCGTTGCATAAGCCCAGCAGCCACGGCTGGAACACCGCACTAGGCCTGACGGCTTCAGGTTAATATGCAATCTGCTCTTGTGTAGGACACGTCCGTCGTCCAGCAAGTCGTCAACAACCCGGTCACCGTGTGGGGCGTGGGCCCATTCTTTGCGGCAGTCACAGGTTTAATGCGCTCATGTCTCGCTGCAAGAACTGTCAGCGGTCTCACCCTGCGTCAGGGCAATGTCCATGATGTTTGTGCATTGCTGTCGCTGCAGGCATCGCATTCAAGGAGGGCCTGTGTTACGGCAAATTCGAGGCGGCGGCGTTGTTCTTTGTGACGCCACTCCTGCTGCTCGGCCACCTCACAGGGTGGGTTCAGTGCAGCTGGGCGAGAACCAGCCTCAGGCCTGACTGGACTCAATGCATTGGAACAAAATCAGTTCAGCTCTGACTGCACTCAAGAGTGGAGCGGTCGACATAAGATATCACTTCACTGCACCTAGCGTCTGTCTGCAGCTGGGTGCCGCCCGGTGGACAAAAGGCGCTCCTGGTTTGTTTCACGGCGCTGTTCAGTCTTTTCGCAGCCCGCAAGTACACGCAAAAGGTGAGCGTCTGTTCTGCTGCCAAGAATGTCGACCAAACAACGTTTTTGACGAAACCTGCGGAAAAACCTCATGTCGGTGCTCTTAGCTCAAACATTTGCCGCTCCTGCAGCTGGAGGATGACCTGGGCGACAAATCGGTAGGATTTGCACTGTTGCATGCTTCTGCATTGGCTTCTTGCCTACCTGCAACCCTCGCTTGCTGCGCCAAGGATTGCTGTCACCTATTTGGACGCTGTCCTTCTCCCGATCTGCAGGTGTTCGAGTTCCAAAAGCTGTCGGAGGCGGAGCAGGAAGAGCGCGTTGCGGCCATCAGAAGGCAGCAGGCAGACCAGTCCTTCCCTGAATGACCATCTGGACTCTAAAACTGCTGATACAAGCTGTGGCTCCCGAACGAACGCCGGCTCAGTTGTTTGCACGTGCTGTTGAACATGGCCGCCTATGCTTATTGGCCGCCACATTGTAAGACTTTGCCAGAGTTCAAAGGGGGTTTTACTGCGGACTTCTGCAGAACATCTTCAAGGGTTTCTAGGCACGCAGTGGCAGTCTGCAATGAAGTGACGGGACAATTCAGCAAGTGTGAAGCTTGGCCGACACATCTTGCGGCGCCACCAACATATTGCTCAAGGCGCAGAGTTTGTGCAAATGCAGCAGTGAATCGTGCGATATCGTCGAGACAGGCCTCACCGCTGCGCTGGGAAGATTGCGAAAATTATTGATCGGCATTACATCCCGGGCGCTCAGCATGTGTCATGAGCAGCTAATAGGCGTGATCTGAATATAGCTGTAAGCAAAGCCTGGCAGCCAGCGGCGGTGCCGCTGGAGCGGCCACAGGCCCAACGAGCGAAGGTTCTAGCTGGCCGCAAGCGCTATACGTGAGCAGTGACGCTGACGATGAGCAAGGGCCTGAAAAGGCCTCAAGGGCAGCGCTGCTCTGCAGGATCTGCGGCTGTTTGCGGAGTTATCAGCGCCGCCGCCGCCCGGCCGCGAGGCAGCGGCAGGCATGACCAGCGACTGTGGCATAGTCAACCATACGTGGGTGAGGGTGCGCGGTCCTTGTTTGTTGTGGGCTGGCGCCGCCCCAGGACCACACAGAGAGGGGGCCAGATCCCAGGCCACCGTGAGCCACCCGCTGCAAATTCCGCCAGGCCGTCTATGTCTAAAGGGGACTCTCAACATGCACGCTGCATGCACTTCTCTGCGGTCAGTCGTCGTCCAGTGCTTGCGAGTGAATGTGCAGTACGCAGCCACCCTACAGTGCCAGGCAAGTGACGTGGTTGTGCGCAAACGCTGATAGTTCATTGACAGAAGCAGCAGGCGGGGTGAAGTGGTTGCGTTTGGAACTCATCCAAAGTCGTTGCCGTTCCTCCCAGTACGGCTCGAGAGGTTGGCTGGCACGTCCCCGCAGAATCTGGGCTTTTGAATCAGCATCTCATATCTCGTCTGACCAGCTCCGGAACTGCACTCAAACCTTTGTTTGACATTGCAAGGACCACTTGTTCCCAGTTAGGCATCGACTGTAGAGCGTGGCAGTTCTGCTTTTTGGAGGCTGCAAGCTAGCGTGTGCTGATAGCTGACAACAGCATTTAGAACGGGAGGCAGGTCCCTGGAGTAGCCTCAGCATGGTGAGCTCTTTGCATGACTGCCGATTGCTATGCCATCCGCCTGCGCATGCGCCTGGCACTTGCAAGTTTACATGCACAGAGTTTCTGATCGCAAAGCTCCTCGCAGGCGTCGGAGCTGAGTCGCTTCATCGACCAGGAGCTGCTGAAAGAGGGTAAGGAGGACGAGCTGGCCAAACTGTTGCAGCGGCGAAGCTCTGGCGCGGTGCGTGCGTTGCCTGCGCTGCTGCGCTACGATTTTCCCTCTGCATCACACGACAAGTGACTTGCCCCCGCATGCACCTCTCCTGTCTGCATGTCAGAAGCTTCTGCACGGCTTCCTGAGAAGGCCTCATGAAGTTCCCGGCTGGTTGGTTGTAGGGCAAGCCGCGGCGATCGGCGGCCACAGGCCTGTGCTCCGCGCGTGGCTTTTGCTGCCTGTTCATCTTGGGCGTGGTGGTCGGCAGCGTGCTCCTCGCCGCGCGCCACCAGGACGCCCCAAAGAGTGAGTTGCCTGTCTGCTTCTGGGAAGTGCAGTGGAACTTCGTCCTGATCACCCAGCGCCGCCAAATTCTGCAGGACCGCATTGGCCTCCCATTCATGTTTAGCCTGACCGCTGAGGTGTGCGGGTGCAGAGGTCATCGGGTGGGCACGCAGCAAGGGCGGCCGGCTCGTTAGCCCGCCAGAGCCGACACAGGAAGAGCAGCACCCACTCGCAGACAATGAGGCCGGAGAGACAGATGCGGCGGTCAGTGGTCAGACAGATTCGGCACAGCCTAAGGCGGACGCGTCTCAGCCCGAAGCGGATGCTGCTCAACCCAAGGCGGATGCAGCTCCCGCCCCAGAGCCAGCCGAGGTACCTGCCCCTGAGCCAGCCGCCGCTGTGCCCGCGCCAGCCGCCACAGTGCCCGCGCTTGTGCCGGATCAGGGCGCTGAAGCGCCACCGCCGTCGCCGGAGAGTGCCGCTGTGGTGCTGGCGCCCGCGTCGGCCGTCATTGGCAAGGCAGGGCAGCCGGTGGCGACGGTGGAGGAGTTTGCGTCAGCGCCGGTGCCAGGTGTGCCGGCGCTGGCTCCCGTGGTGTCCCATCCATTTCAGGCACCAGTCCCCGTCCCTGAAATAGCCGCGGCGCCGGTGCCCGCACCAGAGGGCAGCGCCCCTGCGGAAGGGCCAGCTGTGGCAGGGCCGGAGGCAGTGGCACCGGCACCAAGGCCAAAGGCGCCGGCGATGATGCCGGCGCCTGTCAAGCACAGCCACAGGCGCGCAGGAGGAGGTGCCAAGGGGCGTAAGCTGCTGATGAGCTGCTGACAGGCCATGCAAGATCCTGTCTTGTGGGGAGCGCGGAGCCTGCGCCGCGCTGTACTTTCAGCTTTACAATTGATTGGAGGTTGCATGCTTGCTGTGCCGGACTGGCCATTTCCGAATCGGTTCATATAGTACGGCCCGTCACAACAATCGGATTCAGCTGATGAAAATGAGATAAGGCGATTTGTCCGTCCCTAGTGTACATCAAATCAAAAGATACACGGCTTCCCGCTGTCATCATTATTGCTGTGCGTCAGCGATTGCTGCCTGCACCCGCTTGTCTATGAGCTGTGCCAGCAGCTCATCGGTGCCTGCGGACAGCGACACGACGCATGAGCACCCGATCACGTATATGCATAGTAGTTCTGACGCATCCACATGTAGAACACGTACCTAACGGCTCTGCCACGACACAGTGCACATCTGGGTGCTGTGCCGCTGCCGCCTGGACCAGCGCTGGAATGTCCTCGGTGATATGGCGTCCCCTGCATGGACAATATGCTCACTTCACAGATGAAATTCGTATGCGTCTGATCAGGGGCGACCACCTGCCGTAGACGTGGCGTCGAACAAGCAGTGGCATACATGGCTGCCGCTCCGTAGAATGATAGAAACTCGCCTGGACAGGAAGAATGGCGCCACGATGACCGTGGAGGCGCCCAGCTCTGCGCACTCCGCAATGGCCTCCGCTATGGTAGGGCGAGCCAGCTCCATGTGTGCTGTCCTCACCAGCTGCCGCTGCGTGCTGGCCCTGTGCGGCGATGAGTTACAAAGCTGGATGTGGGCCTTTGCCAACACAAGCGACTCAAATCACACATGCATCGCAATTACGTATACCTGTAAAGCTCTGCGAACTTGTCTAGCATTGCGTTTGCCTCTGCTCGCTTCGATCCATGGTCGACCAGCACGATGGCCTCGACACCTCCACCTCCTGCAGCCGCCTGGGCTCTGCAGCGCGATGCTAGATGCCGATCCGGACGTTGCACATCAGCGAGCGGAGTCCGCGAAGCGGGACGCTGTGCTGCTCGAAGCATGCTGGTGCGCAGGCATTGGCGGTGCGCCGAGGTGTTTGGGCTTCCCATCTGCCGCATTGCTGAACCTATCAACACGCAGTTGCGCAGTGTCGTATGGATTTGCGCAGTAGTCGTCGTCAAGTCGCATGCACAACACTCAAATGTGCCTGACGTCCAGCATGCCATCAGGTGATGTGAAATGCGCCCGCAGCCGAGGGCTTAGCCGTATCGAACTGCCTCCCGATGATGATTTCAAGGCTGTGGAAACAAAAAGCACAAACTGTTCGTACTTCAAGCTGTCGAATATATGTCAAACCAGGTATGTGATGTTTCATCTTGGATTCTGCAGTGGGCGGCACATTGGATGAACACGCCGGCAGCGTGTGCGCCGCGGGTGGAAGGACGCACATTGCGCTCCACATTACACACAACAAAGGTCACGTCGATGTAAAGGCATTCAGGTTTCAATACACTTTTCTGAAAAAACCAGCGCAGAATCCAGACCGTGCAAAGAAAAGAATGGGAGCCTTGCGTCATGTGAGGAAGATGGGCCGGTGGGGGCCGGCAGCAGCCCTCAGACTGCCATTTCCATGGCGATCTTTCTATGTGGGTTGTAGCCCTCCAGCGTGAAGTCGTCAAAGGTGAAGGACTCGATGTCGCGCTTGTCGGGGTTGATCCTCAACACCTGCGATGCACACACGAACCCTTCGGTCAGACCGCAGTTCGAATTCCCACAGGTCAACAATGTGCTTGTGCACACCACTACTCATTAATTCCAAGGAAAACCCGCCGCTGGCAAAGCCACACAAAGCCGACACAACGTTTCCATCATCACTGCTGTATTCGCAGATAGCCTGGAGCGGCGACTCAAGCAATAGGAGCAGTGGCCGTTCAGAACGCGTTACAGTGCACTCGGTGCCACTCTGAACCCTTGAATCAAACCCACCGGGAAGGGGCGCGGCTGGTTCTGCAGCTGCTGCTTGAGCGGCTCCACATGGTTGGTGTACACGTGCGCGTCGCCCAGCACGTGCACGAACTCGCCGGGCAGGAGGCCGCACACGTGCGCGAGCATGCGCGTGAGCAGCGCGTAGGAGGCGATGTTGAAGGGCACGCCCAGGCCCAGGTCGCACGAGCGCTGGTACATCTGGCACGACAGCTCCCCCTCCGCCACGTAAAACTGCATTATACACATGAACGGAAGTCTGTCAGGAAGGCACTCTTGAAGTGTAGATGTGCTTCAAGCAAAACCTGCCGACACAAGCCAGGAGATGCTTCGAGTCCGGGCAGGTGCATTGCGCGCCAGATGTTGTTACAAGCTGAGTTCTGGGCAGGCGTTATCGTGATGCCTGCAGCAGACTGCGGGGAGGATAGAGACCCCTGCTGATGTGCCGTCAGGCGGCACAGCGTTTGCAAATCATCTCATATTCATATACCTAGGGACATTGGCATCCAGGTCAACTGCGCTGCTATGGGACCCAGAGACGTGCCGCACCTGGCAGAACATGTGGCAGGGCGGCAGCGCCATGCTCTTGAGCGCGGCAGGGTTCCACGCTGACAGCACGATGCGCCGATCGTCCGGATTGTTTCGGATCTTGTGGATCACGTCCGCCAGCTGCACAAAACACGCACAGGCAGCTGTCAATATGTGCAACTTCAGATCCGTTCATTGCCGTGCAAGGTCTGCAACGAACATGAGTCTGTGGAGCAGGTGTGTCGGATGATGCTCTGAGTCATTTATGGCTCCAGCGCAAGATTCGTACAGGCCTACAGAGCGTGTGGGACTTTGCAAGTGTCTTAAACTTTTGACTGACTGGCACAAACGCCTGGATGAATGACGCTTGGCGCAAAGCGGTCGCCTCACAAAATCACACCTGGTCGACACCCTTGCCGGTGTAGTCTGCGTGCATGTCTGTGTACTCCGCGCCGAAATGCCTCCACTGGAAGCCGTACACTGGCCCCAGGTCTCCCTCTTCCCTGTGCGACACCACATCCCGCTACTTCAGCTAAACCCTCAAGGCGAACAAACAGTATAAGCACCATTTATGGACACTGCAGACAGACAAGCGCAAGCAGAGGCAAATAGAGCTGGGTACAGGGAAGTCAATTCGAGGGCATGTTGCTGTCATGGCTTCAGACACTTGGCCGAACATAACCGCATCTGCACAGCGCCTGTGGCGCACAATTGCTGCTGCAAAGGCTTCCACAGCCTACAACAAGGTTACAATAACGACTGCCGTCCACGAGAGCCAACAGCAGGGGGTGGGCGCGCCTGTGCTGCAGGCCGACGCGGTCGAGGTACTCGCGAGAGCCGTTGCCGTCCCAGATGTGTACGCCGCGCTGCTGCAGCTCCTTCGCGCTCGTGGAGCCGCTGATGAACCACAGCAGCTCCTCCACCACGCCTGCATTTTGCAGCAGGCATTCTCGTCTCATGTTTTGACACCCCATCAAAACACCAAGTACCAATAACTCTAGCATTGGCCCGGAACACACCAAGCTCAAGCTGCAGACTTCCGGAGCCAGACAGCTGCTGTTGTGTGCAGGCTGGCCTCCAAGCAGGCTGGGGCGCTGACGGGTTACACATCAACCTTTGAAAGTGAGAGGTGAGATCAACGTTGGAGCGGCCATCGTTTGGCTTCCGCTACTCAGACGCAGAGCCACACCCCGCCAGAAGGTGCGCTTGGTGGTGAGCAGCGGGAAGGAGTGCCGCAGGTCGAATCGCATCTGGCAGCCGAACTTGGACAGGGTGCCTGTGCCCGTGCGGTCCCCCTTCAGGTTGCCCGTCCTCATGACGTCGTCCACCATGTCCAGATACTGCAGCGTGGCAGGCAGCCCAAGTTCAGCCACATTTGGAGATTCAGATACTTAGCCTTGGGCGGTTTCTTAGCGCCTCAGCCTTTCCTGCAAGGCTTCATGGTGAGCTTGCCATTGCAGAACAAGATGCATGCCTAAGATGCGGCCATGTCAGGCAATCCAGCGGAGGCAACCCAGCGGCCGCAAGCGCTGGAATTCGTGGATAACGTTTCAGCAGCCCACCTGCAGCTCCTCGTGCCGGCTGGCGACAGCGGGCGGCAACCGCACCGCCTCGCCGCCGCCGGCGGGCGTAACTCGTGTATAGGTCAGGAAGGAGAAGCGGTCGCCCTTGTGCCGCTGTGGCGCTGCCGCAGACCACAGCCGGTACACGCTCGTGTCGATGGCCGGGAAGAAGGTGTCGCAGGGGTAGTCGCCCTCAATCTGCGCGAAAACTGTGATTGGTTTTTTCATGTCTGGTCGGCATGATGTTCCATGGCTATGTGTGAGAAATCAGTAGGAGACAGCTCTGGGCGCGCACAGCAAAGACCGGCAAATGAACTGGAGGCCACAGGGACAACCCTCACCTGCGTGAAGTGCACTGCGGCGCACGCCGCCGACTGCATTGCCTCGTGGTACACCTGCAGCGTTCCGTAGCAGGCTTGTCGCTTTATGCTTGGAAGGTCCCGAAGAGAAGTGGAATGCGCTGCAGTTGCTGCTGCATTGCGCACCAGTCCCACGGCGCTACAACAACGTATGGACAGGCAGCTCCGCTCCCGTCGAGCCTAGGCTGGCCGGTGGTGCCGTGCGAGCACTGCGGCCATGCTGAGCTGGTACAGAAGCTCCGTTATAAGATGCACCACCGCAGCACGCTGGGCTCATGGCCTGCCAGCGCGCACCTGCCCGCCGCCGATGATGAACACCGTTTCAACTTTGGAATGCAGCTCCGGGCCCGACAGCAGCCCGAGGGCGGACTCCAGGCTGCCGGTCACGTGCACGCCCTTGAGCGACGCCAGGCCAGCCGCAGGCTGGTGTCCGCCGTTGCCGTTCAGCTGGCTGTTCTCCTCGTTGCCAGCGGCGCGGCTGAGCACCACGTTTACGCGGTCCGGCAGCGGGCGAAACTTGGGCGGTATCGACTCCCACGTCTTCCTGCCCATGACCTGCGCACAACAGTTGTGCACATATCTGTTCCATTCCACCAGCCTCACGCGAGCTGCGGAAGTGGGGTCAAGTGTGGGGACGCTGCACAGCGCCATTACAGCATTGCGCGTCAAAGCACGGAAGCGGCATGGCATGCTGACTCCAGCAACGCACCACGGCATTCATCTTCTGGGGATCCACTGTGCTGGACGTAAGTTTCTTGAAGTACGCCATGTCGCCGGGCAGCTTCCAGGGCATGGTGCCATCCTTGCCGATGCCCAGCTTCCGGGTTGCAGCCACCACGATCTGGAACGCCATCTTCTGCTCCGCCGACACAGCTGCAGCAACACCGGCCATTGTGACACTGTGCAAGAGGCGTTGCCTTCGCAAAGCTCCACTGAAACTGGCAAATTTGCATGGCACCCTGGGAGTTTAAATTCAACTGCCACTACAGCATCCGGCAGCAGGAAGTAGTAGGTACCTGCTCTGCCGCAGGAGCATTACTGCGTATGCACTGCCGACCAGCTTCAGTCGTACCACATGCCTTTTATTGACGTTCAGAGACACTGCAACTCTCCTGCGGACACCGCCGCGCCGACATCTGGCAGGCATGTGCATGACGCCGCTGCTGGCCAGAAAAATTGGGGGAATTGTATACCCTGGGTCTACACAGGTTCTTAGGGTTGCTCTATCTTGGCGTTGGTTTACAAATTGATCAGACACGGCTGCGGTCAACCCTGTATGGGTGATACACACCGCCAGCACAAGCTCCTGCGGTAGGCGAATGGGCGGCTGCCAGGCGAGACGACAAAGGGACCAAACGACTCGCGCAGCATTTCAGCTGAGCCAGACGCCACGGCCGGCGCCATCAGTCGTCGAAGCGGAGGTGCTGACCCGCGTGCGGCGCAACACCCCGCAGCTGGACCTTCATCGGGCTGACCTCTGTTGCCTCACCCTCGTCCTCCGTGAACCGCAGGTGCTTGCCCTGCCGCAACAAGGTGTGAGTTTTCATAACAAAGGTATGTGTGCAATGCTAGTGGCGTCGAGTTCTGATCACAGAAGTGGTTGTGCGCAGTTGCGTTGCAAGCGCCGTTAGCGAGCAGGGAATCTGTTGCGGTGAAGTGCTGCCAGAACACTGAATCGCGTTGCAGGCGTCTGCAGTACCTGCGGCACAGGCACGCCGCGCAGCGGGCCGCCCGCGCCCGCAGCGCCAATGCTGAGGCTCTCCAGTGCGTCCAACAGCGACGTCGCGGCGGCCTTAGCTGCTCTGGAGGGCTCCTCCTCATATGCCTCTTCCTGTATACGACAAGCGGTGAGATGCACGACTGAAAAGTGAAGGGAAACAGCGAAAATTCCCAGCTACCTTGCCGAATCGAGGCAGAGGATGCACATACATCCATGACGTCATTGAAGGATGCCAGCAGGGCAGCGGTCGCACCTCGGCGTCACCGGCGTCATCGCTGCCGGCGGCGCTGGCTGCTGCGGCCTTGGCGGCGGCCTGCTTGGCCATGGTCGCCGCGATCTCCTTCTTGAGCTGCCTGATGGACCTGCCGGCACACAAGTGGCTGCTTCAGTCCTTTTGGAACACCCAAGCTCGGAGAAGGTTCCCGGTGTGGTTACCTAGCGTTGATGTGAGGCAACAAAGAGCACGGCAGCCGGCCCTTTGAGCTTTTTAAACTTGACTTGAACTTTACTCATGCGCGGTAGCTGGGAAGGGAGACACGCGACTCTTTTCTGGTCAGTCGGTCGGACCTGGGCTCAAAGTTCGATGTGGTGACCACCTTCGACTTCATGGCGGTGGGCGGCGCCGAGTCCTCCATTTCGATGTCCTGCACACACTTCTGGCACTTCCATTAACATCTGCTTCGCCTGACATGTGCACAGTCTCGTGCCGTACTTATACTGCATGCACGAGCTGTGCTGATTGAGCAAGCCAGCACGATTTGCTGCTCGATATAAGTCGCATGCGCAAGTAAAGCTGCAGCGCCGGCTGACCTTGGCAATGGAGTCATCGTGCGCGTCCACCTCCCACCGGTCGCTGTCCCGATCGGTGGGGCCTGCCGCCGCCGCCAGCTGCTGCGTCTCAGCCGCAGCCTGCTTCTGAGCTGCCTCCTGCTCGAGCGCGGCCTGAGCCTCAGCAGCAGCTCGTGCCTGAGCCGCCTCTGCAGCCGCCTGCACCTCAGCGGCGGCCTTTGCTGCGGCTGCCTGTGCTGCGGCGAGCGCCTCAGCGGCGGCCTTCGTTGAGGCTGCCTCTGCTGCGGCATGCGCCTCTGCGGCAGCCTTGGCCTCGGCTGCTTCAGCAGCGGCCTTCGACTCTGCCGCAGCCTTTGCCTCGGCCGCCTCTGCTGCGGCAAGCGCCTCGGCAACAGCCTTTGCCTCGGCCGCCACAGCGGCGTTACCGACGGCCTGCGCCTCAGCGGCAGCCTTCGCCTCAACGACAGCCTGCGCCTCGGCCGCCTCAGCAGCTGCCTGTGCCTCAGCGGCCGCCTTGGCCTCGGCCGCCTCAGCGGCTGCCTGCTCCTCCGCTGCTTCTGCTGCTGCCTTCTCCTCCCGCGACGCCTGCAGCCGCAAATCAATTCAGTATGGTGTTCACGTGCTTGTGATTGGCAGCAGGTACAGTGGAAGACACTCACCAGCTGGTCCACAGCAACCAGTACGGAAAGTCTTGTTGGATTCCACCACAGACAGAAACTACACATTGCTGGATCTGACATGGAACCAGCTGCACCTTGGCGGCGACTGTCATAGGAGTCAGACGGGCATCGGGCGACATCAGCAGCCGCTCAACGTCGGACAGCTCTGTGGCACCTGCACTAGCAGGCAAGGCAGGGCTTCGCATGCGCAAACCTCAAGCTTTTCTGTTTGTGCACACTGAAGGCATGCATGCAAGACAGCCGACACGGCACCATCATGCACGATCAACTATGTCCTGACATAGCTGTGATTAACGTCAGAAGGCAATATGAATCACCGTCCGCAGGAGAGGGGCGCTGCGGCGTCTGCATGGCGCTGGCGCTGTCGTCTTGGCTGGAGGCGGCCGCCGGTGTGCGGCCTTCCTGGACGGGGCTCATCACCTGCCTCTTGACCGGGCTGCTGGACAAAATTGCCGGCTCCTGCAGCATAAATCCGACACATTGAATCGTTCCGCACTGTGTATTTCGCAGCACATGCACGACTGTATCGCAGCAGCAGCAGCAGCAGCAGCAGCAGCAGACATCTGGCACATGCTCACCTGCGTGTTGGAACGCTCATCGAAGGGCAGGCGGCTGGCGACCGGCGCATTGACCGTCTTCTTCATCGCGGATCGGGTCCGTGACGGCGTCGTGGCCGGCAGCTCGAGGAAATCTTCTGTGTCAAGTCGAACAAGGTGCACAAGATCGATATGCCCAGGACAAGTGGTGGTGCTAAAGGTTTGTGGCTGGCGGACCTTCTCGCCGGCAGCGCAGTTGGAGCATGTTGCACAATAGTAGGCAAACAGATGCAGGGGCCGCCCAGCATGCTGTTGGCGCCAGTCCTGCGTTGCAGCATGCAAAGGAAACTCACCTGTCAGCCCGCTGGTCTGGCGCCTTGTGCGCATCGCGGACCGCGTCAGACGAGCCTCGCTGTTCATGATGGCTGCTTGTGAGAGCTGGAGACGGTGAGCGGCAGTTGGCAGTGAACGAAGACGACTAAGTGATCGCCCAAGATCGCCGAGCTGCGCGAGCTGCCGTTTTGCGCCTTTGCTCTAGGGTTTTGTCAGGGTTTTACTTTGCCTGCTGCGCGTGCTGTGCGCGATTTCAAGCGCTTTCTGCAGGCCTGGATGCTGCAAGTTGCTGTTCGTTGCGCTAATTCGTCGGATCTTCGCGCATAGCAATCGCGCGCAGGGCGCATGGCTAGTTTCTGTTGCACCATCCGTGTCGGAATCCTTGCTCAACACATCATGTAGCAGAGAGGCAGTTCGATATAGTGGGGCGCATACTGTTTGATCAGCGTGTCTGCATCGGAAGACAGCATGACAGATGCTTCGACGCAGCACTACAGGCTCAGGTGGACACCCGAGGGGCTGCAGGCTGAGCTGCGGCAAGTCGACGGCGAGCCACATGAAGACAGTCTCGATGCGTCAGCCGCACCTGACAGCATCATCAGCTCCCTCGAAGCCGGTTGGGCTGCGTTCGAGGGCTTGGCGGACACCGGTGAGCGAGTGGGAATGAACGAGCCGGCGCCGCATGATAAGTTTGGCGCATCAATGTCTGCTGTCTAAAAGCGCTGAGAGCAGAGGCTTCATGACCTGCTTTGGTATGTGTCGCAGGACCCGTGACTCCATGCCTCAAGCGTGGGATCGAAGAGGAAAACCCAGCCGCAGCCAAGCGCCACTGCTCGCCGGTGCCAGGTCGGTCCAGCATCAGTGCAGCCGCTGCATGCATGTCGAGCGTGAGACGAAGGCTAACCGAAAGGGATCGTATCTGTGTGCAGATCGTTCGTAGCAAATGGCTTTTGTGGCTCACCAACAGCCGCAGGGTCTAATATCAGTCGGTGATCTGGTCATTTCTCGAGTGATCTGGTGTTTTGTCGGCGTACACAGGCAGGGAGGGGCCTTGCCTCAGCGACGATCTGGACGACAATGGCTTCACCTACTTTTATACACAGCCACCAACGCAGACAGGTGCCCCATGCATTTACAGATTGCTGCATGGATTGCAAGACATTGTCTGCACAAATTGACCTACGCTGACCTGTTGTGTTTGACCCGCAGGCGCATCGCCTGCCTCCCCGGTGACCGACGATGCACGTTACCGGAACGACCGCATTGCGCTGGGCCCGGCTGCCGCTAGCAGCGTCGCTCAAACGCAGGCAGCGGCAGCACCACCACCACCAGCAGCAACTGGCACGGCACCGCGCGGCTTCGCCACGGCCGCCAAACTGCTGAACGGGCCGGCTCACGGCGCAATTCAGCGGCCGCCTGCCGCGGCAGGCGGCGCAAATGCAGACGGCGCTGATGCAGCGGCAGCACAGCCAGACGCAGCACAACCAGACGCAGCCCGCCGCGAGCCCTTCTCAGACCAGGCGAAGCGGCAAGCCGGCGCTGCTTCGGGCGGTGACAGCGCCAGGCCGGGCAGGTCCGACGGCAGCTGGATTTCTGCCCGCAGCGACAGCGGCCGCAGCGGTGCACAGCCTGCCCGCGGCGGCGGCGGCGGCGGCATATTCGCCATGGCCTCCGGCAGGACAATTGCCTTCACGGAGGAGAGCCGCCGCAAGGGCGCAGCGGTGCTGGAGGCGGATGTCGCAGACGTCGCGCCGCCGCAGCGGAAGACCTTCCGGGCTCCCAAGCCCTTCCGGCCGCCGGCGGCCAGGCAGCTGGTGGCCAGGCGGCCGGCGGCCGCGCAGCCGCAGGCCAGCGCCGCGGCGGCACTGACAGGCCTCTTCGCCACGGCCAGAGGGCGCCCCATCGCGATCTCCGACGCCGGGGTGCAGAAGGCACAGGCACAGGCGCAGCTGGGGGAGGATTTTCAGGAGTTTCTGCACGTCCCCACTGAGGACCGAGCGATGCCCCCTCAGCAGCAGCACAAGGTAACCTGACATACTGCTCGTCGCATCCGACTTCCGTTATACACCTGCTGTCGTGCCTTTTCTTCATCACATTGTGCGACTCGTGATGCCTGACGAGTTGGTGCTGTTCTCGCATCTATCGTCTCCAGATGCCACGCCATGCCATTGTGGGCCGCAGCACGCTGCAATAGGGTGCGTGAACTGTCTGTCTGTCCTCCTGACCAGCAGGGCCTGGCCGACGAGCTGCTGCTGGAAATGGGTGAGTACTCCAGCATGCCCTGCAGCGCTGACACCGGCATCTACGCCGCGGCGGCGCCTGCACAGCCGGCGGCGGCGCCGGTGGGTAAGTGACGGATCATAACGAGCAGTGTTTTAAGTCCTCACCTCAGATCTGCGAAGAACCATTTAGAACTGAGCTGCGCAGTACTGTGACATGCCTGCACATGATTCTGATTCGTTGTTCAGATCGCAGCACTCCCCAGCATCAGCAACAACAAAAATGAGCTCTCCTGCTAAGCACTGATGCAACTGCGTTTGCGCATCCAGGTGGCGGCGACGCTGCTAACAGCCGATGCGTGCCCGCAGACGCCATAGCTGCCGCAGCGGCCCCTGCACCTCAGCATCCGACGGAATCGCTTGCCGCTGGCCCCGGCCGTCCGGACCAGCGAGGCGGCAGCGGGCCAGATGCGTCAGCCAAAGGGCGAGCAGCTCAGCTGCCCGAATCCGCTGCGGCCGGCGGCCAGGCGGCACAAAGCGAGCAGCTGAAGGCAGCGGCTGACCCGCTTGAGGGCCGCGCAACTGACAGCGGCGCGGCAGGGGCGTCGCCTGCAGCCGCTGCTGCAGCTGCCAGGGCCGAGCAGTCAGCTGCGCCGCCGCTGCCATCGACGCTGCAGCAGCAGCAGGCCGCTTCTGCACCGGCGGCCGCCGCTCAGGCAGCTGCGCCCGTTGAGGCAGAGCGCGTCACGCCGCCGGTCGGTCCGCCTGCCAGCCGCCTGCGGCAAGTGCCGCCGGTGCTCGGGCCCACTGTCGAGCTGAGCAGCCCCTGCTGCGACGAAGGTGCGCAGGCGATCCCATCCACGCCGCCAGGAGCCGATGATGCGCCGCCGCCGCCACTGCAGCGGCCACTGCCAGCTGCCGGCCCCGCGCCAGCAGCGCCGTGGCTCGCACCCAAAGCCGAGACGCTAGGCTGCAAGGCTGGCGGCGATGCGGCTGCCGCAGCCAGCGACGCGTTGCCAGCACATGTGTTCGCAGTGCGAGCGGCGGGCCCCACAATGCTGTTCGACGATGCCCCAGCCGGTGCGGTCAGCAGCATGCAGGGCGTCATGGGCACGCCGCCAGGGGAGCCGGCAGCCGGCGCCAGCCCGGGCGAGTCGGCGCAACAGCTGCAGCCGCACGCCGCGGCAGCCCAGGTGACGCCAGCGCACGCCGAAAATGCGGCGCCCGTGGGCGCAGTTCGAGCTCTGGGCCCCACCGTGCTGTTCGACGACAGCCTGGTCCCAGAGGATGACGGCATGGAGGGCATCGAGGAATCGCACATGGCTGCCCATGCCTTGCCGCAGCGGCATTCTCCGCCACCCGGCTTCTGCGGCCTTCAGACAGCAAGCGGCAAGCCGGTGGCGGCGTCAGCGGCGGCCATGCAGCGGGCACGCAGCCTGTTGAATGACGATGCAGAGCCAGCGCACAGGCCGCAGTCGCCGTCGCCGGGCTTTTCTGTGGGCCTGCAGACGGCAAGCGGCAAGCCAGTGACGATCTCACCACGAAGCCTGCAGCGGGCCGAGGCGATGCTAGGAGGCGCTGACGTTGCTGAGGCAGCCGCCGCCGCCACGCCGCCGGACTCGGAACCAGCGCTTTCACCTGCTGCAGCGCTTCAGACAGCCGGCGGCAAGCCAGTCCAGGTGTCAGAGGAGGCACAGCGCCAGGTGGCGGCCCGCCTTGCAGGCGTCTCAGCTGCAGCGCCGGCTGTGGCAGAGTTCCGCTCGCCGCTTCTCGCAGGGGCCGCCCGGCGGTCAGGCGGCGCGGCGGCGTCGGAAAATGTCAGCGTCCAGCGGCGTCCGGCGGCGCAGTCCAGTGGCGCGCGCTCGCCTGCGCTACCCGCCGCAAGCCGCGGCGCCCAGAAAGCGTTTACGCCGCTGCGGCCGCTTAACGCGGCAGCCAACTCGCCCGTCGCCGGCTCGGGTCCCGCGGCGCTGAAAGCGCAGCCAATTCCCGGCGTCAAGCCACTGCTCGGTCGCACGGCGCGCAAGATGCCTGCTGCCACCAGGTCTGGGGCCCCGCCGGTAAGCTTGTGACGGAGCCTGACGGAGCTGCTAAGCTTGACACGTCACATTGTTCTAGGCATGATGTCCGCTTGTGGACATGCTTTATCGCGACAGGTCTTCCGAAGGTGCAAAAGTCTGTTGCCTGTTCTTGCAGGCCAAGACCAACCGCACTCCGCCGACGCTGGCGAGTGAGTCTCGGTTTCGCATTCGTGATCCCAGTTCTTGAAGCTTGCACCTAGAGCTCTCCTTCATACCACCAGCCGCCCTGATGAGCCTGTAGTGGCTGCGCCACACAGTGAATCGCCACTCACTCCCAGATACTTGCTAACACACTTAGCCAGAGTCCAGCGAGACTCACAACATGTTGTGCTGCAGAGCGGCTCGAGCCGCACGTCGCGCTGCACGACCTGCGCACCTCCGCTTTCCGGGACGTGCTGGAGGGCACCAGCAGTACTCCGGACCCAGCTGCGGTGCCGCCGCCCAGCATCGACGACATAGACGGCCTGCAGCTATTGCTGCGCCTGGTGCGCCGCTCGCGGCTCTGCTCTGCTGAGTTCAGTTCCCCCCACACCTGCGTTGCCGCGTCAATGACTTGAGACTTCATTGCTGGCGTGGCGGAATGACAATCCCGTCATACAACCATGCCTCGTCATTGTTGGCTGCTTCATGCTGCAGGATGCACCGCCCAGCGCTGCGGAGCTGCCTGCCGGCAGCGGGGCTGCAGCAGCGGTGGCCGCCCTGTCCTTGGCCGCGCCCCCTGCAGCAGCGCCAGTAGACGGGGCCGATGCGGCAGCGCCGGCAGCCGATGGCACTGCAGCCGGTGAGCACGGCGCCGCGCCGGCGGCCGCGGACGTTGCCGCAGCCCACGCCGCGGCCAGCCCTGCTGAGCTGACGCCTGCGACGGCGACGGCGGCGCTGCACGCTGCGGGCGCAGACCCGGCAGAGGCGACCGACGAGTGGGTCGGCCACCACTGGCGCATGGTGCTGTGGAAGTGCGCGCGCTACGAGGCTGCGCACCCGCACATGGCGGGCCGCCTGCTGACCGGCGCAGTTGTGCTGGACCAGCTCAAGATTCGGTGAGTGACCCATGGAGATTTGTTTGAAAATCGACAATGCAGCAGGGCTAGGGCACCTTTGCTCCGATTGGTCCGGCTCGCGCCGTCCACAGACAGGTGTGGGGGGGACACCCGCCAATTGAAGATTTTGTGAGGAATCCTCAGAGATTCAGGCCCTCACGAGGCCGGCTTTGCCTCCAAGTCCACCGAAGCACGCCCAACGGACATCATTCAGCCTTCCCCTCTCCTAGGTACGAGCGGGAGCGCAACCGCGCGGAGCGCTCGGTGCTGAAGTGCGTCATGCAACAGGACTCGCCGGCGAGGCACGCCATGGTGCTTGCGGTGGCCGCCATCCGGCACCCGCCGGCGGCGGCAGCGGCGGAGGCTTCCGGCGTGGAGTCGCGAGCAGCGCCGTCGCCGCCGCCGCAGCTGCTGCTCACCGATGGCTGGTACTGGATCGCCGCGACGCCGTCCGCCGGCGGCGAGCTGGCGCAGCTGCTAGCCAAGATTCGCACCGGACACTTGCGAGTCGGTGAGCGTCTGTGGCCCCGACAATGGCTCCTGCCACCTGCGCCATTGCTGCACAACATCTCCCCAACTCCTGAGTAAACTTCCCCCACTGAACTTGAGACCGCCGCCTCAGAGGCTGGCTTGTTGCCCTGAGAAAAACCACTGCGATGTGAAGCAGGCATGTGCTGCTTGTGCCGCAGATCTGATGCCATGCACACTGTCCAGCCAACTGATGCCAATGCATGTCCACGTTTCATTTATTGAGGCGACAAGCTGCGCATCTGCGGCGCGGAGCTGGAGGCGTCGGGGCCGGGCGACCCCCTGCACGCCTGCAAGTCCAGCCGCCTCAAGATCTGCTCCAACGGTACCTTCAGGTGCGTGCACCAGTTCCCTTTTAAGCTTGCACACCGGGGGCCCTCTGCTGTGTCAGCCTGGTGTAGGTCTCCATGGATCGTCCAGCCTTTCGAAGTCTCAGCTTCTGCTTCGCTCGATTGTCTCCAAGCAGCAGTCGGCATTGCAGGCCCCGCCTCCCTGTGCCTCACCGAACACAGGCGTATACTACACCGAATGTACCTTATCGAATGGATAGGCACTCTGAAATGCGCAGATGGGTGTTCGTGACATGTGCAGGGCGGCGCACGATGCGAAGCTGGGCGCGGCGGCCGTGACGGCGACGTACTCGCCGCTGTCGGCGGTGCGCGGCGACGGGGGGAGCGTGCCGCGCACGGCGCTGGTGCTGCTACGCAAGTACCCGCAGCTGGTCAGCCAGCGCATGGCGGACGGCCGCACCCGCACCCGCACCCACGCCGCCTTCAATCGCACCGCCAAGGCGCAGCACGCCTCCACGGAGTCGGTGAGAAAGTTTCGAAAGTTGTGTGGCTGCTGCCATGTCTGTGAGCAGAGGAGTGATGCATGGGCAGAAAGGCTGCCGGCGCCCTGTTGTGTGTCGGCAGCATGCATGCCAGGTGTATGGCAAAGATGGGGGCTCGCTGCACACGTTCTGTTGTGGCCAGGGACTTCAAGGGGTGCGAGCTTATCGTGTTTTTGTACACCCTTCATCGTGTTTGATGTTTTTGCCGCACTCTGCCTCCGCTGGGGGCCCGGCCACTGGCCAGTAGGTCTATCTGGGCATGATGATTTCCTTGATTCTCTCAAATTGGGTGTTGTGTTGCGCGTGCAGCTGCACGCGCGGGTGGGGCAGGAGGTGCAGCAGGAGGAGGTGGCGCGGTGCAAGGACATCCTCGCCGCTGGCCGTCCCATCTGCGGCAGTAAAGGTCTGCGTTGCTCCTGTGAAGAGTCTTCTGACAGCATCCCTCGCTGAGAGCGAAAGCATCTATTCCACCGTGTCCTTAATGGTGCTGGCTGCTGCTGTCCATCCTGTGACCTCGCCTAAATGAAGGGTTTGTGCTACATGTCTGCAGCGGAGTGGCTGTACGCGAGCGCGACGGTCTCGGGGGAGGATGCACTGGACTTTACTGTTTCGGAGCGGGATGCCCTGGAGCGGTGCGTTGACAGATGGCCCAGCCTTCTGCCTGGGAAGTGCCAGCCATTGCTAGGCTGCGGGGTGCCGCCGTGGCCGACTCTGGTGGCTGAGATGCGACAGCTGCATCAGCACGCGGCCTCAAGTGTCATAAAGCCGATAGGCAATGCATACAGGCTAAGCAGCGCAGGACGGCAGGCACCGCGTGCAGCAGCTGTGCAGTATACACCCTGCTGAGAAGCCCTCAGCACGATGCCCGCTCACCCGCAGGCACTTTGCCAAACGGCAGTTCGAGATGCAGCGTGACATGGAGAAGCGCGTTGCGGCCGCAACGGGCGACACCGCGGCTGAGGAGCCGCGCCCCTTCCAGCAGCTGCTCGTCGGCAGCGTCACGCACCAGGTGGCCTGCTGCCAGCCCAGATTATCAGATTAGTTGATTGCATTATGCCAACGCTGTCAACTGTTTCCTCAGGATGTCGCCCCCCACTACCACCCTAACGTCCCACCCTGGCCGCATGAGCTACCAGCCCAGGGGACCTGCGATTGCCTCAGCAGACGGGGTCTGTTTCTGCACTCATGCCAGCGATGTGCAGCGACGATTGCGACGATGTTGGCGCGCGCAGGCCAAGCGCGGCAGGCGGGTGACGGCGCTGCTGCGGGTGTGGCGGCCGACGGAGGAGCTGCAGACGGCGCAGGAGGGCGACCTGCTCATCGCCAGCCGCCTGCTGGCGCTCCGCCGCAGCGCCGGCCGCGACAGGTGCGCAACTCGTGGAGACACCGTGTGGTGGTGTCATCCTGTAAAGACGCTGGTGGTTGCTGCTCTGACGCACAGAGCTGCTGGGTCCTGCCAGGGGCTGGGCATCGCTTCCGAGGACCCGCGTCTGGCGCACAGAACACGTGTGCACCTGGTGCAGATGTGCATCTTTGCGAGAGGGGTGCTGCTGCTCCATGTGCAGGATGCTGGAGCTGGCCACAGCGACCGGCAGCATGTTCAAGCTTCTCAAGCCTGAGGCAGCGCCATCGCTGACATGGGACTTCCAGCCGCGGCAGCGCCTGCAGCTGACGGTAACCCACCTGCAGCGCCCAACTGTGCAGCTTGGTCTTAGTGAATGCTGCTTTCTCATGATGAGAATCTTGAGAAGAAAATACTCTACATCAGCTGGAGTACTCTATATCGGCTGGAACAGCTGCTTCCTGTCTGTCTGACAGTCTGCAGGTTTTCGGATGGAAACATGCCGTTGGTATGACAGCATTCTGCGCTGTGCCCTGCAGGAGCTGCCGCAGCAGCCCATCGGGGCTGATTTCGACTTCATCGGCGTCGTGCTGCATGTCTCGGGGAGCCAGGGTGCGGCTCTGGAATGCAGTTGCTAGTCCCCACCCAACGCAACCAAGCGCCAATGCTTGACTCGCTTCTGCATCATCATCTCCTCTATCTGGCAAGTGAACTTGCATGATTATCCTGTCATGTGTGTGTGTGTCGCAGAGTGTGGCAACATGCGCAAGCAGTGGGTGTTCCTGGCCGAGCCAAGCACCGTCGCCGCCGGCTCGGTGCCTGATATCGCCGGCGGCGGCGCCGCCGGCGCCTCCATGTTCGGCAGCCCGCGGCCGTGGCTGTTGGCGGCGCAGCTGCTGGCGGCGCCTGAGGCGCTGCCGTTCCTGGACGCCGGGCAGCACAGCGGCGCGGTGGTGTCCTTCCGGGACCTGCGCCTGCTCGGCACCGACCCGCACCACCGCATGTGGCAGGCGGAGGCCGCTGATGTGGGTCTCTCAATACCCTTGCAGCTTGTGTTGTCTTTGATGGCAGCTCCATGCGAATGCAATGCTGCTGCGCACATACAGGCTGGTAGGCTACCAAGCGGAGTTGCGGACTGATCGTCCCATGACCTGATGCAGGTGGCGACCATCAGCGTGGCGCCCGCCACGCGTGCGGGCTCAGCGGAGGCAGCCGTCCAGGCATGGGCGGCAGCGCAGCGGCCCCTGCTCGAGCGCTGGCGGCAGGAGATGGTGCACGTAGTGGGCTGAAAGTTGGGCAGAGGCAATAAGTAGGCGGTTTGCACGAGCCTGTCACAGGTTTCCAACAGTTCAGCTTGATTCAGCAAGCTTCATTCATCATCAGATCGTACATCGGCTGTGACATGCCCAGTGGCGAGTCTTGAATGGAGCAGCACCATTATTCAAGGGGGTTTTTCCGCATCATGCGCATATAAAAGCTGGCTGCTGATGTAAAGCATGTGTGCCGCTCCTCTGCCTCCAACTTCACACGATTCCCTGAATTCCAAAAGCAGCGATGCGCCCTCATGTGTATTGGGTTCCAGCTGCCCTCGTCAATGAACAGCAAGGCCAGCACTTGCCGCATCCCATATCGCCCGGTGCGCGCATCCAAGCCTGCCGCCGCCGCCGCATCGGCACAGCCGCAGGTTCCGCCGGACCTTAACCTGCCCTCTCGGACGCTTGCTGTCGAAGCCGCTCTTCGTGCTGCTTCCTTTTCAGTGCGTATAGCTCGTCGTCTCGAAGCACGCCCTTGTGCAGATTCTGCGCCGGCAGGATGTGCGCATGCATGAAATTTGCAACCTCTGTCAAGTTGGGAAGTAGACAGCGAGGAACTCTGGGTGATGAAGAGCCATCTTTATGGATCCCTATACTTGATTCATCCTACCTCCCGCTCCAGTCGCTGAGTCCGGTGGATGTAGCCAATCCCAACGACTGTAATGCCTGTAACGCCCAGCAAGGCACCTCTTGCCAGTAGCGCGCCTCTCCCCGAAGGCATGCAAGAGCAATCAAGACGTCACGGCTGTAGGTAGGCTCGTGTTTGTCGCAAGAGATCCGCCAGAGACGGGATGCAAGCTGAATGAAAAGACTGGACTCGCCGAATGGAGAGAGGAAAGGGACAGATCCGATTGGGCGCAATGTCGGACAAGGGTTTGTCGAGATGCCTTTCGAATTTGCTATGGCTGAGATCCCCTTACAAAAGCCGGCCAAAGTATGTAAGCGAGGAAATTGCAGACTGACAAACTGAAAACATGAAGAGTTGATGAAAACATGAAGAATTGTTGCAATCTATGCCATGAAGCCACTCTTGAGTGCCTCCGCGACCGCGTGCATCGAGCCGGTGATGCAGATGACGCCGTCTGGTGAGTCACCGAGCTCCGCCTGCGCCTTTTCAACCGCCGCAGCCAGAGACGCCTGCACAGCAGCCTCAACAATCAGTCCCACATCTACTGTCACATCTTCGACCTGCAGTACCCAGTACCACGTTCCGACATTGCTTCTAGTGCGCCCTAAAAGCACGTGGCAGCGCAGCAAGCATGTGCCATGATGGCGTGTGCTGGGGAGCCGGGCGAAAACCTGAATCATCTCCCGCATGCGCTTCGGGCGCGCCTGCGCCATGCCGGCCGCCTGCCACTGCGCCGCCAGCATCCCCGGCGGCGCCGCTCTGCAATCAAAGTTTCAACCCAAGGCGTCAGGATAGACCAACCGGTGCCCGCCCTGGTGAAAGCCATAGAGGCCGTGATAGCCATGGAGGCCACAATGCCAGGCCGACTCACCTGGTCGGCCGTTGACACATCCGGCAACGGCTTTTGCGGAGAGGAAACAGAACCCCACCTGGTCATGCTGCCGGCGATGGGCACAGAGGTGAAGGCCACCAGCGCAGGCTCCGCGCCCCGAAGCGCCGCTGTGACGGCTGCTATGTCCTTGTCGGCCGCCATGGCCACCACCAGCGCCAGGCGGTGCCTACACAGGATTAGGAGTTTCTCTCTCTCCCAGTATTAGGATTCACTTCTGCACTCTGAGCTCTGGTTGCTGATATGTGCGTCTCTGGCTTCTTTCAGATTTGATCCAGAAGTTTGACGCTGGTCGTTTCAGCCTGAACCAACTGATCAGCAAGGTTCATAAAAATTAGTCATGCTTGCCTGTCCCCCGGGAAGGCCTGCCGCAGCGTGGCGGCCAGCGCCTGCGCCGAGGCCGCGGTGTGTGCGGCGTCCAGCACCAGCCAGCAGCCGCGCCCGCCCTGGGTCTTCAGCCTCCCCACCTGCAACATCGAGATCGCCACAGGTTCGGATGCTGCATGTCACAGCTGCGAGCTAATGCAGTGACGCCCTCAGCCCGCCAGCCGGCTTTAGCCTCTCCCCACCTGCAGCACCGAGTCTCTTGTTTTGGTTGGTCCTGCTGCTCGCACAGCCAGCGAGGGCAGGTGCCTTAATGCTGTGGTGCATAAAGATGAGAACACTCTGCATGATCTGCAGGACAGAAGGCTCACCTGGAAGCGGCCGGGCAGGCGGGCCCTGGCCAGGCCCGCCAGGATGGAGGGCACGCCCAGGCGGTCGAAGCCCTGCTGGCGCAGCACCAGCGCCGCGCTGGCCGCCGCCACCGCATTGTCCCGCTGGTGCGCCCCCACCAGCCCCATGCGCAGCTCTGCAGACAATCAAAAATGCAATTGGTTTGTGTTTTGTTCATTTAGGTGGGCCGTTGTCGCGCTGGAGCGCTCCATCAGCGCCGGTACGCAGCTCTGTGTAAGCAGGACGGATGTTGCAATGACATGATTGTCGAGCAGCGTTTCTCCCAGGGCTGTTGACGAAACCGCGCGCAAAGGGTTTCAGGAATCTAGCCGATGTCCGCCTGGGCCCCCAGCCGCAGCGCTGCGCCACGCGCCGCTGCTTGCGCCTTCGTCAAAGACACTTGCCTGCCGCTAAGCTCCGGTAGGTCTGCTTGTGCCAGCCTCGCCTGCTGCAGGGAAGGGATGCACGGCAGGCAGCGCAAATCATGAAGAGTTTTACAGGGTTTCCTGAATAGGTAGGTGTCACAGGCAGCGGCACCCACCGATCTGGTCTCTGCACTCGCCGTTGAGCAGGATGATTCCGCATTCCTCCCACACAGTGTCATCCTGCAGCACCAGTCGCCGCGGCCACACCTCTGCCTGTGCCTCGTACACCCTGCGCGGTGTGGCAAGGTGCTTGGTGCGGCAGCTCAGATATGCACCCTGTATTCAGCCCTTGGTCATGAAGACTTGCAGACAAGAACATCGTCTTGCGACCTGTCAAATTTGTCAGGAGTGTCACGTCAATGATTGTCAGGAATGTAAAGTCATGCATTCCATGCCCGCCATGCAGGTTAGCGCTAGCTTGCAAGCTGGCAGTGACGATAAGCCAAGTGCACTCAAGGAGGCGCCAACATTGGCAGGCCAGGTCCAGCGTGACTGCATGCCTCAAGCGGTGCCAACGCCGGCAGCCAGCACGATCTGTCGTGATCGCATGCAGCGGTCCGGACTGTGCGCACCTGCAATCCAGGGCGGCGGCGCGCTGGCACAGCACCTGCTTCGCCTTTGGGTGCGGCTGCCGGCCCAGCACCACCGGCCGCCCCGCCTTCATGATGCCCGCTTTGGCGGTCGCGATGCTCTCCAGGCTGCCACCTGCTTGCAAGGTTGCAGATTTCATGAAGAAACAGTGGAGCTGGTGGCCCATGGTTTCAGAACCGCTGCGGCTGACATGAGTTTGAGTATCTGAAGCAGAGTGCCCATGCAGCGTCGGAAGGCACCAGCTCGTGGGAGGCAGTCACGGCGTCATGTGTCGGGAGGTCGGAACATCACCTAGCGCTGCCTGGTGCTCGAGGCCGACGGCCGTGAAGATGGCCGCCTTCAGCTGCTCGGGTTCGAACACGTTGGTGGCGTCTCGGGCGCCGCCCAGCCCCGCCTCGACCAGGGCGATGTCCACCTGCAGTATGAAGGAACGTGTACGCAATGATGAGATGCATCCGGGTTATTTCTGAGACATTCACATTTTGTGAAACTCTTTGGGAGCCCCGCCTCGACAGCAAGCTGTCCAGCAGCGCCGCTCTCGACAGCCCAAGCGTGCAGCTGCATCGCAACATGCTGCCGTGCAGGCCGCAGCAGTCCAGGGTGTTCAGCTGTGATCCATCAGCCGCCACGACCTCGAAAACATCCGATGGCGACTGCAGGTGCGTGCCATCGTGCCAGCACGAGGCGGTGTGAGCCCACCTTCTGCTGCTGAAATTGCCGGAGCGCCAGCGCCGTCATCACCTCGAAGTGCGACACGCCGCCAAGCGACGCCCCTGCTGCCTCCAGGCCGCTGCTGACCAGCTCGTCAAACTCCCGGCCAGCGATCGGCTGTCCATCGATGCTGATCCGCTCCCGCAGCGACAGCAAGTGCGGGCTGCGGCACATCAAAGATTGCAACATGTGTATAGGAATTCAATGCAAATCAGCGTTGTTGCGAATCCAGTGGCTAGAAGATGTCGCTGGGACCAGTCGGAGTCCGATGACCAGCAACAGTGGGTTTCTGTGCTTGCGAGAGTACCTTGTGTATGTGCCAACCCGGTACCCTGCTTCCTGCAGGATCGCCTGCAGCATGGCGGTGACGGAGCCCTTGCCCTTTGTTCCTGCCACGTGCGCCACCGGCAGGCCAGTGTGCGGCGAGCCCAGTGCGTCAAGCATCGCACGCATGGGCGCCTGCGCATCATGGCACCAATCACATCGCGGAGTTTAACCTTAACGAGTCGATCAAAGACATTGCAGGTGCATTATGTGTATAGAAGAGGACAATTCAGCGCTTGGATCTGCCACAGATGCAGGTGAATGTAGCAAATTGGCGCACCAGGTCGAATCCGCCGGGGCCATCAGTGCCCGCGTCCGTTGGCACGCCGGAGGCTTCGTGGTTCTTGAATCTCTCCAGTTGCGCCTCTCCTGACGCTGTGCTGCCGAATGCCCTGCGGGGAATCGAGAAGGCCGACTATGCATGAAGCATCGGCATGGAGGTACTGGCGGTGCGGCACAGCTCTGCAGCGCACCCTACCTGTAGGATGCAGACCAAGGCTGCCGGATCAGAGCTGCGCTGACCACTCGCGACCTGAAACACGCTGAGCCGACGAAGTATTGCATGCCAGTGCGCTAATGTTGTGCCTTGCGATCTGGGCTGACTGTGCGCAGCAGCAGATAGCAACAGGTGCCGATCGCGCGCAACAGGTGGTGGCTGACTGCAATGCAGCAGCAGCGGAGCTGCTTGGAGGCTGCGAGGTGTGAAGCAGTGAAGGAGACTGGGAGCGAGGCAACTTGCAATTGAGCGCGGTGCTGAGTCAGACAGAAGATCGTTCGATTGGTGTCGGAATTTGCAATGCCGTTTCGGAGGGCCTATTCAGATCCTGGGTTTTGGCGTGACTGAAATCGCGTAGCAGGCAGGATCTTTTGGCAGCTTGTATTCGCGGTTGCTCCGATTCTACACGCCTCGATTGCCCAATTGAGAGACGTCAAAGGACGCCTGATCTTGAATCCCACACGATCTGAAAGAACCCGGCCTCAGAGAGATCGATATGATCCTGATCAAGGGCTCTCTTTGATGCAAGATTGATGTGTTGTACAAGCTTAAACCAGGCCACCATTCTTACGGCAACCTCTGGCCTGGGACCCCACCGGTTCTGTGAGACCAGCGCGGTCGAGACACACATCGACCTTCGATGCTTCGCAGTTGGCAGCATCATTGAGACACTCCAGACCCACAGATTCAAACACACAGCCCCCGAGCCGGTAACCACCGCAATCTTGCGCTGCAAGATCGCTCGGGCATGCGGACGCCTGCGGCGCTCCAATGCGCAGCGCGCCACACTCATGCGCCAGGCCATGGGGGCTGTGTGAAGGCACTCTGCAGGCAGCTCATGACAAGAGGCAACCGCTGATCGCCAGCAGACTCTCCGACCATGGAGACGCTGCTCACGGGCGCAGTCAACCGATTGTTGCGGAGGTTCATCAAGTCGGCCGGCGGCGAAGCAGGATCCGAGCTGCGCGTGTCCCTGTCCGCCACCGGCTCCGTGGTAGGAGCTCCAGTCGGACAACACTCAACTTCCTGACGCAACTCACAAAAGCGGACGTGACATGCGCGACGCCGTTTCCTTGTGCAATGTTCGACAGCGGGATGTTTACTAATCATTTTTGATCCAGTTCATTCATCATCTGCTTTGCAGGTGCTTTACAACCTGGAGCTGGACCTGCAGCCGCTGCTGGAGGGGGTGCCTTTCACCGTGCGGCGCGCCTTTGCGCACCGGCTGACCGTGACCGTCCGCTGGGCGTCGCTCACCATCCAGGTGAGCTCGTGGGGCACAGGGTGCTGCCGTGAGCGCTCTCTCGGGAAACAGCTGCAGACAGAAGAGGCAGGCACCTGCCGTCGCCCCTCGGCCTTCAATGATTTTTCTGAGCGAGCCCTGGAGGTGGACCGACCAGAGCATCCAGCGGCGGGGCATACCCTTGACAAGCTAATTCAGGCTGGTTACCTGGCGTCTCTAGCACAGCCTGCACGATCTTTGTGTTGCACCAGCGACATGGCCTGCCACACTTGCACCTGAGCAGGGGTCTCGTTGAATCCTTCTGCGATTCCGAGCTCTGCGAGCTCTGCGACAAGGAGACGCTTGAAGATGTGTGGCGCTGCAAACTTCTAGCAGCCTTGATATCTTTCCTGGCAGGTGGAGCTGGACGATGTGGAGGTGGTGCTGGCGGTGGAGGAGGGCAGCGGATTGGAGGCGCAGCCGTCGTCGCTGGCGGATGAGCTGGGCGCCGCCATCTCGGAAGGTGGGCGCCAGGGCAGATCGTGCATTTTGTGGCGCAAGATATTCAAATGTGAGGTGGGGCCGCTTTCACCACTCGGGTGCCAGGACCTCTGCTACTGAGCACCTGGCTTGGGGGAGCGGAATCTTCTTTCCTGCTTCGCAAGGCGTCCTGTTGAAAGCTCGAAACGGTCAAATGAGGCATGCCAGATCTCAATGAGCCTCCTCCCTTTCCTGTCAAGCGCAGAGCATGCGCAGGCGTGTCCCTCTTGATATATACGTTTCGACTGTGAAACACTGTGAAGCGTCATCACGCCCACATGGTGCCGTGCACGCCGCAGAAGCGGGCAAGGAGGCGGCGGCGGAGGGCGGCGCCTCCTGGTGGATGGACACCTTCCGGCCGACGCTGCTGCAAGCGCTGCTCAACATGACGGTGGTGCTCCGTAATGTGGCGGTGCGCTGCGAGGCGGGCGGCGTCGCCGCCACCCTGTCCTGCGGCATGCTGCACGCCGCCACCGCCTCCGACGCCGAGGTGGCCAGCCGCCCGGTAGGTAGCACGCAATCACCGAAGTCGTCTAAGTTGATATAGTACAAACGTCCTGGGCATGCTGCACGCCGCCACCATCCGACGCGGACTTGGCCAAGCGCCCTGTAAGCCCTTGGTGATCAAGCAAGGCTAATGGTTGCTTCATTCACCCTGGACCCGTGTCCTGCGGCATGTAAGCCGCCACCTGCTCCCAGTGCCGACGTGCCCAGCCGCCCAGTGCGTCATGCTTTCCTGAGGCTGTGCCAGGCCCACTCTGGAGTCCACGAAAGCCGTGGCGCATGTTCGAAGCAAGGGCCTCTGGCCTGCAAATTCATCCCAGCCTGCATCCACCCTCTGAACTGCCAAAGTTCGAGTTGCCGTGAGACGGCGTCAAGAAATGCAGCGTGCAGTGTTTTTTCATGTGAAGCAACCACACTGCGCCCTGCAGGACGATGAGGGCTGGCTGAAGAAAGCGGTGGAGCTGCGCAACGTGCGGCTGGACGTGCAGGAGGCGCGGCCCAGCGGGGCGACTGCCGCGCAGACCGCACCATTGCTGCACACGCCCCGCCTCCAGGTGTGCCCGCAGACCTGTCATATGATGAAACCGTTCTTTCCAAAAGCGACGGTGCTACCTGGTTAAAAAAATCTCTGCAAACGACATGTGCCCCTGCACGACGGCCGCAGAAGGTTTTGTTGTCCACATGTGGATGTTGAGCCCGGAGGTGCCAATCACCTGAGGCTGATACAAGTACATGTACCTAAAAACCTTTTTCTGTGTCGACATGCATTTGTTGACGGCCGGTGACATCTAGGAATGAGTGTGAAGAAGGACGCTCGTGCAGGCGTCCGCGACGCTGCCGGCGCTGGTGCTGCTGGGCGAGGCCGCCAGCGAGGCGGGCTCACCGCCGGCAGCGGACGTGCAGGTGGGCCGCTGCCCCTCGACAACACCGATGTTGCACGATGTGACAGAGTGATCACTCCATCAAGACCCTCATCAAATTTGCAAATCCTCATGCAGATCATGCCATGCCTTCCTTATGAATTCATCTTGCCGACCTTGTGCAAATGGGAATTATTGAAGCCATGCTTCCTGTTGCTGCTGTAACCATGTCCCCCCTCGTGCTCTCGTGCAGGTGGACCTGCTGCCGCTTGACGCTGCGCTCGCCGATGTGCAGCTGGCCTGGATGGCGGCCTTTGCGGCGGCGCTGCCACAGCCGAGCCCCGAGCCCCCGGACAGCCCCGCAGCCGCAGGTGCACGTCCTGGCCGCTTTCAGAATGTTTCCTGGACACTGTGTGGTCATGCTGTCACGTAAGCACCATAAGCACCGGTTGCACATCCGCGGTCATGCACAGGTCGACATGTCCGTGCATGCTGGTTGTTGGCACCCAAGAGAGGTACTAGCGCTGATAACATTGAAAGCTTGCGGTGCAGACGGCCTCTTAAACGAGCTCCTGGTTACGCCAGCACCAGCGGACGACGAGGTCGGCACGGTACAGCCTGTCACCTCGCCGAAACAGCCTGCAGGTAGGACTTTGACCCAAGTTACGTCGTGTACACTTGCTCACACAGCGCTGCCTTGCAAAGTCAGACATCCGACTCTTGCCCACCAACCCAGTCTCGTCTCCATACTATACTGCACGCAGGTTTCCAGGCGCTGGGGTGGGCCGCCTGGCAGTACCTGACCAATGAGGAGGCGCCCGGGCTGCCGCATCCAGGCCAGCCGGTGGAGCCGCTCGCCGTGTCAGTCAGCCTCAAGCTACAGGGTGGGACGCCTTGTGTTCCACTGGCCGACACGCCAAAGTGCACCCATTCGACACACTGCTGCTTTGATGCTATGCAACAATGCACAAGACATCTACAGAGCGCCAAGGCCTGGTTGGTGCATTCGTTAGGTTTCTGGCCTTGCAGGCGGGCAGGCGAAACTGCTGCGCGGCGACGACGGCGCCGCCGGGCAGCAGGCGGTCCTGGCGGCGGTGCAGCTCATCGGCGTGAGCGTCGAGGCGCAGCTGCTGGCCCTTGCGCTGCAGTACGCTGAACTGCGGCTGCACCAGCTGACCGTCACCCGCCCGCAGCCGCTGCCGCTGGACCCGCCCTGGCCGCCGGGCGGCGTCGCGCCGGCGGCAGCTGCAGCGTCACCCGGCGGCGGGGCGGCAGCGGCGGCCGCCCTACCCGACGGCAGCCCGCTGCGATCCGCGAGCGCCTCCAGCCGGCCGGTCCCCGGGCAGGAGGTGCTCGGGCTGCACCCTGTACGCTCGGGGCGGCAGGCGGCGGCGGGCGACATGCCGTTGGCGCTGTGGATGCAGTGGCAGGCGGGGCAGGCAGCGGAGGACGGCAGCGGCAGCAGCGGCGGCGGCGCGCCTGAGGCGCAGTCGGCGTCCCTGCGCGTGGGCCGCTTGTTTGCCGCCCACGTGCCGGGCTTCACGGACCAGCTGCAGCGGTTCCTGTCGCCGGACTCACCGGCGGGCGGCGTCGCCGCGGCAGGCGCAGCTGAGGTAAATGCGGTGCCGGTCGCCGCCGGCAGCAACGGCGCCAGGCGCGGCAGCGGTGCCACACAGGAGCTGCCGCCTGTCGCGCCGCTGCCGCCGCTGCTGGCGCGCTGGCTGGCGGCAGAACTCACCGTTGACGCGGCGGTGTCGGCGGTGCAGCTCGCGGCGCTGGCGTCCGCGACTGGCCCGGCGGAGGTGCTGCTGCTCGACGTCGCAAAGATCAGCGGGCAGCTGGGGCCGCTCCGGGCGCGCGCGCACGGCCTACAGCACACCGCGACGGCGGCGCTGCTGGCGCGGCCGCGGGGCGGGCCGCCGTCGCGCGGCCTGCGGCTCGCGCTGTCGGGCGTCCAGCTCAGCACAGCGGCGGTGTGGCCATCGGCGCCGCGCAGCAGCTTCGACTCGGGTGCGGGCAGCCCCGCCAGGGGCGACCGGGGTGCGGCCGGCGTGGCGGAGCTTCCGGAAGCGGTCAGCGGCGCGGCGGACCTGCAGCTGCTCATGGTGGCCTGCAGCGGCGACGGGCTAGCCAAGGCGACTGCTGGCGGCGGCGGTCCGCATGCGCTCGATGCCGGCGACAGCTGGGCTGCCTGGTCGGTGCTTTCGGGACTGTCGCTGCGGCTGACAGCGGTGCAGCTGGCTGCCGCAAGCGCGGCGGTCAGCGGCTTCTCAGCGGGGCTGTACTCTGCGCTACAGCCAGCGGATGCCGCGTCGGAGCCCGTGCCAGCAGCGCTTGCCGAGCTCGCTGTCAGCTTGGCTCCGCTTCACATGGCGTACTCGCCGCTGGGAATGAGTGCGGTGTCAGCTGCCGCCAGCACCGCGCCAGCGCAGCAGAGCCAGCATAGCAGCTTCAGCATGTCGACAGAGCTGCTCGAGGTGACTGTGACGGCAGGCAGCGACGCGTCAGATGGCACCGCTGCGGCCCTGGCCTGCCACCAGATCAGCATGGCGGCCGCCCCGGGCTTGAGCCTGCGCATCCCGCTCATCGAGGCAGGCTTTTCCCGGCACGCTGACGGCAATGGCAGCCCGGCACCAGCAGCGGCAATCCCTGCGGCAGCTGGCGGTGCAGATCGTCAGCACAGCGGCATGCCATGCCGCCTGGCTGGCTTTGCCTTGCGGCTGACTGAGGACAGCATCAACAGCGGCAGCGGCAGTGGCATCGACCTCGGCGGCGGTGCCGGCACTTACGGCAAAGCCACGGGCGCCATCGTTTCTGGTGCAGACAGTCAGCGGCAGCAGCCGTCACAGAGCCTCAGCGTGCGCCTGCACAGCCTCTCGGCGGCGCTGGAGCCCTGCGACTGGCAGGCCGCGGTGCTGTTTGCACACCAGCTCACAGCCGGGCCGCTGCTGCTGCCGCACACCAGCTACGCACTGCCAGAATCAGGCAGCGGTGCCGCCGGCAGGGGCTTGCATGTTTCAGCGGCGCTAGGCGCAGCTGTCATCTCAGTTCAGACGGCGGACGGCGGGCCAAGCGCCGGCGACTGGCCACAGAAATGCTTGGGAGTGTCGCTGGCGGGCGCCTCTTACAGATCGAATCTGGTAAATGCTGCAATTGTGACAGCCTGCATGATACATCATAGTTATGCTTTGCAAACCTGCTCCTGTACGCCGCCCAGCTTTTGTACTGCTCCAAGCTGTTGCCCGCCCGGATGTTAGTATCTGAGTCATTGAAGCATGTCAATGGTGTCCTTGCATGCGACAGGCGGCCACTGGGGAAGCCTCTGCGTCTGCCAGCGTGCTGCACTTTGATTGCTGCACGAGTTCAGCGGCGACGTCGGGATTCACCAGCTGCTTCAGGTGCGAAAGGGGCAGAGATACAGTAGTCAGGTTGCCTCCTACTGTGTTTTCTCTTTGTTGTCGTCGAGACGAATCGAGACGAACCTGGCAATGACCAGCAGTGCCTAATAGTGCCTGACCATGACGTGTCCCTGTGCGGGCCCATGCAGGTTGCAGCACGACGCAGACGACACGCCCAGCAGTCTGCAGCCAGCGCTGCAGCTGACGAGCGACAGCCAGGGGCAGGGTGCTGCCGCCGTCAGCCAGACGCGCGTGCAGCTGCCGCAGCTGCTCCTGTTTGCAGACCCCGCCACCCTCAGCTGCCTGGCCAGCATTGTTGCCCAGATGCCGAGTCAGCCAGCACCACCTCCAGCCGCCCCAGCAGGCAGGCCGATGATCTCGAACACCTCCCATAATCCCGACTTGATAATGCACCTTCGTGTTCAGCAACATTTCCCAGAAAAAGGTTATGCCGCTCACTTGCCAGACTTGGCAGTTCACACCTACATGATGCAAGTTTAGGGTGTGGTTCATGGCGCAGGGCGGCCGCAGCCGGAGGGCAGGTCCTCCTTCCAGCTGCAGGCGCAGGGTCTGCGGGTGCGCCTGCAGCAGGCAGACGCCAGAGGCGCGGCCGCCGTCGCTGCAGAGCCCGTCGTATGCGAGCTGTGCACGGACGCGGTGCGCCTGGCTGTGAACAGGCCGCCGGCCGCAGACAGGTGAGACCGTGCGCTTGCATATCAATCCCCAACGACACGTAAAAACCCGATTGCGCCATGACCTGGAACCGCCGCGCGTCAGCAGCAGCCGCTGCTGAGCCTTGCTGATGCGGCACGACAATGACTCTACCCTCTGAGACCATCGCACAAGAAAGGTCACCTGCTTGCAGGATTCATTTCCGTCTCACACTCGTGTAGGTGGGCGGTCGACGAGGGGCAATGCCAGGAGGTGGACGCCTCCCTCGCGGGCCTGGCCGTCGCAGTGGCGGGCCCTGGTGTGCCCCCCGCCGCCAGCCTGCTGCTGGCGCCACAGGACTGGGACGTGCACGTCGCTCGCAACGGCGCCGCCGGCTGCGTGGCTGTGCTCCTGGGCGTCGGATCCGTGACGGCGTGCCTCTCAGTTGCTGCGGCAGAGGCCCTGTCAGACCTAGCGGCTGCCCTCACACCCGGCGGCAGCGGCGGCAGCAGCAGCTTTGAAACGCCTGCCCCGTCGACTGGCGGCAGCGCAGCGCCTGGGGATCCGCCAGCGAGCAGCCCACAGCAGCAGTTCAGCGGCCAGCACACTGACGATCTGGCCTGCGGGCTGTTCAGCCTGTCGCCAGAGCTTGCCGGCAGACCAGGTCAGATTCCTCTGCCGCCCAGTTTTGTGCCAACTTCTGATGCAGTGTGTCCACTTCACTCATTGCAGATGAGCATCGAGAGGAGGCCTGACAGTTCTTCGTTCCATGCATTCGCTCTCTGGTCACATCACGCCAGTGACAGTTCGTGTCGGATCGCAGGCCCGATGCAGATCAGCCTGGGCGACCGGGCGGCGGGCTACCTGCCCTGGGCCGGCGGCGGCGAGAGCTGGGTGTGCTGGCGCTACTCCCATCCGCGTCCCGTGGCGGTGCTGGAGCTAGCGCGCGGGCCGCCGCAGCTGGCGCAGGCAGACTTCGAGCTGGGGTACCTGGACCCGGCCTCGGGGGAATTCATCGCCCTGCCAGTGCGGCGATCGGTGGTGGATGGTGCAAACGTCGTCCTGACCGTTCAGGCGAGCTCTTGAGATGAGACCTTGGCTGGGAAATAATTATCGGAGGCTCGGCCACCTATCTGGCTGATTTTCCGTGTCTGTGGATGAGACTCAGATTGTGAGTGACCACAATTGCTGCGGCCATATACGGGTACATGGCATTGCGCAATCGTGGGCTGATGTTCGTCATACTGCATTGTCAAAACGTTGTCGGATCATTTGGGGACGCTGCTATGCTGTGCGTACCCTGCTGTACAAGCCGTGAATTGATTGTGCACAGGAGCCTGTCGCGGCAGAAGAGTGGCAGCTCAGCTGGACGGCGGAGGGCGTGCGTGCCCGCGAGCTGCTGTCCCGCCTGCGTGTAAATCCCTCCGCGGCGGCGGCGGCTGCGGGGCGGCCGGCGGGCGGCATCCCGCCCCTGGCGGTGCCGCTGACCCTGGCCCTGCAGGCCGGCAGCGTGAGCGTGGCGCTGCTGGCGGCGGCGGCGGCGGCGGTGGCGGCAGCGCCCGATGCGGCCGCGGCAGCACCCGAAGCGTCGGCGGCGCCTGACACCGCCGAGGAGCTGGGCAGCCTGCAGTGCAGTGACCTGAAGGTACAATGTCTGACACGGAAATCGCGTCCTGGCTCTCAGCAGAGTGACGTTGCACCCCAAGCAGTCACAAGTAAAACTTCCTCTGCAGTCGGCAGGCCGGCATTTTTGTCAAGTGCGAGCGTTTCCAGGCACTGAAGTCCAGATCGATACGCAACCTTCATGCTTGAATCGCGGAGGTGGCTGTGCATTCTTGGGGCGGCGGCTGGGCGGCACGGGCGTCCTGCGAGGCTGCGCTGCGCCACCACGAGCACAATGCGGGCGTGCTGCGGCCGCTGCTGCACGCGCCGCGGCTGCGCGTTTGCCTGGAGAGCGCCGACCAGGTGACCTCTCCCGGAGGACCAGCCCTGTCGCAGCTGCCACATGAGAATGACAGTCAGACAGCTCGCATGAAAGCGCACTTGCTACATCTCGGCTTGCGTTTGGGTACGCTTCGAAGCTGAGACCTCGTGGCTGCAGGTTGAGGAGGGGCCAGCGGCACAGGGCTTGCAGCTGGCAGCGGCTGCGCTACCGCAGCTGCCGAGCGGCCGCGCGCTGCTGCTTCCGCAGCCAGCGCCCGTGCAGCCCGGCATGCGGCTGCTGCTCAGGTGGGCATGCACGGTGTGCACACAGCTGCGCAGGCTGCAATAAACTCATCTGGAAAGATTGTTTCAGCAGCTTGAAGAGAGGTTTCCTGCTGGTGGAATTCGATGTTGGATTCGATGCTCGCCGGTGCCCCCTAACATGCAGGGCGGCGGAGGGGCCGTTGTCCATCAGGCTGGACGAGCTGTCGGTCTACAGCCTGCAGCGGCTGGCGGCGGTGTTGGTCGCAGCCCAGATGGCGACCGCGGACTGCCCCGCCGGCAGCGTCGCACCGCCAACAGCGGACGTGGCCGCCGCCACGGCGCTGGCATGCGAGGCGCTGGGTGAGGCGGTGCTCCACAATGGGTGCCCCGCCGCGCTGCTCGTGAGACAGCTCGGCGGCGGCGGCGCCATCAGTATTGCCAGCAACAGCACCAGGTGACGCTTGGGGACCACGCTCTGTGCCAACTGCAAGTTCTGTGTGACCGATGCTGGAACAAAATGCTGGAAATCAAGTTGCAGCTGCAACATGATGCACTCCATGGGACATAGAATCACTTTCGGGTACTCGTAGTGCTCCTCGTTTTATGATGACACGACAGTGTGACTGCCGCTTCGACAGGCAGTTTCGATGGAGCGCGCCGCCCGAGTTGGCGACAGCTGCCCAGCGGCGAGTGCAGCTTGCGGCGGCGGCACCTGGTGGCGCAGCCCTACCCTGGAGCGACCCCATCGAGGTGCACCAAGCGCCGCTCGTCTGCCAGTCCAGCCTCCAACTCTCGAAAGAAAAGCGACTCGAGCCCAGACGTCTGTGTCCTTCCCTTGCCCTGCACAAGCAGAGTGATTCGGAATGTGACCTCCGGCAGACAGGTTCGTGCTCAAGAGCTTTATTCGCACTGCAACAGGTGCTGTCTGCTGGCGTGTGCCTGCGCCACGTGCGCTGCCAGGACGGCTCCGTGCGGGCTGTGGCGGTGGCAGTGGCGCGCGTCGGCGTCGGCTGGCGGGTGACGCTGCAGCCGGGGTTTGGCGTGCGCAACCTGTCGGGCCAGCCGCTGCATATCCACTTCACAGGTCCGATGCAGATCCCCACGGAGCACACTGCATGCAGGGAAGCTGGCATGCAATGGCACGAGCGAGGCAGGTCAGGACTTACGGTAAACATCCCGAGGATCACAGCTTGCTATGGGCATCAGCTGCTGAAGCTGTCACACCATATTTTGGCGCAGGGCAGCCTGCCGCAGAGGACGGCGGGCTGCCGCCAGCGCTGGTGGTGGCCCCAGACGAGGTGAGCCCGTACACACCATGTTTCGCGACTTCGGCTGCTTGACATCCTGCAGAGAGGAACCTTCTGCTGCTGCATGTCCACACTGTCTTTGGCGAGTTGTGCTTCTTGACAGCCAACAGCAATCTGCGCTCTGCTGCTGAAGCGAGTCTCTCTTGGTTGCCGGCTCTGGTGGTGAGCTGCTGTGTTCGGTTGCCAGGATGCGGTCGTGCCGGTGTGGCTGCGGCAAGACGGCGGCGGCAGTGGCGGCAGCAGCGGCGGCCTGCGCGTGTGGCTGGGCGGCGGCAGCGGCTGGTCCCGATCCATGGCGCTGCAACCGTCCAGCGGCCAGGCGCGCATTCCACAGGATATTGCCTGGCGCCTGAGTTTGCTGTGCACTGTGCAGCGCCCCCAGCATGCACTCTCGGTTGCTGACATTCCTTTATCAGGTCAGGTCACCTTCAACAATCGACACAGTGTGGCGGCAGGCAGTAGAGCTGTCAGTCGGCGGCTTTGGTGACGGCGCACTGCCGTCAATGGTGCACCTGGGACCTGACAGCGCTGAGCTGGCGGCGGCCTGCTGTGTCCAGCAGCGGGAGGGCCATGTGCAGGTGATGCTGACTGCCACCTGCGTCGTCAATGCCAGTCAAGTTGCCCAAACCCTGTCGCCTGCATAAGGAGTGTCAGTGACCCATTCGCTCTATGTCATATGTGGCCCTGTGATCCACGGCTCCTGAGGCATGCGCTCTCGTACATGACCTGCAGGTGGTGGCTACCTTCGTGCCGCTGTTCCGCCTGCACAACAGCCTGCCGGTGGCGGTCGATTGGCGGCTGCAGGGGCGGCTGGATGGTGAGATCTGAAAAACGCCTGCAGCAATCTGCAGCTGGAAGAAACAGAGGCGCATGCTATGCTGGAATAAGCAAGCGGATTGTTTGGACATCCAGCAATATTTTCCACTAGAAAGAATGAAGAGAGGTTGATGACCTGTTGAAATGATGCAGGCACCAGCCAGGAGATGGCAGCGGCAGGACAAGTGCCTCCTGGCAGCAGCAGCCCGCTGCCTGCCCACCGCAGGGACGGCCGAGCGCTGCAGTTGAGGTGTGCGCAAGCCAGTGCAGCAGTGGCCGCGGCCTTACAGCCGCAACCTTTGTCGTCAGCTGTCAAAGCTACTTGCGGCAACGGAGTGGGCGTGGGCGGCAATGGCACCAGTCCAGGCAGCGGCAGCGGTGCAGCTGGTGGCGACGGCAGCACCGTGGGCGGCCATGCTGCCGCCCCTGCATACGACGACAAGGGCTGGTCTCCGCCGCTGGTGATCTCCCAGTGGCGGCCGGCGGGGAGCAGCTGGCGTCGGCTGGCGGCCGCGGAGGCGGCGCCCTCCGCCGCGGCGCTGCCGGCGGCGGGCCATAGCTGTGCCCTGCGCCTGCCACGCATGGCAGCCCCGGGGCAGGAACCTCTGCAGTCCGCCCAAGCTGAAGCGGATGGCGGCCTCAGTACAGCTGGCGCCAGCGGCGGCGGCGGCTGCGGCGAGAGCAGCGGCCCGCAGTACCTGTCGGTGTCACTGGCAGCCAGCGCGCCGCTGGCGGAGCATCCCACTCGGGTGCTGACACTGCTGCCGCACGGCGTTCTGCACAACTGCACCGGGCGGGGCTTGGCGCTGGAGGCGGCACAGGGCGCCGGCGGCTGGTCTTCCGCTGCCACAGCCGGCGCGGCCGCGGGTTTCGACTGGGGCGCCTTGCAGCCAGTCCCTACAGAGGTGCCCGCTCCACTCCTTGTCCTCGGGTGTCGGCACGCTCTTTGTGTGTTCATCGCGTCAGCAAGACGCTGCACAGTAACACAGTTGGCATGGAGATCAAAAGTGACATCACGACACAGCACGATGAGAGGTCCAAAAGCTGCCCGATAAAATGCCATGCATCATGTTTGCAGAACCTGGATGGGGCACCTGAGGTGTGGCGTGGTTAAGGGCTCCCCAAGATCGGTCTCCAACACGTCGCTGCTGCTGCACCTTGTTGCTGCTGCCATACCCTGTCGCTGCTGTTGTACAGGCGCGCTTGGCATTGCGGGTGGGGCAGCAGGTGCTACGCTCGTGGCCCTTTAGCCTGGAACACGGCTCGCAGCACCAGCTGCTGCTGCAGCACTCGGCCGACGGCCGCACCGCCGGCTACTTCGTGACCGTCAGCGTCGAGCTGCGGCAGCAAGCAGGTGCAGTTGACTGCCGATTTCTGGCATCCCCTGTGTTGGGATGGTGCAATCATGTGCACCACAGTGTAAATGTATCGTCGCCATGCCTGTTTGTCTTTGCGCTGCACCACATGTGTGTTGTGCTTCACAATGCCAACTCGTGGGAGGCGCTTGGCAGATGATTGCAGTGTGTGTTGCGCAGACGGGGGCAGGCAGCAGGCCGGCGCTGCACCCATGCTGCACGTCACCTGCTGGGACACCTTCTACGTCAGCAACCTGACGTCGCACCTTGTGCAGCTGGCGCCGCTGCACGCGGCGGACCCTGCTTGCGGGCCGATCGAGTGCGGCGCGGGCGAGACGGCTCCCGCCAGCATCGCGTGGGCGGCGGCCACCAGCCGGCCGGCGGAAGCGGCCGCCGCGGCCGCGGAGGCGGCGGTGCAGGCCGTCAAAGTTGCGGCGGCAGGCGACGCCGGGCTGCCGGCGGCCTCGGCGGCGCCGCAGTCCAGCGCTGTGACGTGGCCCTGCACCGTGGAGGTGCAGCTGGCTGCGACAGCCGCAGACATTACAGCCGTAGGCCGGCATGGCAGCAGCGGCAGCCGCGGTGCGGCAGAACCCGCGGGCGGCAACGGCGTAGGCGCCTCCGGCATGGGCGCCGGCGATTCTGGCAAACCTGGCGGGTGTGGCGCCCGTGTGTCGCTGGCCGAGCCGTGCGGGCGGCGGTGGCTGGCGCTCGGGGGCGTGCCCGGGGGCGACGCGCCGCGGCAGCTGGCGTACCGGCTGCGGCGGGTGCGGGGCCGGCACCACCTGGTGCTGTACGAGGACCAGCAGCCGCCCCTGCGGCTGGTCAACGCGACGGGCGCCGCCCTGGAGGCTGGCCTCTCGCCGCCGCAGCAAGTGGGGTGAGCGCAAGCCCATGACGTATTACATCATGCACTAGAAGCAGCTTTTGCAAGCTTTAGAAGCTCTCGAATTGGTGATCTTGAAGACTAACCTCAACAGCGCAGTTCCGAGTGCTTTACGGTGGGCGTCACCATTTCGAGTGCGGCTCGGGGTGCAGGCAGGGGAGGTACACGTACGGTGAGGCGGTGGCGCAGGCGGTGGCGCTGGCGCCTGGCCAGACGCTGGACTGTGAGCTGGCCGGCGGCGGGCAGGGGGACCGGGCGCTGCGGCCGCGGCAAGGGCTGGACGACGCCCGCGCCACAGGTGACCAGGCGTTTTGCTTTGTAGCGAAGCAACGTTCAAGAAAAGCCATTACCTGGACTTGCAATTGATCACCAGCCACAGGACTTGCAGCACCTGTAGGAGCATGCCTTTAGCGGGGATGCAGGTGGTTCCTGCCGGCGAACCTGTGCCGCACCAGCACAGCCCTCTCGCTTTGCCTGTAGCCTTTGTATGCGCTCTACTCACCCGAAACATCCTTGGTTGGCAGTTGTGGTAGTTGGCTCTGGACAGGCAACGTGCCTTGCAGCCCAACGCCGTCGATCTGCTCCAGTCTTTCCACCGCCTGCCTGGGCTGTGGCGCGCAGGGGGCGCAAGCATCGCGGAGGAGGACGAGGCGGCGTTCATGGAGCAGCTGGCGGCACGCTCGTCCGCCGCCATGGGGCCGCCGCCGACGGTGCTGCGCCTGCGGCCGCTATGCCACGGCGGTGGCGGCAGCGGCGGCAACCAGGGCGGCCTCAACGACGCCTCGCCCTGGTCGCCGCCCTGCATGCTGGTGCCCGGCCGTCACGCCGCAGGTGAGTGGAAGGGTTTTGAGAGGGTTTGCGAATCATTCTGCGGAGCCATGCAGCTGACGCTCTGCCCTGGATGTGAGAAGCCTGCGGCAAATGCCGGCGCGGGCATGCTGAGCTCGCACCTCCAGCTTTCTAGGGGTGCACAGCAGTTGCATGCAGAAAATCGTACAAGCAAGCGCCAGGCGCGACGTGTTTTGCCGTCATTCAAACCCACGCCCTTGCCACCTGAGGGTGCCGGCGTCTTTTTGCCCAAAGCCTGTTTGTGTCCCATATCGCAGGCAGCTGGCAGCTGCACATCCGCAAGCAGCCGGGCACGACGGTCGTCACCGTGCTGCCGGCCGACGCAACAGCAGCGCCCTCTAAGTCGGCGCTGCCGCCGCCGCCGCTCGCCGTCTGCGTCTCCCTCGAGGCGCTGCAGTTGGACGTCTGTGACGACGAGCGGCGGCGCCTGAGCGGCGGCCGACCCGATGCACGCGGTGCCGCCGGCGCAGAGCATGGTAGCCCACGAAAGGGGGGAGAGGGCATGTGGACTGCGCCGGCGGAGCTAGGGTCCCGCCTCTTCTGCATCAGCCTCGACCGCGTCGGCGTGCAGCTCGTCCACCGCCAAGTCCTCGGTGGGTACATTTCAGGGTTCAGGGCGCCCCTTTCACTGTGCTTGCGCCCCTGCTGCACGGGATGAGACGTTGCACGAGTGTGCTTAGTGCTGCGCATCCCGACAGCAGGCGCCTGTTTTGCCTTCTGACCTGCATGAAGCTCATCTGGCATCCGCATACTACTTGCCCTAGTTCAAGTACCACAATCCTGAGACATGTGGCCTCACATGATGCACGGTAAACGTTCGAAACAACCTCCCTGCTCCATGGCAGGCGGTGGCGGCATCGGCCTGCAGCTGCGTACCGAAGTCGAGCTGACAGCAAACGGGCTTCAGGTGGACAGCCACCTGCCGCACGTGCACTACCCCGTCGTATGCAACTCCCAGGCGCCGCCGCTGAGGCGGGAGGGCCGTGGCCCGTCACGCCCGCCCTTTCTGTGCAGCCTCGAGGTAGCCATTGCTAGTCAATCATGTCATCGGCCACGGCGTCAGCTGCAGCTTCCCGAACGGGAATCTGGTGACGTCGCCGTCTCCTGCACAGGACAGAGCATCCCAGGCGGCTTTGTGCTGTTCATGTGCGGCAGGAAACCGGACCTTGGTTCGGTGTGACTGTAATGGCATGGTGACCCTGAGTCGGTGGATGCAGGTGGCGACGACGGCCGTGGAAGGCGAGCAGCTGCCGCTGGCGCTCAGCAACACCTGGGTGCGGCGCGCGCATGTGGCGCTGCCGCCGCTCGCGCTGGCGGCCGACGATGCTCTGCTGACCTTTGGGGACTTGCTGCACCGCACGCTGCAGGCGGCGGATGCTCCCGCGCACAGGTGAGAACACTTGGCAAGCTCGTTCACCTGACAGCCTGTGCACCGCCATATGCAGCTCCCAGATTGTGTTCCACAGATGCACAATGTACTAGCAAAGGACTTGGGGGATCAAGCACCACACCCGCTTGGTATCTTCCAATGCCGCCCGCCACGGCTCTGAGGTGCGGCCGCGCATTCGCCGCTGCAGGCAAGCGGGCAGCAGTGCGCAGAGCGGCACCTCGGCTGCTGCGGAGGACCAGGCGGTGCGGGCGGAGCTACATGCGGAAGCCCTCATCTGCGCCGCCAACAGGTCCACACTTTGTTCCCTTCATGCTCGATGGAGGGCGCTCTGCTCCTGCTCCGTTCCTCTTCTCTTTTCCCGAGAGAGGCATACGTGGGATGTCAACCTGCAGCCAAAGGCCAATCTGCGGTGGCAGTGGGCTGCTGGGGGCTGAAAGCTTCCGGCCCAAGAGCTTGAACACCCCGGGTGGTACAAGCACTGGCTACAAATTTTCTCTCCGCCAAAAATCACCCTGAACCTTGAATCCTGCAGGCTGCTGGTGGAGGAGCTGGCCATAGGGGCGCTGGCGGTGACGCTGGACGTGCACGTCTCGGAGGCCAGCCCCCGCGGCATCCCCCTCGATGCGCGCGCCAGCCCGCTGGCGCTGCCGCCCCTGGCCGCGCTGCGCCTGTGGTGCGCTGGCCTTGAACCTCCAGCCAAAACGGATGCTTGTAGGAATGCACTGGGTTTCTGGACTCGCTGTATCGCCCCTGGAAGCATGCATATGAATCGGGCTTTTCGGGTTCGGGAAGAATCAGGAATCGGGGAGTTGGGTTGTTCAGCTCGAGTTAACCCCTCCAAACAACCTGAATCAATCAGCCAATCTGACATGTTGCGCATTTGAACGGCTCGTAGGGCGTGGCCTGCCACCATGGCGCGCGGCTTGGGGGCCGCCTACACAGCGGATGCGCTGCTCAACGCGCCCCAGATCCTGGGCTCCCTCGACCTGGTCTTCAACCCCACCGGTGGGTGCCCTTCTGAGGCCGTATCCAGGGAGACTGATCAATTGCGTTCAGCTTGCACTAGTCAGCCCAGCTTTACCAGCAGCTGCTGCGTGTGCCGCCTGCCAGTGCAATGCCTTGGCACTGAGGCCAGCAGCATGCAATGTGGCGGCCGCCCCTATTGGTGAGGCGCACTATAGCCACCGGCAGGAGGACTCCTCAAAATCGATCTTTATGCTTGCACGCACGCAGGCCTGGTGCGCTCGGTGACGGCGGGACTGGGCGACCTGTTCGGGCTGCCGCTGGCGGCGCTGGGTCGCGGCTCCCCCACCGCCTTTGTCGCCGGCCTCGGCAACGGCTCCGCCTCGCTGCTGCGCAACCTGTCGGGTGCGTACAGGAAACAAAATGATCTTGTCGTTGAGCGTACACAAAACAAGACCTTATGTCTCCTCATGCCTGCATCCAGCGTCGCCATGCTTCACAGCGTGCAAACCACTCTGTGTTTGCGGAAGTTTTTAGCAGCGTTACGTCCCTGTATGTCATCACAATGCAGGGTGGACGCTGACGTCCATCTCCGGCTTCTCCGGCGCCTTCTCGCGCCTGCTGGAGCGCTCGCTCAGCGCGCAGGCCGCCGCGGGCGGCATCGCCGTCGTCCGGCAGCCGCAGCAGCGCGCACCCACCAGCCTGGTCGGCGGCCTGTCGCAGGGTTTAGCCGGCCTCTACGGCGGCGTGTCTTCAGGCGTCACCGGCATTGTCGCTGCGCCCGTGCAAGGTGGAACCAGACAGCACCTAGTTCGTGACACCCTTGGGTGCGAGCCGCGCCTCTGCTCGAGGCACAGCCAGCCTGGAGAAGGAATGCCTGCTCTTCGATGAAGCCCTGGGTCCCTCTGGACGGAAGCTGCAACAATCCTGGAGGAAACCTTTCGCCCCTGCAGGCCACACGATCCAGCCACAACGATCAAACCCTGAATTCTACACCCTGCAGGCTACGCGGACGGCAGCGGCGTGGTGCGGGGCCTGGGGCGGGGCCTGGCGGGCGCGGTGGGGTTGCCCGTCAGCGGCGCCCTTGCCGCCATCTCCGCGCTGTCCGCCGGCCTCGCTGCCGCGACGGGCGTGTCGCCCATCGCCGTCGTCCACCGCCCCGTGCCCGACCCAGGTTAGCGGGTGCAAGCAGTCTTTGTCGCAACAGGTCTCGTCTGGCACGCTGCTCGGCTACTGGCTCAGGTCGGATGCTGCAGTCAGTAGCACTCTGTGCTGGCTTGCCTCGGCCGATTGGACACAGCAGGGGCGGGGCTCCAGACAGGCTTGCTGAGCTTGACAGTGCCTGCTGACCCCGCAGGCGCGCCGCACCTGGCAGCGCGACCGTCGCACACGCGGCTGGCGGAGCACGCCGCCGAAGCTGCCCGGCAGCTGCGGCAGCTGCCCGAGCATGACAGAGCGGCGGCGCTGCCTGTGGCTGGGCTCGCGCGGGCCAGCGTCCTGCAGCGCGGCCTGTTAGCGTGTCTCCCGCTGTCGGTGGAGGCAGCCGTGTTGGGTGTGGAGCATCCCGACGGCGCGGAGGTGCGCCTGAATATGATTCAACAGCGGAATGAATGTGGGTGCGGAGGGGTCGGGGCGAATGGGGACGGAATCGGGAGGAGAAGGCGTCAGGCATCAGGCTTGACCTTTAGTCTCATCCGATGACGCGGCCAAACCACTGAACAGTGAGCGTTTTTCCTACCGTTGGAGCGCAGGTCGTGCACGTGGCGGCGCCGCTGGTGCTGCTGGTTGGCGGCGCCCTGGCGGTCTGCGAGCACCACGGGGCGAGCCTGCTGCTGGCGCTGGGGCTGGCAGGTGCTGTAATCTGAGATGACAAGAACTGCTTGCTGTTCTCTTGATGGTTGTGCACAAAGAGATGCTGCAGCAAATGCCCTTGCCTGTGGTGCAGGTTGCACGGCTGACCGCTCCTGTAAATCTATCTGAATTTAGATGGTTGTAGGGCTGTGTGATTCCAGGCTTGTGGCGCGCACTTGGGTGCCGCTGTCGACAGAACGAGTGTTGCGGCTGTTGTGCAGGGGCGCACGTGCGCTTGGACGCGGCGCAGCGGCAGGTCATGGTGCGGTCGGCGGCGTGGGCTGTCGACGGGCGGCCCGGCGGCAGCGGCTCCGGCAGCCTGAGGTTGACGCTGCGGCTGGCGGCCTGCGACTGGCAGGCATGGGCGCCGCTGCTGCGGCTAGCGCGGCTGGAAAGGTAGCGGCGGCAAGCTTTGCCATGAAGGAATTCACAGTGCGGTCGCTGCGGCCGCCGCGAGCGCCACAAATCGACGTCAGGAGCTTCCCGCACGATGCACGAAACACTGTACAGCAACAGAACCGAGTTTCCAAAGAACTTTGATTTAAAAGAATTGCGTAAGTCGGCAATCTGCTCTAGGGTTTTTCGATTGGGGGTTTGAGATGCTGACATCTTGCATGCCCTTGTAAAAGTTGCTTCGCCGTTTCAGACACGGCACGCCAGCACGGCAGTTTGCCAACTCAGCTGCCACGGAGGTAGAGGGCTCCGAGCAATTCAAAAGAACTGTAGTTGAAAACCAGCTTGACAGCCGGGGAGAGATGCAGGAGCCGCGGCAGTCCCAGAGGACCGCGGCAAAAGTGAAAACCCAACAGCAGGCACCCGCTGCCGACGTCCAGCAGCAGCAGCCGGTGTCGCAGCCCGGCTACTTTCCGCAAGCCAACGCTGGCACGGCGCAGCAGCTTGCCAACATATGGGCAGCTCATGGCAATGGCCAGGTATCACTGTTAAGCCCCCTTGCCACTTGCTGTTTGGCATCTTGATCTGTTGCTGAAGCCCGCGCGTCAGCACCGTCATGGCCGACGAGCGTGCGTTTCAGCTCCTCCAAGCCTGGCTGGCTCTTGGTTGGCTGCTGGACTGACAGGTTGCCTTCCGAGTGCAAAGCAGGGCCACTGCACGCTGACGCCAAATGCGGCCACCGACCCATCAAGTGCACAGGCACACCTTGGGGTCACGCACACGCAGGGGCTGCCGGCGGCCTTCTACAATGCGGGGCTGTACGGGGGCATGCCGCTGCCATACGGCTTTCCTGCCTCGCCCTTGCCGGACGGTGCCGAGCCGAACCGCGGCGGCGAGGGCGTAGCTGCGCCCGCGGTGGGGCAAGACGCTCCTGCTGACGGCTCGGCCCAGGTCAGTTCGACCGACGGTTGATACTGCAGCTGAGCTGGCGCCATCCACCATCTGTCATTCCGGTTCGCAGTTGCACGCTTACTATCAACGATTGTATATAAGTATGACCACATGGTGACTGCGTTGCTCGCTGTGGCAGGATGGCCAGGAGCAGATGGGCGGCCTGGCGGCCGCCGCCGTCGCCGCGAGCCTGCCGCCGATGCTGAACACCAGCCAGGCGCAGCAGCTGGCCATGGCGCTGTCAAACGGGCCAGGCGGCTTGTCGGCGAGCAGTGCCGCGACGCTCGCGGCGCTGCAGCAGCACATGCAGCAGAGCGCGGCCGCGGCGCAGCACATGCAGCAGCAGCAGCAGCAGCAGCCGGCGGCGCAGCAGGCGGCGCCAGCGTCGAGCACGCCATCGTCGCAGGCCGCCGCCGCCGCCGCCGCCGCTTGGCAGCAGCCCACTGACGCCAGCGGCAGCGGCGACCTGGGCGAGGTGGGGAATGTTGTCATTAAACATCAATACTGCACCCGTGTACAAAGCTGGGTCATGACTCACAAAGATGTCATTAAAGCAGAATTGTAGATGAACATTACACCCTAGAAGACGTCCGACACCACATTTGCGGCCAGGTGCTCAGCGCATCGCGCGCTGCTGCTTGCAGAGCATCCTGTATACGATGCTGATGCCTCACAAGCAGCAGTACGAGGTAAGCTGAGCGCCTGGCTGCCAATTTCTGGCGTTGGAGACCTTTAGGGTTTAGATTTTTATCTGCAAATCTGCTTTATCGGTCTCACAAGGACACCTGGCGGGCATGGCGCTGCCCTCTCATGCCTGGAACAGGTTCTGCAGCCTCTGCGACAGGTGTTGCAGCTGCCACGAGCATGCTTGTTTGGCGGGGCGGCTGCACAAAAATGACGGCCAGCATGGCGGGGGAGCGAATGAATCTCCTCGTGTGTGCAGCCAACGGATGAGCGGGAAGCGAAGCGGCTGCGGCGGAAGCAGAGCAACAGGGAGTCGGCGCGCCGCTCGCGCATGAAGAAGCAGGCCGAGTGCGAGACCCTCGCCGAGACGGTGCAGCGGCTCACGGTATGAGACTGCCTGGCTGCTGCCATCCACCAGGGGTGATAAGTGTCGCACCTGATTCGCCCAGCTCTGGGGGCCTATGCGTCCAGGACTGAGCTGCAGCTCATCAGCTTTTCCTTGTGGTCCTTGAAGACACACCATCGTGCGGGTGAAGGGGCCAAGCAGTGGCACAGCGGCGTCCGGGCCTGATCGCTGGATCCCACTGAATGTACGGCGCTTCCCCCTGGCTGCCAGCCTTGCTGCACATTTGCAGCAGTGCAATACCGATCTCCCATTTGTTCATTCCCTTCACCCCTGCAGGCTGAGAACTCGCGCCTGAAGGAGGACAACCTACAGCTGCATGCCAAGGTGGACGTCCTCATGGCACAGCTGCACGGCCAGGTGCGCTTCGTACCTTTCCTACAAAAAATCTTGCCGCCAGGCAGCTCAACCTCCGTGCGGACTTAGCCAAGGAAGGGCTGCATGTCACCTTCCTTAATCAAGTTGAGTAACCTACTGGAAGTGACGTTTGAAGCATCGAAATCTGGACGGTATACAGACGGCCACCCGCAGGGCACATGGGCAAAGACATGCTGGACAGCGCTCTGACGCAGAGGTGTGCCATTGCTTGCAGAAGCCCTTTGCGCTGTCCAGCGCGCCGCCGGCTGCTGAACAGCTCGCCATTCCGCCGCCGACAGAGCCAACTGCCTGAAGGACATCGCACAAGGTAGAAATGGGTCAGTTGGGAAGACCTGCTTCTACCAGTTGAATGCACGGGATATTGGGGTATCCGTAGCGAGGACCGGTACTCGACAAATGATCGACATGTCTTTATTCCGCACAGCAAGCTGCCGCAGTGCCACTTACAGCAGCCACAAATGGCATTTGGTTTTTGGCGGCACCACTAGGGGAGTTGGGACTGCGTCTCTAGGTCAGCGTTGATGAGTCTTGTCTCTTTTGACGCCGGTTCAGATTTGTGTCGTACGAGTGTGCTTTTTGCTGGTTACCGCTTCCAAACACTGATGCGAGCTGCTGAAAGACCTGACTGCTTAGTTTCTTGCCGGACGGCGCTGAAGAAAGAAACATGTAACAGTCACTAACACGCACAAAACAATGAGCCATCCGCCTCACGCAAGCTTCCCATCTGGGTCCCAGCCCTGTCTCCACACCGGCACGGGTGCAGCACGTGGTGTGCCTGCAAACACCAGAGGACACATCAGGAGCGGCATGGAAAGTGCATGTTTCCGCTCCAGGATCTGCTTTGTTCAGCAGCAAAAGCAGTAAGCAGAAAGGCACCATCCATGGTGCCTTTCTTTACCGTTGGCATTGGTGGGCAGGAGTTGCTGGCTGGATTCCTGAAGCTTCAGGATCGAATACCACACGATTCCGACCATGGCGACGCCTATGCCGGCTAGCCGCTTCCACGGCATCTCCTCGCCGAATAGCACGCAGCCTCCCGTCAAAATAATCACTGTCTGCAGAAGGAGGGAACAGTGAGTGGTTTACGCAGATGCCACAAGCAGCGACACGACGGCAGCCAAGGTTACGGCCCTGGCAGCCATTCTTACACTCTTTGATCGCCGCAGCTGCAAGGCCTCGCAGGAGTGGACTTGCCTTGACATGGCCGATGACATTGTAGCTGAGGCTGGAAGTGGCGCCAATGACCAGGAACGTCGACAGGCTGACCAGCAGACCCAGCACCGCGCTGAGACCGATGGCCACCCCTGCCGCCGCCGTCATTGGGTACCTATGGAGCCGGCACACAGCTGCTTCGCTCGGCAGGGGTGACAACCTGCACGCGCAGCAGTTCAAATGACCAGAAGAATCTCCACCCCACTCGCAGCCCATTAAAATTCTCCCTGTGCGCACCCGAGGAGGGTGTCGACGTCGCGGGCGCCCTGCTGCAGGCCCAGGGGCTCCGCCATGCACACCAGCGCGGCCAGCATGGCCGCGGCCGCGGGGCAGTACTGCTGCAGCAGCTGCATGCTGCTGGCGCCCAGCTCCTTCTGCTTGGAGCCCGCCCAGATCTGCGGCGACGGCCACCTGGAATTTTGTCATTGTGGGTGTCGCCTTGCGGGGCGGTGGAGCAGCCGTAGGCGAGCCAGGCCCTTCGTCAAGGTTGACACTAGCCTTGGCAAAAGCTTGTGCTGCACGAGGGTTGTCCCAGTGTTGAATTTGCTTGTGGAATCGGCAATAGCATGGCGCAGGCCTGTCGCTCGTGCCGCAGAGGAACCATCGGCACATGTGCTGCAAATTACCTGGTACATGGCTGTGGCAAGAATTGCGGCGGCACCAACCGCGAGACCCCTGCCGCTGGCGCCCATGCTCAGATCCGTGAGCGTGGACAGACCCACGCCGGTGCACACCAGGGCGATGGCGGCGATGACGTGGGCCGACGCCGTTTTGCTGAAAAGCAGCCACTCGATGAGCAGCACCGCTGGCGCCACAGCGATCTTGGTGATCTGTGGAGGATGCGCATGGCAGCGTCAGCGTCTCGCTTCATGGCTTGTGCGTTGCGATTGCGCGTGCATCATATGCTTTACGATGCTTTATCTGTAGGATGGGCACAGCGTGCCTGGTAAAATCCAACGGTGTTGATCTGCAGGTTCAAATTGCAGAAGACAATGTACCCTGCGCAGGCAGCAGGACTTGCTCGGCAGATTTGAGTGACAGAGCACCATCTATGATTGCTGGTGAGATGATGGCATATCCACAAGACATGATGGCGAGGCTCAGAGATGCAGTCATGCCCTGTGGCAGCTGTGACCCACCTACAAATGCCGCCGCCAATGGCGTGACCTTTCTAAGCGACAGCGGCTTGACGACGAAAAGACCAAAGACTGATGACAGCACCCACATGCCCACAAGCGTTGTGACCGTGTGTATGAGCGTGAGCGTGTAGGTGAAATGGAAGCTGTATTTAGAGAAGACGGCCTGCATGCCAAGCAGTCAATACAGTGATCGGATGCATGTTTCCGTGTGGAAGCTTGGGAGCGCCTCGGTCATGGTCAGCCAGGGGCACTCGGCTCAAGGCTCAGGTGTGACGCTCACCTTGTTAGCAAACACCACCGCCGATGCACTGCAGCAAAGACGGCAGCGGATCAGCACAATCCGCATGAAATGAAGCGCTGCGCAGCAACCAGAACACCCCTGTGATAAGAGCAGCTCTGCATTTCTCACCTGAACACATTGAGCAGCCCATACACAAGCGGCTTGAGGTTGATGACCTCGTTCGGCATCGTGCCGTTGCGGCCAGCACCATGCCGCTACATCCCTTTCAGCTGCTGCTTCTGGTGCAGTTACACGTGTCGACTGAAGGCTGTGTCCGCCGTACTCAAGTCTGAATACTCAATGCCGGGTTACGCGCACCGGTCCAGGTGATCCCGAATCAGACACAGCGACAGCGATCGCGCGGCAGGTGCGCGCTCGATCGAGTCCCTTGTTAGCCTTCAGACAAGTCTGCTATGCAGGATGTGAAGTGAACACGAGCAAGTTGGTGAGGCAAGGTCTTTGCAAGTGATCTGCCCGGATTATGTAAGCTTTCTCTCGTTAATTTTGCACAATCGGTGCAGATCGGTGCGCTGCCTTCAACCTCGTATGCAGCAATCGATTTCGCTTCATCCAGCTTGCTATTGCGCAGCTTGATGTGCATCACGCCGTGAGACCGTGCCAGGCAAAGCAGCGAAATCCTGGTCCTGGAGGTCTAGCAACAGAGCTTGCGGCACTTGCTTCAAGCAACCTTCCTTGCTTGCAGACCATGCGTGCATGAGCTTGATCCTCTCGAGAGCAGCCGGCTGCGCAGCACTGGTGCTGGGTACAACACTCACACCGACCCGCGGTGCGAACCTACTTCACCCTTCTGACCGTGCGCCGCAGCCAGCTCTGCGTTCGGCGTTTTCGACCATCACGCCTGAGACGCATTGCAGCCTGCTCGCTCAAGCGTGCTGCGTGCGCACTCCCCCGGCACGGGCACCGATTGTGCTGACGATGCTTTCGACTCGCGTCCTGTCACTGCAGGGCAGAGGCGGCACCATCAACGACCGACGAAGACTCTTCGCAAGACCGGATCGCATTTACGCGCTCAGGCAGCGGAGCAGTGCCGGCAGGCAACCCCGACATTCATGACACTGTCCCCCAGTGCACAGCGGCAGGGCATGTAGCAGGTCCTGTGAGGCATCAAGCAGCCGCAGCACTGGGTCGCACAGCGCTGGCCGCGATCGCGACAGCCCAACAATAGCCGTGGAGCGGAGCTCGCGCCCCAGCCACGGGCAGGAAGGCGCAGCACCTGCTGCACCGGGCAAGCCCGCAGGCATGCCCCCGGGCCCCTCCGCTGGCGTGGAGTCCCCCATGCAGCAGCTGTCGGCCCCCTCGCCGCCCGGCAGTCCAATGTCGCCGCCGGCCAGGCAGAACTCCCACAATGCGGCCTCAGGCACACTGCCGCGGCCGGGCGCGGCTTCGCGCCTGCCGTCGCTGCGGCCTCCAGGGCCCCAGGGCTCCGCCGGCGACTCGCCGCCGCCGTCCCGAAGCGGCCGCAGCCCTGGCTCCGCCGCCGCGCGCAGCCTGAACGCGCTGCTGCTGGGCGGCGGTGCCGCCAGGAGTGGTGCGGAAGCAGAGCCCGACACCGCACAGCACCACGACGTCTCGCCGCCGTCGCCGTGGCAGCAGTGGCGGCAACAACACCCGCGCGGAGACGCTGCGCTGGACGAGGCGCCCACCGTCAAATCGCTCAATAGGGAGCTGCGGGACCCCGCCGCTATCCGCGACGCCGCCGCTAAGCTCGCAGACCGCCACCTGGCCGAGACCCGGGCGGCGCAGCAGGGGCAGGTGGCCGAGGCCGGCGCTCCAGACGCCGGGCAGCAGCAGCATTATCATTATGAGACTCAGCATCAGCAGCACCAGCAGCAAGACGGGCCGCTGTACCGGCCGGCGGCGGTGGCGGCGCACGCCTTGGCGCCCGGCGGCGCCCCGCAGCAGGAGAACGTCCTGGCGCTGAAGCTGACCGTCGTGTCCGGGCCGTCGATGGATGCTTCCTACGTCACCGCCAAGGACACGCGCCAGGCGACGACCGCATGCAGCCCTGCACAGAATTTCCTGTTGCTCATGTGATGTCCCTTGCTGCAAGGGCTCGCTCCCTGGCCTTTGCAAATGCTCTTGGTTCAGGACAGCCTCGACTGTCCTGAACCTCACTCGTAGTGCCTGAAGGGACGGCTTTTCAGCCACGTGAGGACGCTGCTGCAGGTGGTGGTCGGCCGGCTGAGCGCAAACACGCTGACGGTGGACGACCCGGAGGTGTCGGGCACGCACCTCATTCTGCGCTGGCTGGAGCCCGAGGACGACTCCCCCTGCTGCTGGCAGGTGCGCGCCTCATGGCACAACAAGGCTTCTTGCTCTGTTGCGAAGTTCTTTCAGTCTTGTTGCAGGTTTTCGAGGTCTTTAGAAACCCTGCAGCGCTGCGGCGCCGTTGTGCAAAGCACACAAATGGTTCCAGCAGGCCATGCCGGCTCGCAGCAGCAGTGCTGCGACACTTTGCCATCTAGTAGCAAGAGGATCGGGCAACACGCAGGCTGCGTGCTCTGACGCCGCTGTCCTTCGTGCTGACGCCGCTGTTGCCACGGCAGGTCGCGGACGCCGGCAGCCTGAACGGCACGCTGCTGAACGGGACGCGCATCAGCGTGCCGGGGCGGCGACGCGGCGCGGCGTACCGCCTCAACAGCGACGACCTGCTGCAGCTGGGCACCTCCACAGCCATCAAGGTGCTGCCCTCTTTATCGATCCGCCTGCATGCCTGCCCTCTGAGGCGGCCTTGCGGCTGTCAAAGCGGGCAGCTATCTGTGGGCACGCTGCCGGTCCGAGGGAGGGAGCATGAAGCACGCAAGGGTGAAGGCAGTGCCTTGAGCAAGCTCCGCACTGAATGAGAGTCGACCTATTGTGTTGAGCCACCCGGCCATTCCTCCAATTGACAACATCCTTCCACGCATTTTGTCATTTCTACATTGCAGGTGTCGTACCTGCCACGGGAGCTGCTGGAGCAGCAGGCTGCGGCGCCGCCGCGGCTGCGCAGGCTGTCTGGCGTCAATGCGCCGCCGCCGCCCATTCAGCGCACCCCCTCCCGCGACGGAATCCACCGCGCCCCCGCGCCAGCCGGGGTGCGCGCCCTTTGCTCCTCGGCCCGCACTCGAGCGGCGGCTCTCCAGCGGCTCGATTACGACTGAAGCAGTGGTGCTATACACCTGGTTTCGTGCATCTATTCTGACTGACAATGCTGCACATGGTGACTGTTCTCACTGAAGGAATGCAGAGGAGACCTGAATGTGCACATGCCAGAAACCTGTGCTTACAGTGAAAGCTTTCTGTTCCAGACGGGGCCGGCGCCGCTGGTGTCGTGCGCCATCGAGCTGCCGGACCTCAAGATCACGGGGTATGCGCTGTCGTGCGTCGGGCGCGAGCATGAACGCCGCTCCCAGGTGGGCTGCTCATGGGCTGCTCATGATATTTCCTGCTGAGTTTTGCGACGCCGCTGCAAAATGCAGCGCCACTACACCATGATCTGGCGTGCCTTGTCTTGGGGCTGTTGGCAGGACAGTATGTGGCTCGTGCCTCGTGCGAATAGATTTGACACAATCTGGGTCCACGACCCTGTAGGCATATGAGAGCAGACGCCATTGCACATGACAATCTTGATCCCATAGCACACTGCAACCAACAGGAAACACACGCTCATGGGATTGCATTCCTGCACAGACGTGCGAGGACGTGATCCGCTGGGTGCCCGACCTGCTGCCTGGGGCGCCGCGGCTGCAGCGCAGCAGCGGCAGCGCGCACCGCCGGCGCTCGGAGCGCGCCCTCATGCGCACCACCACCTGCGAGGCGTCGCCCGCCCTGCAGCAGTTCCTGGCGCTCTACGGCGGCCCCAACGCAGGTGCGTCCAGCACTTGTAGAAGGAGGAGCGGCCTGGTGTGAGAGAGGGGGGGGGGGGGGGGGGGGCCTG
>JAABUL010000652.1_pt1 | contig 73077 bp, 61 predicted proteins | sample 5559151 | NCBI WGS metagenome assembly JAABUL01 (sample SAMN10711876, study PRJNA513368) | rock metagenome | isolation source: Antarctica rocks | place: Antarctica: Victoria Land, Pudding Butte sud | reverse complement strand
CACCCGCTGCTCCAAAGACACATAGCTGAACATCCCATCTTGAAACCGCTCGTCTCCACGCATACCCATAAGACGAACACCATGCCCGCTGAGCCTGTGGATCGGTACCTATTTCAACAAGCTCCTAAAGGAAACCTTTGGGTTAAAAGCTCTCCACGAAATTCCCAAATTATTCGACTCTGCTCTCTTCACTGAGAGCCGTCAACAATTCCTGCGAGAAGGCATCGCTGCTTTCGAAGCAAAAGACTATCTGAAAGCGATCCACATTTTAATCCCGCAGGTGGAAAATGCTTTGAGAGAACTTCTTCGTATTTTGAGTGAACCTGTAACGAAGAGCGATAACGACGGCACATATGAGCTCAAGAATATGAATGATGTACTTCACGAAACATCTGTCAAAGAGACGTTAGACGAAAGTCTCTGGTGGTTCTTGAAGGTGCTTTACACAGACAAGCGAGGGCTCAATTTGCGAAACGTGGTCTCACACGGAATCGCTCCCTTCGAGGTATTCAACGCCGCTAACGCAGCACTCGTAATTCAGAGCATTGTGGCACTCTCCGTAGTTCGTCCAGACCTCGTGAAGCTCTCTGAAGAGGAGCAGATGGATACAGAAGCCTTTACCGCTGGTAAGACGTAATTGTGCGTTCAAATTGGTTGATCAAACGCCAGTCAGCCGTCGTAGTTGACGCTTTCGATGCCGAGAAATTCGGCGGATTGGCCTAGTTCTTCTTCGATGCGGAGGAGTTGGTTGTATTTGGCGATGCGGTCGGTGCGAGAGGCGGAGCCGGTTTTGATCTGGCCGGCTCCGGTGGCAACAGCTAGGTCGGCGATAAAGGTGTCTTCGGTTTCGCCGGAGCGGTGGCTGATGATGGAGGTGTAGCCGAAGCGGCGGGCGAGGTCGATGGCTTCGAGGGTTTCGGAGACGGTGCCGATCTGGTTGACCTTGATGAGGATGGAGTTGGCGACCTTTTGCTCGATGCCCTGCTGGAGGCGCTGGGTGTTGGTGACGAAGAGGTCGTCGCCGACGAGCTGGATCTCGGAGCCGATCTGCTGGGTGAGGTACTGCCAGCCGTCCCAGTCGTCTTCGGCGAGGCCGTCTTCGAGGGAGACGATGGGGTATTGGCGGGTCCAGGCGGCCCAGTAATCGGCCATTTCGGTGCTGGACTTCTCGGATTTGTCGGATTTTTTGAAGACGTAGCGGCCGGTCTCCTTGTTGAAGAACTCGCTGGCGGCCGGGTCGAGGGCGAGGGCGATCTGTTCGCCGGGCTTGAAGCCGGCGGCGGTGATGGCCTCGAGGATGAGGTCGATGGCTTCTTCGTTGGACTTGAGCGAGGGAGCGAAGCCGCCTTCGTCGCCGACGGCGGTGTTGTAGCCCTTTTTCTTGAGGACGGACTTGAGGGTGTGGAAGGTTTCGACGCCCCAGCGGAGGGCGTCGGAGAAGGTTTCGGCGCCGACGGGCATGACCATGAACTCCTGGAAGTCGACGTTGTTGTCGGCGTGGGCGCCGCCATTGAGGATGTTCATCATGGGCGTGGGGAGGATGCAGGCGTTGACGCCGCCGAGGTAGCGATAGAGCGGAAGGCGGAGGGCGAGGGCGGAGGCGCGGGCGCAGGCCATGGAGACGGCGAGGATGGCGTTAGCGCCGAGCGAGGACTTGTTGGCGGTGCCGTCAATGGCGATCATGGTGGCGTCGATGAGGCGCTGGTTGGCGGCGTCCATGCCGGCGAGCTCGGGGGCGAGGATGGACTCGATGTTTTCGACGGCTTTGAGGACGCCTTTGCCGAGATAGACGGATTTGTCTCCATCGCGAAGTTCGACGGCTTCGTGCTCGCCGGTCGAGGCGCCACTGGGAACGGCGGCGCGGCCGCGGACTCCGCCTTCGAGGACCACGTCGGCTTCGACGGTGGGGTTTCCGCGGGAGTCGAGGATTTCGCGGGCGTTGATTGAGACGATCTCGGTCATGTTGCTCCTGTTCTGTTGCGGTGCGGAGGATGGGGAGACGACGCGGTGGTGGAGGCGGTCGTGAAGTCTGGGACGGCGGTCTACAGGGACGGCGGTGCCGGTGGTGGTGGTGATGGAGTGGACGAGTTCGGTCTGCGGTGCGGCTGGCGGACGGCTCACCTGTCGGATTCTAGCAAAGCGAGGGCGCGGGAGTTGGCGATGCAAGGCTGGTCGCGCAAGGCAGACGGTGGGGCGAAGGATGGCGGCCGGGGTTAGTGACGGGCTCGATTCCTGGCCGCCGAAATGCGGTCGGGAGCGGGAGGGACGACCTAAGCTCTGGGACAGGGGCGGTTCGGATTCTGCGCGAGCTGACACCCTGGAGGTTTTCGGTATGAAGGTTCGCCTCACCACTGTGACGATGGCTCTTGTCTCTGTTCCCGCGCTCTCCCAGGGCGTCCACACCGGGGTGTCGAACCCTGATCCGGTGATCATCTCCGCGCAGGCGGACGAGGCTGCGCCGACGCGAGCGGCGGGGACGAAGCCGTCGGCGGCGATTTCGGAGACATGTGCGGATCCGGCGAGGCCGCTGCCCAGGCCACTGGCCCGGCCGCCGGCGAAGCAGGAGCCGTCGAGCAGGACGGGCGAGGTGTATGGGGCGTATGTCCCGTATCGGGGGGCGTCTGCCGGGGCGAATGCGGACGGAGTCAACGGGGATGGAGCGAATGGGGTCGCTGCGACGGCGAATCCTGACGCGATGGTGGTGACGAGTGTGGAGGATCATCCGGGAGAGGTGCGGGAGGGAACGCTGCTGCGAGCGCGGATCCGGCAGAGCCTGTCGACGGTGACGGCGGTTCCCGGAACGATGTTTACGGCGACGCTGAGCGAGGCGGTCGAGAAGGACGGGCGGATCGTGCTTCCGATCGGGTCGACGATCGAGGGACGGGTGACGCAGGTGCATGGGGGACGGCGCATCACGGGAGCGGCGACGCTGCACCTGCAGGCCAAGAATGTGACTCTGCCGGACGGAACGCATTACGTGATTCGGGCGCAGCTGATCGACACGGACCAGATGGCGCATACGCTGGTGGACCGGGAAGGCACGCTGGTGCGGCGGGATCATCCGCGGCAGACGCTGGCGGCGCTGGGACTGACGACGGGCGGAGCGGCGGCGGCGGGCGGGGTGATCGGCGGCGGGGTTGGGGCGGCGGTTGGAGCGGGAATCGGAGCAGGGGCGGGGGCGATCTGGTGGTTGAAACAGGATCGCCAGGCGGTGCTGCCGGCGGACTCGCTGCTGGTGTTCAGCCTGACGGCACCGATGCCGGTGATGCCGGTGAGCTCGAACCCGATCAGCAAGGTGGATGCGGCTGGGGCGCTGCGGCCCGGGCAGCTGTAGAGAGACGGGCATGTGGAGGTCTCGGCTGAGTGGGTGGGCTCAGCGCCTGGGCGGGGCGAAGCGGAACGGATTGAAGTCTTCCTGCGTGTCGAAGGCGTTGGCGTGTTCGGCGCGTTTGAGCGCATGGATGATGAGGTAGGTGAGCGGAGTTGCGACGACCTCGTAGCCTACCTTGAGCAGGTAGCCGGTCAGGATCATGTTGGCGAGGGTGCGGGGGCTGGCCGTGCCGGCAAAGGTGAGGGTGATGACGAGGACGGTATCGACGGCCTGGCCGACGACGGTGGAGCCGATGGTCCTGGTCCAGAGGGCGCGGCCGGAGGTGAGGATCTTCATGCGGGCCATGGTGTAGGAGTTGGCGAACTCGCCGGCCCAGAAGGCGATGAGGGAGGCGACGAGGATGCGGGGGATGATGCCGAAGACGGTGGCAAAGGCCTGCTGGTTGTGCCATCCGGGCGCGGGTGGAAGGGCGATGGTGACGGCGCCGACGAGGTAGAGCAGAGATGTTCCGAAGAAGCCGAGCCAGATGGCTCGGCGGGAGGCGGCGAAGCCGTAGACCTCGGTGAAGATGTCGCCGAAGATGTAGGTGATGGGGAAGAGGAGGACCGCGCCGGAGACGGCGAAGGGGCCGATGAGGCAGATCTTCTGGGCGAGGAGGTTGGAGACGAGAAGGATGACGACAAAGGCGGTGGTGAGGGCGTCGAGATAGCGGAAGCGGGGGCTGCCGGGAGGTTGGATGGGAGGTTGACTCACTCGCTTGCGTCTCCTGGGAATGGGAATGGATCGGGAATGGATCGGAATTGAAGGGTTTGCTTCCGATTTTGACACGGCCGGGTCGTGTGTTAGCTTGAACTTTGGGGGCAGTCGGGTGTGACTGCGTCCAAGGCTGTGCGTCCCCGTCGTCCAGTGGCCCAGGACACCGCCCTTTCACGGCGGTAACACGGGTTCGAATCCCGTCGGGGACGCCAAACGATCTTCCCTCTCGCAAAACCCGTTTCAAAGGTTGAGTAAAATGGACATCTTCTCCTGTACAGATCGGTTTATACGGTAGACTCGTGTACGTGTAATGGAGCGAGGGGGGAGTATTCATGCAAGCCAAAGCATTGCTGGGCGAAGACAGGGTTGGAGAAGAGCTTCGATACGTCACTCAGCATTTCGCGGACCTGCAAGGCCTTCGGGCAGGGCCTGTGTGGGCTTCGCTCATGCTGCTTCCACTGTTTTTCGGTCCCAGTGCGTCGGTTCGGAGAGTGGCTTTCACTGCAGTGACTCTCGGAGTGTCCGCCCTTGCATGGTTCATCTGGTCTGGACGCTGGTACGAGAAGCGATACGGGTTTGTCCGCAATGAATCTCTCACTCCCGACACAGCTCCTGGGCTTCGTTGGGCCGCGTTGGCGAATCTGGGCTTGATGGTGTGCATCGGGATCTTCGGAGATATCAATCACTCCACAAGTACGTACCGATGCTTATGGGACTTAACTACATTTTGCCGAAGTGCTTCTACTCTGTCTCTGATAGCTGGCCGATCCGCTTCAGGCGTCTTTCTTACATAGCTGGCGCAGTCACTCTTCTTAGTTTGGCAGCCTACGCAATTCGTGCGCCCCACCTCTCGTTCTACGTGGTCGTTCTTCCGTCGATATTTCTGCTGCTGAGTCTTTACGATCATTGGCTGCTCGATCAGTTGCTCCGTGGTGACGCGAAGGAGACACCCCATGATTGATGTGCCGGACGCCATGCCGGAGATCGATCGGTTGGTTCACGAGCCTGCCCGATTGGCCATTCTTACGGTGCTCGCTGCTTGCGAAAGGGCGGACTTTCTCTTTCTCGAGCGGGCGACCGGACTGACTCGCGGCAACCTGTCCGTCCAGCTTTCAAAGCTGGAACAGGCAGGACTTATTGAGATTGAGAAGACGATCGAGCGCAAGCGAACGCTTACAACAGCGGCACTTCTAAGGCGGGGTCGGACGATGCTAGACGACTACTGGCGAATGATGGAGTTGATGCGTACGAGGGCTGCCGGCACCCCTGACGCAAGGAAATCAGTCCGCCACCGCGGTGGATTCCTCTCACCCGTTGGCCAAGAAGCCTGACAATGAGAGCGGAATAGGTGGCCGCCTTATCACGGAGGAGTACGGCACTGTCCTCTCTTTGCGGGATGGGAGTGCGGCGTGCGGTGGGTGAGAAGGGCGTGCCAGGAGGCGAGTGGAGCGTTATGGATGAGATTGTCAGGTTTGCGTCCCCTTCCGAGTTTCGCCAGTGGCTCGCATTGCATCATGAGGAATCCGATCGGATCTGGCTGCAGATCTCGAAGAAGGATTCGGGACAGCCCTCGATCACCTATGCCGAAGCGTTGGATGAGGCGCTCTGTTTTGGATGGATCGACGGTCAAAAGCAGCGCCATGACGAGTCTTCGTGGATGCAGCGGTTTAGCCGAAGACGGCGGCAGAGTGGATGGTCCAAGGTCAACACGCAGCATGCAGAGAGGTTGATACGGGCCGGTCGGATGGAGCCGGCAGGGCAGGCCGAAGTGGACGCCGCGAAAGGCGATGGCCGATGGGCGCGGGCTTACGATTCACCGAGCGCAGCAGAGGTTCCCGAAGACTTTCTGGCGATCCTGCGGAGGGACGGGAAGACGCAGGCGTTTTTTGAATCGCTCAACAAAGCGAATCGGTATGTCATCGCGTACCGGCTGCAGACCGCCAAGAAGCCGGAGACGAGGCAAAGGCGCATGGACGCGATTCTGGCGATGCTGGCCAGAGGCGAGGCGCTTCACTAGGCGCTTTGCGAGGGCGCCAGCCGGAGACGATTAACTGACGTGGACGATTGGGCGGTGGCGCGGGTCGGGGATGGCGCGGCGCAGGACCTCGTGGGTGAGCGGGGCGGTATCGCCTTCGCCGAAGAAGACGAAGCGCACCATGTTCGCGACGGGATTGCCTTCTTTCCACTTGAAGTAGACGTGGGGGGTGTGTCCGGTGTGTTTTTCGAGGTGGATGAGAAGGGCGGCGATGGAGTTGGCGACGACCGGGCTCTTGGCGCGGAGGATGCGGTTTTTGCCGATCCTTTGCCCTTCGACGCAGAGGGTGTGCTCGAAATCGGAGGCGTCGGTGCGTTCCACCTGGAGGAAATAGATGCACTCGTCGGGGGTGAGACCGTAGCGGTTGCGAACGAAGGCGTCGACCTGCTCGAACTCGAGGGGATCACTCTCTTGGGAGCGGTCCCTGGGGTTGCGCGCGATGAGGCGGATAACCTGATCCTCGTCTTCGGCGAGCAAATGCTTGGCTTCGGCGGAGAGTTCGACCTCATTGATGCGGAGCTCGGTGGAGCGCATGGCGCGGGAGAGGAGCGAGGTGACGATGATGGTGAGGATGAAAAACGAGGAGATCTTCAGACCTTCCGGGCGCTCATAGATGTTGAGCGCGGTGGTGTAGGTGAAGATGACCGTGATGAGCGCGAAAGCATAACGCAACCAGCCTTTCCGCCAGACGTGAATGGTGACGGCAAACGCGGCGGAGGTGATGAGGACGAGGACGCCAGTGGCGTAGGCGCCGCCCTGGGCGTCGACATCGGCGTGAAAGAGCAGGGTGACCAGAACCGCGGTGGCCATAAAGACGATAACCAGTGGACGCGAGGCGCGGGCCCACTCCGGCGCCATGCCGAAGCGGGGCAGATAGCGTGGGATGAGGTTGAGGAGGCCGGCCATGGCCGACGCGCCGGCGAAGGCGAGGATGAGAATGGTTGAGACGTCGTAGAGCGTGCCGAAGCCGTTGCCGAGGTATTGATGGGCCAGGTAGGCCATGGCGCGACCGTTGGCGGGACCGCCTTCGGCAAAGGCTTGCGCGGGGATCAGAAGGGTGGTGACGATGCTGGTGGCGATGAGGAAGACGCTCATGGTGATGGCGGCGGTCGCCAGGAGCTTGCGGGTATTGCGGATGCGGTCTTCGAGTTCCCTGCCCTGGATGAGAGGCATGACGGCGACGCCGGTTTCAAAGCCGGAGAGGCCGAGGGCGAGCTTGGGGAAGAGGATGAGGGTCAGACCGATGATTCCGAGGATGCTGGGGTGCTGGGTGAAGACGGCGTGCTTCCAGTTGGGGAACGCCTCCGGGTGATGGAAGAGCGCGGCAAAGGCGACAACAGTGACGACCGCGTTGAGAAGGAGGTAGACGCCGACGAAGACGACCGCGATGCCGATCGCTTCCTTAAAGCCTTTCAGGAAGATGGCACCGAGGCCAAGGAGCAGGAAGAGGGTGACGAACATCTGGCTGGAGAGCCAGTGGGGCGTGAAGGGGTTATGGACGAAGTGGGCCGCGGCGTCGGCAGCGGAGAGGGTCATGGTGATGATGAAGTCGGTGGAGGCGAAGCCGAGGAGGACGAGGACGAAGGCCTTGCCTCCCCACTTGGGAAAGAGGTTTTCGAGCATTGCGATGGAGCCCTGGCCGTTGGGGCTGACACCGGCGACGCGGTTGTAGAGCGGAAGGGCGGCGAAGAGTGTGACCAGAACGAGCACAAACGTTGCGATGGGCGAGAGCAGGCCGGCGGCGAGGAAGGCGATCCCAGGCTGGTAGCCAAGGGTCGAGAAGTAGTCGACTCCGGTGAGGCACATGACGCGCCACCAGGGGTGCTCCGGCTCGGGATGGCCTTGAACTCCCTTGGGGAGACGAATATCAGAGAGGAGCCAGTCGGCGAACGAGGATTTGGTCACAGCACCTTCCACAGTAGAGTACGTGGTTGGGATGCGGTTTCCCGGTTCGGTGTGTGCCGGAATCTTTGAGCAGAGGTGGGGGCGTCCCGTTGCTGCTTCGGGCCCCGTGCTGGAAGAGTTGCCGAGACGGTAGGTGTGGAAGCTGGCCAAGTTTGTCACCAGATCTGGACGGTTCGTGTCAATCAGGTGGGTAGCGATAGCGGCTGGCGGGTGCTGGGGGCGCGCCCACGAGAGGGTGGGGCACCCGGAAGGGCGAGAAGCAGGTTTCTCGGCTCCGCTCGGAATGAAGTAGGAAGAGCAAAGGAAAGGCTAGGACAACGGCCGATACGGGAATTCTTCGCTGCGCTCAGAAGGACAACTGCAGAGTAACGCGGGGGTTCAGGCGGGAGTTGGCTTGCGGGTGAGTTCGTCTTCGAGGGCGGAGAGGTCGAGGGGGGCACCGGTGGTGCTTTCGACGCGGACGCGGGCGATGCGGTGGGCCTGCATCTCGGCGATGATGTAGCGGCGGCCGTCATCTTCGATGGTTTCGCCAGTAGCGGGGATGTGGCCGAGTTGGGCGAGGAGGAAGCCGGCGAGGGTTTCGACGCCGGCCTCGCGGGGAAAGCTCCAGCGAAGCTGGGTGGTGAGGTCGCGGAGGGAGGTGGAGCCGTCGAGGGTCATGACGCCGGCGGGACTGGGAAAGGGCATTTGGGGCGTGACGTCGAACTCGTCGTGGAGTTCGCCGACGATCTGCTCGAGAGCATCCTCGGCGGTGACGATGCCAACGGTGGAGCCGAACTCGTCGACGACGATGGCGATCTGCTGGCGGCGCTCCTGAAAGTCCTGAAGGAGATCGATGGCGAGCTTGGTCTCGGGGACGACGAGGGCGGGGCGCATGACCTGACGGAGGGTGAGGCCGCTGGCGCCGGCGCCGCCGAGGGCGAGCGAGGCGGAGCGGAAGTGCATGAGTCGGGAGATGTCCTTCGAATAGACGATGCCGATGATGTGGTCGTTTCCGGCGTTTGGGCCGGCGTCGGGACCTCCGTAGGCGCTGCCGGCCGGATCGTAGACGGGAATGCGGGAGTGCTGTTCCTCGATGATGCGGGCGCTGGCTCGCTCGACCGGCGTGTCGGCGGGAAGGGAGAAGATCTGTCCGCGAGGCGTCATGATTTCGCGGACGACGACGTGATTGAGCTCGATCGCGCGGTGGATGATCTCCTCCTGAAAAGGCGGGAGGAGGCCCATGCGGCGGGTAGCGGTGGCGATGAGCTTGAGCTCCTCGGGCGAGTGGACGGCGCCCTCGCCGCGAAGGGGCGCGCGGAAAAGCCGGAGGACGAGGGTGGCGGAGCCGTTCATGAGCTTGACAGCGGGGCGGGTGATGCGGATGAAGACGTCCATGGGGCCGGAGACGGCGAGGGCGATGCGCTCGGCGCGTTGAAGGGCGAGGGACTTGGGGACGAGCTCGCCGAGGAGAACTTCGAAGTAGGTGATGAGGCCGAAGGCGAGGGCGATGGAGGCGGCGTGGAGGGCGCGGCTATCGGGATTGATGCTCACCCGATGAGCGATGTGGAGGAGGATGTCGGTGATGGCGGGTTCGCCCAGCCAGCCGAGGGCGAGGGCGGCAAGGGTAACGCCGAACTGGACGGCGGGGAGGAATTCATCGATGTTGTGTTTGAGCTGCAGGGCGGTGCGAGCGCCGGGGCGGCCGAGGGCAATGAGCTGCTGGACGCGGGTTTCACGGACGCTGACGAGGGCGAACTCGGCTGCGACGAAGAAGGCGTTGGCCAGGATGAAAAAGGCCACCATGATCGCGCGGAAGAGGATCTGCTCGAGCATGACAGTGAGTTTAGCAATCGGGGCTTCGGGGCGCTGTGCCGCGCGGGAGTCCCGGTATACAAAAGGGCCGTCGCAAACCACACGGCAGCCCTCCGATGCTCAGCAAACGTGGACGGTTCAACCCTGGTCAGGGTGAAGGACGCGATAGCTTTCTCCGCCTTTTGACCAGACCAGCAGGAGCACATCCTGTCCGGCGGGAATTGCATGGACGCTCGCTACCGCCTGCTTGGCGGAATCAACGTCATGCCGGTTTACCTGCACGATGATGTCGCCGGGCTGCAGGCCAGCATCTTCAGCGGGACTGCCGGGCAGAACGCTTTGGACCGCCGCGCCCTTTACTCCATCCGGGAGATTCAGCTGCTGCCGAACATCGGCCGTCAGATCCGACATCGCAAGGCCCAGCTTGCCGCCCTGCCCCGCGGCTCCGCTCACACCGCCATCGTTGCCGGCAACCTGACCCTTGGCGTTGTACTCACCCACGGTAAGGTCGACGGTTTGCGGATGGCCATTGCGCAGAATGCCCAGTCGCACCTTGGTTCCGGGCGTCACCTCCGCGATCGCGACCTGCAGGGCACTGCCGTTCAGCATCTTCTGTCCATTCAGCTGCTCGATCACATCGCCGTTCTGCAGACCGGCATGGCCCGCTGGCGAGTTCGGCGTGACCTGCGCCACGATCGCGCCGGTCGCATCCGCGAGGTTGAAGAAGTGAGCGTTCTCCGGCGTGACATCGTTCATGCTGATGCCCAGATAGCCGTGGCGCACGCTGCCGGTCTTGATGATCTGGTCGGCGGCCGCCTTGGCGATCTGCGCCGGAATGGCGAATCCAGCACCGGCAAACGAACCGTTATTGGAGATGATGAAGGTGTTGATGCCCACCAGTTCACCGTGCGAGTTGACCAGCGCGCCGCCGGAGTTACCGGGGTTGATCGCTGCATCTGTCTGGATGTAGCCGCCCGGCTTGCGCGCGTCATCGGAGTACGGATTCTGGCGGTTCACCGCGCTCACGATGCCGCGGGTCACCGAGAACTGGAAGTAGCCGAACGGGCTGCCAAAGGCGAGCACCGTTTGACCCGGCTCCAGCTTCGCCGAATCGCCCCATGAGATCGCGGGCAGGTCGTGCGCATCCACCTTGACCACGGCGAGGTCGGTCAGTTTATCGACGCCAATCACCTTGGCGTTCAGCACGCGGCGGTCGTGCAGCGTCACCTTGATCTGCGTGGCTCCATCGACGACGTGATTATTGGTCACAATGTACCCGTCCGGCGAGATGATGACGCCACTGCCGATGCCGTGCTGCAGCTCCGGCTGTTGTGGAAGCTGCATATGCCTGCCGCCCCCGTTGCCGAAGAACTGCGCGAAGCCGGGAGGCAGGTCGCCCTGCTCCATGCCCTGCATCTTCGCCGGCTGCTCCTCGGCTTTCGAGGTCACCGCAACATTGACGACCGCGGGGATTACGCGGGCGGCCAGCGACTCCATTGCATGGTCCATCGCGGTGAGTGCGGCAACGCTGCTGTCATCGAGCGGAGAGGCCGTGATCGCCGCTGCGTGCACGTGGTCTCCATGGAAGAAGAAGGAGGAGCCCAGGAGGGCGACGGCAGCGAGACTGGTGGGCAGGGCGAACTTTCTGGATGTTGAAACTAATTGATTAGTTGATCGAGACATAGAGCTCCTTTGAGGCAATCGGGTTGGCGGCTAAAGTTGAATAATCAGCCAGCCGTCTGCGAACGGAACGGCGGCGTAGGACGGCGAGAACACGGTTGATAGCGCATACACAGGGCGGGGAGAGTTGCGACGTTGCAATCTCGCAGACACCCTTCCAGATCGCTCCGTTCCAGATGGCTCCCTTGCGGTGGTCAGCAAGACGCGAGGCTGCTGGAGCAGCCTGGCCGCATGTCCGCCGCGCAACTCGGTGGGTCTCGCCTGGCTGGAAGGGGACGTGCGCGCCTGGGGGGTGCGCGGCGTCTCGGCAGAAGGAAGAACGGCCTTCAGCAGGGTTGCATGAGCCGGGGTCGCGTCGCGGTACGCCACCGGCAGGGCAGGCTGCATGGCAGACGAGCTCAGGGCGGGCTCGGCGAACTTAGCAACGCGCGCGGGGGCTGCGGCCGGGGCTGGATCCGCAAAGGAGATGAAAAGAGGAACTCGCGCCATCTCCACAGCGCCGCCGGCCAGCCCCAGGCTAAGCAGGGCGACCAGTGATTTCGCCTGCAGCGAAGAGACCTCGTGCACCGGTCGCAGCAGGCTGGTCACTCGCCGCGCCAGCTCCGACTGCCGGCTCCATGCAGAGAGCGAGAGCGCGAGGTTTCGGCAGCGTAGCCGATGCTCGGCCAGGCGTGTGAGGCAGCTGGCATAGACGAACGGGGCCACTGTCGAAGCAATCACGCCAGCATCGCACGCCAGCTCACGCTCAAGGCTCAGCCGGCGATCTACCCACAGCAGCGCCGGGTTCAACGGGAACAGTACGATTCCGATCTTGAGCAGCAGGTTCGTCCAATCGTCGCAGCGGCGCAGATGTTCGCACTCATGCAGGACGATCTGCTGTAGTTCTGAGTCGGTAAGCTTACGAAACAGCGATTCCGGTATCAGGAGGCGCGGCGAAAAGAAGCCGATCACGCTGGGGGAATCGACATCGGATGATATGCAGAGGGCCGGAGCGCGCCTGCTATTTTGCAGCAGCTCAAGAGTCGCGCCCTCGGCGGCAACCCGCCTTGCATGCGTCCAGACGCGGCGCAGGCGAATCGCGTGCATCAAAAACTGGACGCCACGCATAGCAGTGAGCAGGGCCCAAGTACCGGCAATGACAAATCCCCAGGCCGCCCCCAGGTGGACCGTTGCGGACGGCGCATACGGCTGCCGCACGGCCCCCGTTCGCAGATGGAGCAGAGGGACGGCAACCACCAAGGCGAAGGCGAATCCCCACACCGCGAATCGGACCGAAGCGCTCACCCGGGACAGCAGACGGAGGCAGAGCGCCACTGCCAGGATCAGCAGGAGCCCTTGCCAAAGACCGGCGATGAACGCCTGTGCAGTGAAACGTGAGATGTCGAGAAGCAGGTCCGTCGCGGCGCTCTGCATGCTTACGCTCTCTCTGCTTTGGCCGTGGCTTCGGCTTTGGCAATGACGCTTTTGAGACGCTTGAGTTCCCCGGGTGTAATCTCTCCGTCGCCCAGCAGCGAGAGCATCAGCCGCTCGCGCGAGTTGCCGAAGAACCGGTGCAGGACATGCCGCACCTCCGACCGGCTGGCGTCGTGCTCGGCGACGCAGGGGCTGTACAGAAAGGCGCGCCCCTCCTGCCGGTGCTCCACATATCCTTTCTGCTCCAGGATGCGCACCGTCGTCAGAACGGAGGTGTACGCGAGCGGCGTGTTCTCCGGCATGGCCGAGACCAGATCGCTCACCAGCGACTCCCCGCGAAGCCACAGGATTCGCATGATTCGGAGTTCGGCTTCGGTCAACGTATTGGAGCGTTTGGGCGGCATCGCTTCTCTCGCCCCGGAGACCGGGACGCTTCGGTATGACGAGCAACTAGAAGATTAGTTAGCAAGCCGAAGGAGGTCTCAAGCCGAATCCGCGTGCAGGCCAGGAGCTTGATGGTCAAGCCTCCAAAGCAGATTGCGACTGAATGAGCCGTGCTGATCGCAAAGCCTGGGCTCGAACCCTTTAGACTTAGAGCAGGCGAGGTATCCATCGTATCCGTGGCACCATCGGAAGAGATCAAGAACGAAGCCCCATCGATCACCCGGCGGAGGTTGATCCTCCGAGATTCCTTGACCTTTCTGAGCCTGACTCTGGTCACCGTCGCGCTCTTTCTGGTCACGCTTTTCCTGTTCCGAACCTTTGCCGCCCATCGCACGGAACTGGGCAGGCGATGGTCGGACCGGGGCCGTGCCGCGCTCACCGCAGGGAAGCCGGAGCAGGCGATCCGAGCGCTGCGGACGGCTCTCTCCTACACGCCGGGCGAACGCACCTATGAGCTCCTGCTCGCGCAGGCCCTGGCCGAAGGCAGGCACACCGATGAGGCGTACTTCTACTTCACGGGCTTGTGGGATACAGAGCCTGGTGACGGCTTCGTCAATCTGCAACTCGCCCGGCTTGCCGCCGCCAGGAAGGAACAGGGGCAGGCGGTCAACTTCTACCGTGCGTCGATCTTTGGCACATGGCAGGGGGACGGAGTCCTCCGGCGGCGAAATGTACGCCTGGAGCTAGCCAGATACCTCCTGGATCGCGACGACCTCCCCGCGGCAAGAGCCGAGCTGCTGATCGCCGAAGGAAATGCCGACAACGATCCGGCTCTCGACCTGGAGCTCGGCCACCTGTTCGAGCAGGCCGGAGATCGTGCGGACGCTCTGGAGGCTTACCGGAAGGCCGCCGAGGCTGGCCCCATGGACCCTGCTCCGCCAGCGGCTGCAGGCCGGCTCGCATACAGCATGGGCGAGTTCGCAACCGCACAGAAATTTCTCGCGCAGGCAGTTCGAGCGGAGCAGGCCGTTCGAGCGAAGGGCTCCCTGCAGCAGCAGTCACCGGCCGCATCGCCTCCATCGACCGATGTGACCGAGCTTCTCAAAAATTCCGAGCGCATTCTGGCCATCTTCCCTTCGCGCAGGCTTTCCCCGGAACGAAGGGTCGCCCGGCTGCTCGACTTGAAGACCGTGGTGCGGAAGAGGCTCGAAAGCTGTGCCTCTTCCCTGCCAAACGGGCTGCCAGCGGAGTTGCAGGAGTTGAATGCGGCCTGGAACTCAACCGGGAAAGCAACCGGGAACTCAACCGGGAAAGCAACCCGTGCGCTGCTGCTGCGAGACGAGAACCGGCAGGATGACCTGCTACAGCTCATCTACGACACGGAAGTGAACGCAGACAAGCGATGTGGGACCGCTACGGGAGACGATGCTCTGGTGGTCATCCTCTCTCGTCATCCTGGGAGTGTGGAGAAATAGTGGCACCCACGCCCAACTCAAACCTCAAAGTGACTCCCCGGCTCCGAGAACTCCTGCGCCCCGGGCAGGCGGTCCTCGCCAAGATCGCTCCCGCACGGGAAGAGCGGCTATTTCTCCTGCTCTCCATCTTTATCGGCGTCATCTCCGGTCTGCTGGTCGTGTCCTTTCGGATGGCGATTGAGTGGCTGCAGGTCCTTCTGCTTGGGTCCTCGCCCCAGGGAGGTCAGCCTCGCCTCTTGATCGTGCCTGCGAGTGCCGGGCTGGTAGTCGCCGTCGCAACCCGGTTTGTCTTCCCGCAGGTACGTGGAAGCGGCGTGAACCAGACCAAGGCCGCTCTCTACATCCACAACGGATACATCTCCTTCAAGACCGTGATCGGCAAATTCCTGCTCTCCGCGCTGGCGATCGGCGGCGGGCACTCCCTGGGGCCGGAAGATCCGTCGCTGCAGATTGGAGCGGGGGTAGCTTCGCTGATCAGCCGTCGCGTCGGTATGTCGCGCGAGAAGCTCCGCATCTTCGCCCCCATCGGGGCCGCGGCCGGGTTGGCTGCCGCCTTCAACGCCCCCATCTCAGCCATTCTGTTCGTCATCGAAGAAGTGATCGGCCAGTGGAGCGCCGCTGTCCTCGGATCGATTGTCTTATCCGCGGTGTCGAGCGTCGTGGTGGCGCGCTGGTTCTGGGGGCCGCAGCCGATGTTTCGCATCCCGCCCGTCACCCTGCGCGATCCGCGCGAGCTCTTCGCATATGCCGTGCTGGGCCTGGTGGGTGGTGTCGCGGCTCTGGTGTTCGCGAAAGCTCTCGGGAACCTGAGGCCAAGGCTGCGGCGACAGCCGGCATGGGCCCAGATGCTGCACCCCGCGGTCGCCGGGCTGATGGTGGGCGCGATCGGCTACTTCGGTCTGCCGCAGGTGATGGGAGCCGGCTACCAGGCCATCGACCAGGCGATGCACGCGCAGTTTGCCTGGAAGATGCTGCTCGCGCTGGCTCTGCTGAAGATCGTCGCGACCACTCTCTCGTTCTCAAGCGGCACTCCCGGAGGCATGTTTGCCCCGACGCTCTTTATCGGCGCCATGCTCGGAGCCGCGGTCGGCTCCTTTGAGAAGATGTTCTTCCCCCACCTGACGGGGTCGATCGGGTCGTACGCGCTGGTCGGGATGGGCGTTCTCTTCGCCGCTTTCCTGCGCGCGCCGCTCACCTCCGTCTTCATGGTGCTCGAGGTAAGCGGCAACTACTCCATCATCCTGCCCGTGATCCTTGCGAATACCATCGCTTACCTGCTCTCGCGAGCGCTCCAGCCCCTTCCCATCTTCGAGGTCCTGACCCATCAGGATGGCCTCGATCTTCCGTCCATGGAAGAGCAGCGAGAGGAGAGCAACCTGCACCTTGAGGACGCGATGGAACCCGTCACCGTGCCGGTGCTGCAAGGGTCGGAGGAGGTGCAGAGTGTCGTTCTCCTGCTGCATCAGTACAAGAACCTCAAGGACACTGACGCCCTCCTCATTCAGTGTCCGGATGGCCTCTGGTATGCCGCGCGAACGGAAGAACTTGAAGATCTGTTGAAGCAGGCCAATCCTGACGAGAAGCTCTGTGACCGGCTGGGGGCCGAGCGGACACCGATCCTGTTCCCCGATCTCCCGCTCGCAAGCGCGCTTCCCCACTTCCAGCGTTGGCCACTTCTGCCGGTGACAAATCGCGCTCTGCGCGGATCTCTGGAGGGTTCGGTTTCTCTCGACGCCGTTCTGAAGCGCTATCAGCAGCGATAGACGGATAGACGGATAAATGCGAATTGCTGCTACAGACCGGGATCTCGAGCCGCAGCCGGGACCTCCAGCCGATCTCCGCTCAGTTATGTTCGCCCTGTCCTCCGTTGCGGCTGCTGAATAGGCTGAGCCGCTCCCTCTCGCGAACGACCGCCCGGCTGCGCCCCTGAAGCAGATCCTGAAGCGTGATCGCTCCACTGATCCGCTGCGTCGAGCGATCCACCACAGGCAGGCTGGCCACACCTTCCGTCGCCATCAACTCGGCTGCCCCGCGGCAGGTCGCGTCGGCATAGGTAAACAGCTCCGGCAAGGGAGAATCCTCGTCGCCAGCCTCTGTCACGGTCTCAACCAGGGGCGACATGAGCTGATGAACGATGACCAGTTCCAGCGGGTCGACTCCATACTCCCGCGTAAGGTGATACCCCCGGCGGCTCAGCTTTTCGGTCAGGATGGATCGAGGCATGATGAGCGCCGTTACCAGGTATGCGGAGATGCAGCCCATGGTCAGCGGAAGCAGTGCCGGCAAGCAATGCGTCACCTCCAGGCTGAACAGGATTGCCGTCAGCGGAACGCCCAGGGAACCCGCCAGCATCGCTCCCATTCCAATCAACGCCCAGAAGGCCTCCGCCTCGGTGGAGGCATGGGCGACGTGACCCGCGAGCGCGCCTACAGCTCCGCCGATCATCAGCAGCGGCGCGAGCACACCGCCCGACGTTCCCGACCCCAGCGAGAACGCCCACATCAACGACTTCGCGATCAGGATACCGAAGATCAGCCGGATCGGCGCGCTTCCATGAAGCAGGTCGGCGATATTGTCGTAGCCCACGCCCAGACCGCGCGGGAAGAACAAGCCTCCCACACCGACGCCCAACCCGCCCAGCGCGGGCCACCACATCCAGTGCACCGGAAGCCGCTCGAATAGATCCTCGAACGCGTACATCATGCGGCTCATGCCGGCGGCGATAAGCCCGACGAGCGCGCCGAGCAACAACGCGCCCACCGCAAATGAGACGCGATGCATCCCACCGATCACGGGCATCTGGAAGAGCGGACCGGAGCCGAGAACATAGACGCGAAGGATGCCCGCCGTCGCGCTTGCAATCGCGACCGGAACCAGGCTTCGCGGCCTCCACTCGAACAGCAGAAGCTCGACCGCAAGCAGGATGGCCGCCACCGGCGTCGCAAACGTCGCCGACATACCCGCGGCTGCGCCGGCCACCAGCAGCGTGGTTCGCTCCGCGTCCGAAAGCCGGATCCACTGCGCAATCAAGGAGCCGAAGGCTCCGCCCGTCATGATGATGGGGCCTTCCGCGCCGAAGGGGCCGCCCGACCCAATCGCGATCGCGGCGGAGATCGGCTTCAAGATCGCGATCCTGAGGTCCACCCGCGCCCGATTCAACAGGATGGCCTCGATCGCCTCCGGTATGCCATGCCCCCGGATCTTATCGGAGCCGAACCGGGCCATGAGCCCCACCAGAAGTCCGCCAACTACCGGCACAGCCACCATCCAGTGACCGAGCGCGCTGCCGGCCGGAGAGACGGACACGAAGCTGAGTCGATGGTAGTAGAACAGGTTGGTGGAGAGCGCGATTAGCCGGAGCAGGGCTACCGCCAGAAGAGTTGCCCCGGCTCCAATGACCAGGGCGACCCCGGACAGCAGCCAGACCCTTCGGTCGACGGTGAAATCGCGGAGAGCGGATGGTTCAGATTTCAAAGCTTTTTCCTCTTTTGCTTTCTTTCGCCAATTTCGCTCTCCTGAATGGTGGATAGCGTTCTGACCAGCTGCGGCGCGAGCTCGTTTAACTCCCGCGCATGGTCGATCGAGAGCGCCTCGAGCAGGAGGCTTCCCTTTTCCGTGACCTCCAGAACGACGCAGCGGCGGTCAAGGTCCTCGTGCCTCCGGGTGATCAGGCCGGCCTCTTCGCACCGTTTACTGAGCTCGACAACACTGTTGTGACGAAGGCCGAGACGGTCGGCGCTATACCCGACCGTCGGCGCCACGCCATCCGGTGCACCCGCAAGCTGCAGCAGCAGCTGGTGCTGTTGCGACTGCAGCCCCAGCTTCGCCGCGGCCTCTTCACTGAAATGAAGAAAGACCCTGAGTTGATGGCGAAACTCCGCCAGCACCTGAAGTCTGCGAGCCGAAGGAGGTCGCGTCATAGCTGAATTGTATCGTAATGCGATACATCTAGGTAAGGGTATCTCACCCGCATGAAGAGGAACGCCGCCTGCAGGCCCGCCGGATCGACTGCAGTGGAGTTTTGATGATGGCGCGTTAGAAGCTAAACGCCAGTCCTGCCTGAAGACCGAACGGGGAGGAGGCCAGGTAGAGCGGTGTACCGGACTTCGCCGAGAAGCCCTGGTAGCCCTGACTCAGCAGGTTCGCGCCGTCCACAGTCAAGACCATGCCCGCAGGGAGAAAACCCGCCAGGCTCACGGGCTGCTGCAGGTGCAGGCTCAGGAAATCCCCGCCTGCGAGTACATCGTACGGATCGACCGAGGTCACCAGGAGCTCCGGCTGCCACCGGTAGGCGACCCGCACCTTCGTACCCGTCCGCGCGAGGCGCGCTTTCACGGACGCCGTTGCCGCCTGCGATCGACGCGTCTCGAGCGGCGGCAGACCGCCCGCAAGCGCGCCCGGACGCCCAGCGGAGGCGGCCAGCGCAGATCCGTTGCAATACTGCAGCGCAACCCACGTCCCATGGCCAAGAGCCTGGGTCACAAGGACGTTGAAGCCGGAATCCTGGTAGCCCGCGTGGAGCGCCTCGAACGAACCGCTGCTGCGATCCCTCAGCAGGCCGTCCATATCCGAGCCTCCGCTATGCAGGAGCGCAGCCTGCTCCGCGATCGGATCCGCGCCGCGCTGATCCCCCACTCCGGAAAGGGCGATCCGATCCAGCACATCGGTAAAGTAAGCGATGGAAAATGTCGTTGAGGCGGTCGTACGCGAGAGCGAGACCTCCTGATGAAGACCTTTCTCGGTCTCGACCCGACCATCGGCTCCGGCAACTGCCATGGGCAGATCCGCATCCCGCCAGATCGCCGCGTCGTAGTCCTGGTTATCGCGCGAGGTCGCGAGGTCGTAGGTCACCGTCCACCAGGGCTGAGGATGGACACTCACCCGGAAAAAAGGACGGGTCACGATAGCTGATGCCGGTCCGCTGGTCGCCTGTACTCTGCTTCCCGCTTCAATCTCCGCGAGGTCCCCAACGCCAAACCGTTCGGCGGACGAGATTGTAATCACCTTCAGCCCGGCTCCTCCGCCAGGACCCACAATTTCCGGACGGGAGTCGTATTGGATTTTGCTCGAAAGCAGACCTGCAAAGCCCATCCGCCGCTCCAGGGTGGTGGACAGGCCGACCGGCATGCTTCCTCCCTCCGGGCTGCTCCCCAAAGCCGGGCTCCCGGCAGGTCCGGCGGACGCCCTGAACACCGTCCTTGATTGGTGTGAGTGGATCTTCTCCGCACTCACCGAAAGCCCGGCAGCCCCGCCGCCGAAGCTTCTCGACGACGAGGTGAGCGTAGCCCTGGCGTGAACCCGTTCCGCCGGAGAGCGCTCCCCTGCCCCGGACCCCGCAACCAGAACGCCGTCCTCATCTTCCAGCTTCAGGATGGGACGATTCGCCGAAGAACGCAGAGTCCAGTTCCAATCGTCGCTCAGCTCATCGGCGCCCTTGGCCTTGGCCGGCAACCATGCGGATTCATGCAGTGAGCCACGCAAGGTCAGATCGACCACGGCACGCCGGTCCGGTTGCAGGCGGAGGTTGTCCCTTGACGCAGGGAGAAACAGAGCCGCGGTGGCGCGGATCCCGTACAGCCCAGGAAGCAGGCTGCGGACCAGGTAACGCCCTTCGAGATCGGTGAACGCGGAAGCGCGGACCGACGCATCCGGCGAGAGGATCTGGACCAGCGCCCCCATCTGGGGGACACCCTTGGCGTCGCGAATCACTCCCGAGACCACCGCGCGGTGGTCCGCGGCGAGGCCCATCGGCGCGATGCCCAGCAGCACCGCCAATATCACGAATTCAACCCGAAGTCGTCGCACCATATCCAACCTGGGCGTCAATGGCCGTATCCCGAAATGATGCGCGGCCTGGAGCCACGGCACCGGAGAAACCTCTCGCACCTCGTTGCAACCGTCACGGCGACTCTGTGCGGTGCTGCCGAAGACGTGCGGGGCCTGTCTCAATCCACCACAAACGGCGCAGACTCTGCGATCTGCTGCTTCCTAACTCCATCATTGACCTTGATCGTGACCTGATACTTTCCAGGCTGCAGACTGGCCAAGGGCATGCTTTTTTCCAGGGTCACCTGATCGGCGTTTGGGCTCAGCTTTGCGGTCAACTCCTGCGATTCAAGCACGGCCTTGTTGGTCGCCATGTCCATCACCTGGTAGTTGATGGTCGCGCCATTCTGCTTGCTCTTCTCATCGATCCCCAGGTTATAAACCTGCATCCAGAAGTTCAGGTTCTGCGCGCGATGGAAGGTGACCGGGACCGCGACGCCGGTAGGCACGCGGGGTCGAATGCGCGTGTTCCCGATGACGAAGTTGCCCGCGCCGATATCCTTTGACGGGACGCGCTCCATCTGGTCGGCAAGGATGAGCGAAGAAGCCGAGAGACGATCATCGTCATACTTCGGCACGTTGACGCTGCGCCTCCATGTGCCGATGTGATCCGGGTTATTCACGTCCTTGATGACGATGTCGATCTTGTACAGGCCCGGACGGATCGGAAGCGATTTCCAATAGACCGAAACATTGTTCTGGGTCCGCGCTAGAAGCTCACTCGGAACTTGAACGTTCACGGTATCTTCAAAGGTCTGAACCGCCTTGTGGTTCAGGTTCGACACCCGCCCGAGGATGTTAACCGTCCCCATGGCGACGCCATCCTTGTTGCTGAAGGTGATATCGCGGTTTCGGATCTGCAATGTGATCGGCACCAGAACGGTGTCGTTGGTCACCTTCACATAATCCGTTCGGACGTCGAAGAGAAAGGGTGGGCCGGTAAGGATCTTCGAGGTTGCCATGAACCCTTCGAGATCCTTGAACTTGATCACGGGTGGCGCCGACAGCCGTGCAAAGCGATCCAGCCGGTCGAATTGCTTGCTCTGATTCATCGACGACATCGGACCGGCGCCCAGTTGCTCCAGGCCGCCGCCGCTGAACCGGTCGGCCTGCTTGGCCTGCCCCTGCTGCTCGTACAGCGTCTGCCCGGCGCCCGGCGTGTGCTTCAGCGCGTCCTTCTCGGAGCGATCGATGGTCATGTGGTAATCGCCGCACATGCAGGTGTCGACGAACTCGATGTCAATGTTGTCGCCGACGCCCTCGAGGTAGCGATAGTGCCAGGTCTCGAAGGGAAAGGTCGACGTGTTTCCGCCACCCTCTTCGATCGGCCGCTCGTAGTTGCCGCCGCTCGGGTGCGAGTCGATGCTGTCTGCCTTGCCGTATGCGATGTAGATGTGCCCACGGTCGGTACGCCATCCCGGCTTGCCGGCGGCGAAGTGCTCATTGGCATAGGCGATGCGCTGGTAATGCTGCTCGCGAAACTCGTTCTCGGGCGAGTCCGGATTCGGATTGCGCCGCTGCCAGAATGCTTCAATGAACTGGTCGCGCTCCTCATCGTTGCTGAGGCTTTTGAAGGCCTGCAGCTCCTGATCCGTAATGATCCAGCGAACGTCCTGATCGACCCACGTCTTGTAGGAGCCCTTCAGCTCACGTTTGAGCTCTCTGCCCTGCTGCAGCTTCTCCTTGTCGGTCAGCCGCCGCTTGAGTGGATCCGGCTTCTCGATCTCGGCAGGAACCTTGGTCACGCCGTCGGGTGTCGTGGTTGGAGAGCCATTCTGCGCAAATGCAAGTCCCGTGACTCCCCCCATCGCCAGGAAGAGAAGGGCCGTGAGTGCGGCAAAGCTACGCGCTTTCATGAGAGACAGCTCCAGTTTCCAACAATGTTTATTGTAGAGGGCGGGCAACCATTGGACAAGGGCGCCACCGTGCCCACTCGCATGAAACGGACCGCCGCGTACCCAATTTGGTTCTTTCGAGGCGGCGCAAGTCCCTGTACTCTCATCCATGCAGCGGCATGGATGGAACCTTTTCCTCTCCCATTCGTACAGTCCCCTAGATCCTCTCTGACGAGAAGAAAACACGGCGCTCCGTCGCAGAAGACAAAAATCGAGACACCCCAAAAGATGAGCGCAAAAAAAGTCATTCTGCTTGTTGTCGTCGTACTTGTGCTGGCCGGGATCGCTGTCGGAACCATCCTGCACGGACAATCGCAGGTCACCAAGGTTGCTACCGGCAAAGTCGTCCGGCAGGACCTCGTCTCGGTCGTGAGCGGCACCGGGCAGATCAAGCCCAAGACCTACGTCAACATTGGAGCGACTGCCTTTGGCCGCATCACCCACCTCAACGTGAAAGAGGGGGATCACGTCAAGACGGGCGCCGTGCTCGCAACCATCGAAAGCGTTCAGCCGGCCGCGACCGTGGCGGCGCAGCAGGCCACCATTGCCTCGTCCAGAACCGACGTGAACTCCTTCGTCGCGGCGGAAAGGACGGCCGAGGCCAACATCGTCCAGGCCAACGCCGATCTCGAGCAGAAGCGATTGGACTTCGAACGCGCGCAAAACCTCTATAACGAAAAATTGATCCCCAAACAGGACTTCGACAGCAAAAAGGCCGCATTCGACATGTCGTCGGCAACTCTGACGCAGCGGCAGGCGGCCCAGGCTCAGGCCCAGGCGCAGACAGCCTCCCAGCGCGGACATGTCAACCAGGCTATCGCAAGCCAACGCTCTAACTACGATGCGCTGGATAAAACCATCAGCCGAGCTCCCTTCAACGGGCTCGTGACCAACGTCCCGGTGCGCGAAGGCGAGACCGTCGTCCTGGGAATCCAGAATGCCCTCGGATCGACCCTGATGACCCTGGCCGACATGTCCGTCATCACCGCCGAGGTGAAGGTGGACGAGACGGACATCGTCAACGTCCAACTGAACCAGCCCGTCGAGGTGAGCATCGATGCCCTGCCGGGCAAGACCTTCAAGGGCCATGTCACCGAGGTCGGCGATCAGGCGCTGCTGCGAACCACCGGAATCGCCACTAGCCAGAGCACGACCGGCACGGAAGAGGCGAAGGACTTCAAGGTCGTGGTCACCCTCGACGAGGTTTCCGACGACCTCCGCCCAGGGCTCTCGGCAACCGCCAAGATCACCACGGCGCACAAGCCGAACGCCCTGACCCTGCCGATCCAGGCTCTGGTCCAGCGGGACGTGGCCCAGGAGAAGGCCCTGGCGGATGCGTCCGGCAAACGCTCCTCCTCGTCCGCCACGGCATCCAAGCCCGCCGAGAAGGCCGCGAAGCCGCAACTCGTTCAGGGCGTCTATGTCGTCGCGAAACAGAACAAAAAGGTTCAGGCGCGCTTCGCCCCGGTCAAGACGGGGGTGACGGGCGCCACCGACATCGAGGTTCTCAGCGGTCTTTCGGAAGGACAGGAGATCGTTACCGGGCCTTACAAGATTCTGCGTACGTTGAAGAGTGGAACCGCGGTGAAGGTCGATAATACCCCTGAGGCGCCCCCTCCCTCCAGCTAGTCTCGAGCGTCGGTCCGGGCCGCTCGCAAGGCACGGACACAAGCTGCTCCCGGAACATTGCCCGGGATCCTGCGTAGGGTAAAGAAGCGTTCGTTGTGGAGAATCTGAATGGCGATTGAAACCGAAGTAGGCACACCTCCTCTGAGCTCCGCGGACCGGGACAACGAAGATGTCATCGTCGCGGAGAATCTGTGGAAGACGTACTCAATGGGCGATCAGGAGGTCCACGCGCTCCGCGGCATCAATCTCCGCATCCGCCACAATGAGTACGTCGCCATCATGGGACCGTCGGGCTCCGGCAAGTCCACCTTGATGAACCTGATCGGCTGTCTTGATTCTCCGACCCAGGGCCGCTACTGGCTCAACGGCCACGATGTTTCGGAGTTGAACGACGATCAGCTTGCCCGCATCCGCAACAAGGAGATTGGCTTCGTCTTTCAGACCTTCAACCTGCTCGCCCGGGCTACCTCCCTCCATAACGTCGAGCTCCCGCTTATCTACAACGGCACGCCCGCCGCCGAACGCACGGCCCGCGCCAAGGCAGTGCTCGAGTCGGTCAACCTGGGCGAGCGCATGATGCACAAGCCGAACGAGCTCTCCGGCGGCCAGCGGCAGCGCGTCGCCATCGCCCGCGCCCTCGTCAACAAGCCCTCTATCATCCTCGCGGATGAGCCCACGGGCAATCTTGATTCCAAGACCGGCGACGAGATCATGGCGCTCTTCGACGATCTCCATGCCGGCGGAAACACCATCGTCCTCGTCACCCACGAGCCCGATATCGCGGAGTACGCCCACCGCATCGTCACCATCCGCGACGGAGTGATTGCCAGCGACCACGCATCGACCAGGGTTCACACCACCTGATTCCACGTTTCGCACCACTTATTCCAGGTTCGCAATACCTGATTCGATGTAGATCTGCTCTCCGTCCGGGGACGGGTCAAAGCTGCGGAACGATCTAAGATAGAAGCTATGGCCCAGTGCAACAGCCACTCACGGCTTCTCTCTGCCGCGCTGCTTCTCTTCAGTAGCCCCCTTCTGCCCGGGCAGGGTCCTCAGTCCGCTCCCTTCGACCTCACCGGACCCAGAATCGAGGTCCGGGTCACCCGCGCGGGAAAGACGCTTCCGATCGCATCGGTCCCCAACCTCCAGCCGGGCGACCAGCTGCGGCTCCATCCCGATCTGCCCGCCACCCAGTCAGCGCGATATCTGCTCGTCGCCGTTTTCCTTCGCGGAACCACCAACCCGCCTCCGGACAACTGGTTCTATCGCATTGAAACCTGGGACAAGCACGTCCGCGCCGAAGGTGTGACCATCACCGTTCCCGAAGAGGCGCAGCAGGCAATCCTCTTCCTCGCGCCCGAGACCGGCGGCGGCTTCAGTACCCTGCGCTCCGCCGTGCGCGGGCGTCCGGGCATCTTCGTCCGCGCCTCGCAGGATCTGGCCGAGGCAGGGTTCGAGCAGGCGCGGATCGAGAAATACCTGGCGCAGATCCGCATGGTCGCACCCTCCGACGCGAAGGCGCTGGCCGAGCATTCGATGCTGCTCGCGCGCACGCTTAACCTGAAGCCGAGCGAAGATTGCTTCAAGCGACCGGTTGACATGCAGTACACCTGCCTCACGCAGAGCGGCAGTCAGACGCTCCTCGATGACGGCCACGGAGAGACGGTCGTCGCCAGCCTGACCAGCGGCGCCAACTCGGATTTCATCAACGCCGCCAGCGCCACCTCTCTCGCCGGAGGCGGGACTTATAGCGCCTACGTCGGCGCCGTCGTCGATCTGGTCAGAATCATGGGTGGCCTCCACACCGCGCAATACCAGTACATCCCCGCCATCGCCTTTCCGCAGGGCGCGGCTCTGAATCTGCGCCTGAATACGCCACCTTCCTTTCACAATCCGAAGTCGGTCATTGTGATCGGCCTCCCTTCCATCCAGGCGTCGGTCGCGCCTCCGCTTCGCCCGACGGACCCCCGGCACGTCGCCTGCCTGCTCAAGCCGGATGTTGTTCTCCCGGTCGAGGGCGCTCCCCTCGTCTTCTCGACCGCGTTCGCGCACGATCTCGTCTTGCACCTCGACAAGGGTGGCTCGACCGCGGATATTCCGCTGACTGCCGACGCCTTCCAGGGAGGCCTGGTGCTCAACTCCGCCCGGGCTGAAAAGAAGCCCGGCGCCGCCCCTCTGCCGCCCTCCACGCAGGCAGCCCACGCAACCCCGCCAGCCGATCCACAGTCCCCGGCTCCGGGCATCGTGACCGGGACAGTCACGGGCTTTTGGGGATTCGACGTCTTCGCCGGACCGACGCTGCAGTTGCAGGAGAGCCCGGGAAAGGACTGGAAAATCGCCGCAGACGAGCCTCTGATTGCCGGCCGTGAAAACCACCTGCTGCTGACCTCGACCGGTAGCGCCTGCATCCAGAAGATCACGATCGAGGGAGCTCCCGGCAAGCTGGTCGAGGCTTCGTGGAAGCTCGCGGATAAACCGAACCTCGTGTCGGTGGACCTGCCCCTCAAATCCGCCGACCCAGGCTCGCTGCACCTCGCCATTCACCAGTACTCTGAGAGCCACCCCGAGACGGTTGCGGCGAAGACCTTTTCGGAGCCGGCAACTCTCGCCAGTCTCCAGTTTCATGCAGGAGACACCCTCGCAACCCTGACCGGCACCAGCCTCGATCAGGTGGAGCACGTGTCCATTGGCGACCTGGTCTTCACTCCAGTCGCTCCCGCGGCTTTAGCCGATACGGATCAGGGGCAACCGGGCTCCCAAGCTACTGCCACCAACACTCTCCGTCTGTCTCTGCCCGACGGGGCCGAGCCCCCGAAGCTGAACCCTGGAGACCGCCTGGCAGCTACGGTCGCGCTCAAGGATGGTCGCAGCCTGACGCTGCCGGAGACGGTCCTGGGATCGCGTCCAGAGGTGAACCTCATCAGCAAGAGCATGCCCCGCCTCGAGAACAGCAGCATCCACCTCGCGAGTGCGGACGATCTGCCGGTCAACCAGCAGCTCATCTTTTCCCTGCGCTCGCCCAAGCCGTTTCCACGCACCGGAAAAATCGAAGTAGCAAACGCGGATGGCTCTTTGCGCACCTCGCTCACGGTGTTGGCAGGAACGCTCGTGCTGCAGGATCCTCACACGCTGCTCGGCACCCTCGACCCGCTGAAGACCTTCGGCACCTCCGCATTCGGTCCTTTGCGGCTCCGCGCCATCGCTCCGGACGGCACAGCAGGCGACTGGATTCCCCTCGCGGTCCTGGTCCGGCTGCCCACGCTGACCGACATCCAGTGCACCGGGGCCGCCGCCACCCCCTGCACCCTGACCGGATCGAGCCTTTATCTCGTCGATGCTGTCGGCAGTGATCCATCCCTAAGCAACCCAACCAGTGTGCCGGCCGGGTTCGTGGGAACGTCGATCAGTGTCCCTCGCCCGGCAAACCTGGCCGCCAGCGCCACGGCCGGACACCCCCAGAACACCACTCTCTATGTACGGCTCAGGGACGATCCAGCCGCTGCAAACTCCGTGGTGCTCCCCGTTCTCCCGCAGCAATAATCTAACAACTCCCGCCGCCATATGGTTGGCCCGTCTCACAAATGGACGGCCCATCCTTTGCAGCCTTATCGCAAAGAGTGGGTGATCCGGCCTCTCTGAGGGAGAGCAAATCCTCTCGCGCAAACTCGGAATCGAGAACTGCCTAAACGCCAGTCTTGACCAGCCCGGCCTTTTGCACCTCGCTGTGGTGCCGGCTGTAACCGAAATACACGGCCAGGCCCACCACCAGCCACACCACCAGCCGGATCCAATTCCACTTTCCCAGCGTGTACATCATGTATCCGTTGAACAAGATTCCCAGGATCGGCACCAGCGGCATCAGCGGAGTTCGAAAGGGGCGATGCCGGTCGGGATCCGTCTTTCGCAGCACCATGATCGAGATGCACACGATTACGAACGCCAGCAGCGTCCCGATATTCACCATCTTGCCGATGTCGTCGATCGGTGTCACGCTCCCCACTATCGCAGCCAGGATGCCCGCCAGAATCGTCGCCTTCCACGGCGTCCGGAAACGCGGATGGATGTCGCCGAAGAACTTCCGGGGCAGCAGGCCGTCGTGCGCCATCGCGTACAAGACACGGCTCTGCCCCAGCAGCATCACCAGCATCACGCTGGTTAGCCCGGCCAGCGCACCGACGGTTATGATGTCCGCCGCCCAGCCCAGGTTATGGTCCAGAAACGCCCGCGCGATCGGCGCCTCGATATTGACCTCACGCCACGGCACCATGCCCGTCAACACGGCGGCGACGCCGATGTACAGCAGCGTGCATATCGTCAGCGAGACGATAATCCCGATGGGCAGATCTCGTTGTGGGTTCTTCGCCTCCTGCGCCGTGGTCGACACGGCGTCGAAGCCGATATAGCTGAAGAAGACCAGCCCGGCCGCCAGGCCGATGCCGCCAAAACCCGCCGGCGCGAAGCTCGCCCAGTCCGTCCCCCAGTTCGCCCGGTTCACGTAATGCGATCCAAGCGCCAGCACGAACAGCACCACCGTCACCTTCACCGTAACGATCGTCGCGTTGAATTTCGCGCTCTCCTTGATTCCCACGACCAGCACCGCTGTCACCATCAGAGCAATGATGAATGCGGGCAGGTTGAAGCCCAGCTCCATACCGCCGATCGTCGGCGCATGAAGCAGAGCGTGCGCCTGCGCCGTCAGCTCCGGTGTCCTCGCGGCCTTCACCGCATCGAGCGCCGTGCTGAACGGAACCGAACCCGACACCAAGTCCGGGTGCGCCATATGCACCATCTGCCGCGCCACGGCATCGGTCGCCTGCTTCAACCCCGTCCAGTGGTCGTAGGCTAGCCACAACGGAAACTTCAGGCCGAAGATGTTCAGAAACTCGACGAAATGATTCGACCATCCCGAACTCACCGTACTCGCGCCCATCGCGTACTCAAGCGTCAGATCCCACCCGATAATCCAAGCGATCAACTCACCCAGCGTGGCATAGGCATAGGTGTAGGCCGACCCCGCGAGCGGGATCATCGCCGCAAACTCCGCATAGCAAAGCCCCGCGAACGCGCACCCCAGCCCGCTCAGAACGAACGAGAGCATCAGGCCTGGTCCCGCCGTCTGCGCCCCCAGCCCACTCAGCACGAAGATGCCCGCACCGATCACCGCGCCGATCCCCAGTGCCGTCAGTTGCACCGGTCCAAGCGACCGCTCCAGCGTTTCGCTGCCGTGCTCCTCGGCCTGCGCCATCAGGGTGCTCATCGACTTCGTCGCAAACAAATTCGCCATGCCGTTCGCTTCCTCCATCCAGGGTTCCATACATCCAGGGTTTCGCTCTTTATCGCCGATCCGCGCCCCTGGAAAACATACTGATCGAGACCGCCACGGATGCGCGATCCGCGCCGTGCAAGCTGTATCGGCCTTCTTGTTGTCGCAATCAGTACCGCAATACTACTGTAGGAAGACAACCCCTGGACACGCCTTCTCTTGAACGGAAAACCCTCCGGTCCCGGACCGGTCAGGTTCCCCAAACCAGCCCGTCCGGATCTCCGCTACCCCCACGAGACGACGCTATCCCGAATCAACCCCCGACCGCGTCCATCAACCGCCGCGCCGCCTTCCCCACATCGATCCCTCTGCCGAACAGCGCTCCCACCACCGCCAGCGAATCGGCGCCGGCCTCCATCACCTCCCGGGCGTTCGCAGCCGAGATCCCCCCGATGGCAACCAGCGGCTTGCCGGTCAGTTCACGAGCACGCCGCACGCCCCCAAGCCCGACAACCGGCTCGGCGTCCGCCTTCGTGTTCGTCGGAAAGACGGGTCCGATCGCCACATAGTCCGCCACATCGATTGCAGCCGAGCGAAGCTGCGTCTCGTTATGAGTCGACACCCCCAGGGTCCGCCCCGCGCCCAGCAGTCTCCGAATCCCAACCAACCCTCGATCCTCAATCATCCCAAGCCCCCCGGACGCGTCAAGATCGCCCTGACCCACATGCAGACCGTCGAACCCGCTCGCATCCACCAGATCCGCATAGTCGTTCAGGATCAGCTGGCACCCCCGCGGTCTAAGGGCATCCGCAAGCCTGCGCGCATCCCCGAGAATCGCCTCCAGGTCAACCCGCTTGTCCCTGTACTGAAACAGCCTCAGGCCCTCATCCCGCAGACGCAGCGCAGTCTCCACCAGATCGAGACCGAGTCGGTCCAGGGTGTCCCGGTCCAGGATGGCATAGATGCGGGAGAGGCGGTCGAACCTCACTACGCATCCTTCTGACGTTCAAAGAAACGCTCCATGAACTTCGTATCGAACTGTCCCGCCCGAAACTCCGGATCCGCGAAGATCCGTTTATGCAGCGGAATCGAGGTGTAAATGCCCTCGACCACGAACATATCGAGCGCCCGCTGCATCCGGTTCATCGCCTCTTCCCGGTCCTTCCCATGGCAAATCAGCTTGGCAATCAGGCTGTCGTAGTACGGCGGCACGATCCCCTCCGCATATTGCGCCGTATCCACCCGCACACCGTTCCCACCCGGCAGGTTGAACACCGTAATCTTGCCGGCCGAGGGGGTGAACTTCTCCGGGTGCTCCGCATTGATCCGGCACTCGATCGCGTGTCCCCGGATTGCCGGAACCTCCGGAACGATCGCGCTCAGCTTCTCCCCGGCGGCAATCCTCAGCTGTGCCTTCACCAGGTCGACGCCCGTCACCATCTCCGTCACGCAATGCTCCACCTGGATGCGCGTATTCATCTCGATAAAGTAGATCTTCCCATCCTCATCCATCAGGAACTCGATCGTCCCCGCGTTCCAGTAGCCGATATCCTTCAGTGATCGCTGGATCGTCTTCCCCAGCTCCTCCCTCTGCTTCGGCGTGACCATCAGGCTGGGCGCCTCCTCAATCAGCTTCTGGTGCCGCCGCTGAATCGAGCACTCCCGCTCCCCCAGGCTCATCACGTTGCCATGCTCATCCGCAAGCACCTGAAACTCGATGTGTCGCGGACGCTCGATGAACTTCTCCATGTAGAGATCGCCGTTGCCAAACGCGTTTGCCGCCTCGTTGGACGCCTGCTGATACATCCCCGGCAGCTCCGCCGCACTCCGGCAGATCCGCATCCCACGCCCGCCACCACCCGCCACCGCCTTCAGGATCACGGGATACCCGATACTTTTCGCCCACTGAAGAGCCTCCCCCTCGCTCTCGATCACCCCATCCGACCCCGGAAGAATCGGCACCTTCGCCTTCTTCATCGTCTGCCGCGCCGTCGACTTCTCGCCCATCAGCCGCGTGACCTCGGGCGGCGGCCCAATGAACTTAATGTTTGACGCCCGGCATACCTCCGCGAAGTTGGCGTTCTCGCTCAGCAGCCCATATCCAGGATGGATCGCGTCCACATCCGCAATCTCCGCCGCCGAGATCACCGCCGGCACATTCAGATAGCTCTCCGACGAGCGTGGCGGCCCAATGCAGATCGCCTCGTCGGCAAATCGCACGTGCAGCGAGTTCCGGTCGGCTTCGCTGTAGACCGCGACCGTGCGGATGCCCATCTCCTTGCAGGCGCTGATCACGCGAAGCGCAATCTCACCCCGGTTGGCAATCAATACTTTCTGAAACATAGCTGCAATGCCCTTCCCGGCCTCTGGTTCGCGGTGGTTGTCTCTTACCGAGGTCGAACCGCGAAGAGCGGCTGGCCATACTCGACCGGCTGTCCAGTCAGCGCGATCCGCTGGACGAGCTCACCCGAAATATCCGCCTCAATCTCGTTCATCAGCTTCATCGCTTCGATAATGCAAAGCACCTGCCCCGCCTCCACCTGGTCGCCGATCTTCACAAAAGGCGCAGCTCCAGGCGCGGAAGACTCGTAAAACGTTCCGACAATGGGAGACTTCACCAGATGGAAGACCTCCTCGACCGGGGCCGGCGCGCTCACGACCGCTGCGGGAGCCGCCGCGTGAGTCGTCGACGTCGAGATCCCCGAGCTTGGGATCCCTGGCGCCGCGATGGTCGGGGAAGACGCCGCGTATGCCGCCGTCCCGCTCTGCGGCCGAAGCTCGTCCTCCGTCTGCATCCGCCGCGGACCGGCGAACTTGATGCGCAGCGTCACATCGGAGCGCTCCATGTCGAACTCGGCGATCTCATTCGCCTTGAGAAACTCGACCAGCTCCCGCAGCTCTTCCAGGTGTTCACGATCCATCATTGAGGTCCTCTAAAAAGTCTTTCAGTCACAGTTCAATCAGCGCCTTGGTGCTCGTCGTCAACAGCTCGTGTCCAACCTCCGTCACCAGCACCATATCCTCGATGCGAACCCCAAAGCGGCCCTCGAAGTAGACACCGGGCTCAATCGTGATCACCATTCCGGGTCTCAGCTCCTGCATCTGGTTCGTCCCGATTCGTGGCTGCTCATGGATCTCCAGACCCAGACCGTGTCCGGTCGAATGAGCGAAATATGCGTCCAGCTTCGATCTCCGCAATACGCTTCGGGCAGCCTCGTCGATCTCTCCCGCTCGCACCCCAGGAGCTACGCGCTCAATGGCCTTCGTCTGCGCTTCCAGAACGGAATCATACACGGCTCGGGCCTCGGGAGAGACACGCCCCAGCGACACGCTGCGCGTCATATCGGAGCAATATCCATCCCAGACGACCCCGAAATCAAGCGTCACAAACCCCCTTCGAGGAAGCTTCGCGGCAGTTGGACGCGCGTGCGGCAGAGCGCTGCGCGGGCCACCGGCAACGATCGATTCAAAGCTCATCCTCTCTGCTCCGGCGGAGCGCGCCCGGCGTTCGAGTTCAAGCGCAATCTGCACTTCGGTCCTCGACGAGGTCAGATCCTGCAGCATCTCCTCGAACACCGCGCATCCCAGGCTCGCAGCGCGACGCATCGTCGCTATCTCCGCCGGCTCCTTGACCTCTCTCAGCCGGCTCACCATCCCCTCCGCCGCCTGGAACAGACCGCGACGGCGCTTCGGCGTCAAAGCCGCCCGCATCGCCCCAAGCGCCGAGACCGTGGTCTGCATCGGGTCGTATCCGCATCGGCCGGCTCCCGAGGCTTCGATCCATCGGCTGGCCGCGGCCAGCGGCGAACCCTTCGCGATGACGACCTTTGTGTCCGCTGCCTCCTGCTTCGCCTGCTCCGTGTAGCGGCCATCCGTAAACAAGACCGCTCGGCGTCCGGTCAGCACCAGGGCTCCCGAGGATCCGGTAAAGCCGCTGAGGTATCGGACGTCGGCAGGGTGCGTGACCAGAAGCGCATCGAGCTCCGCGGAACGGACAGACCTCATCAAGCTTCTTTTGCGCGAAGTTGTGTCCATTGCTCTCGATTCTATCCAAGCGGAGCTCTGGCTGCCGCCTCCAGCCCCGGTATCATGGGGGTATGCCCGGAAGTGGAACGTCCCTCTCCCCTCGCTCCACTCGTCGCGCCTTCCTGACCGGTGCCGCAGCCCTGGCGGCGGGTATGACGGTGTACTCGGGCGAGATCGCCAGGCACGAGATCGATGCCACGCACCGCATCATCTCGATCCCGAACCTCCCGAGCGGTTTCAGGGGGCTGCGCATCACCCAGATCAGCGATATTCATCTGGACGAGTACACCGAGCCCTTCTTCCTGGAGCGGATCGTCCGGCACGTCAACTCCCTCACGCCGGATGTGGTTCTGCTCACCGGCGACTTCGTCACGCGAGGTTCGCTCACCTTTGTCGCGACCCGGCACGCAACCCATCGCTGCGCCGAAATCTTGAAGACGCTGCACTGCCCCCAGCGGTACGCCATCCTCGGCAACCACGATGTCACCGTCGGCGCGGCTCTCGTGACCGGCGCCCTCGAAAGCCAGGGCATCCCCGTCCTCAGAAACAGCTTCGTCGTCCTCTCGCGCGGCGGAGATCGCCTCACCCTGGGCGGCACCGCAGATCCCGGAACCGATATTCCCGATCTCAATCTGGCGGTTCCGGCAAACCCCGGCGGGCCGGTCCTGCTAATGACCCACGCTCCCGACTATGCGGATACGGTCGTCGCCCATCCGCGCGGCCCGAAGGTCGATCTTGTGCTCGCCGGGCACTCCCATGGGGGACAGATCAAACTCCCGTTGGTCGGCCCGTTGGTGCTTCCCCCCATGGGTCGCAAATATTGGGAGGGGTTCTATCGGCTCGGCCGCATGCAGCTCTATGTCAACCGGGGCATCGGGACCGTAGGCCTGCCCTTTCGTCTGAACTGCCCGCCCGAGATCTCCACCTTCACCCTTCAGGCATAGAGATCCGTTTGTTCCAGCAGGCCTACAGGACCTCTGATCCTGAACCCCGATCCCTCTTTGGCGTAACCGCTGGAAAGAACTTGGTATGCTGGATCTAGGACTTCTATCAGGAGACAGCTTGAAGGAAAAGAGCCCGCCTGCAACGTTGGCGCGCTTTTATCCTTGCACGACTTGTTCTTAACGCTCCAGATTGAATTGCTGCTTGGGGCAGCTAGTCCTTATATTGCAAGACTTTGTGTCTAACTTGCTTCGGAATGAGTACTTTACGCGCCGATCGCTGACTATATTGCTCAATCCAGAGACTTTAGGGCAATCAGGTGGGGGTGGGGGCGGTGACCGGGAAAGGCATATCATCCACATCCGACCGGCTCTTCTGACCTCTAACATCTGTCTGCGGCAATCTTGCCCTGGAGCTTACCGGGCACGCGCCACAGGCTTCTTGTCCCGCGGCATAATCGCAACCTGCGACGGCTTCTTGACGCCGGACTTCTCATCCATCCAGGCATCCAGCAGGCTCTTCTTGAAGCGCCATCGATTGCCAAGCTTGAACGCCGGCACAAAGCCTTCCGACGCGTAGCGGTACAGGGTGTCGCCGCTGATCCCGAGGTACTCCGAGGCTTGACGGATGTCCAACACCTCACGCAACACGCTCTGCACGGCGGTGGTCATTGTCTCTCCCTTGGATACGGCGGGTTACACTCCCCGCCCCCTCATCCTTTTACGCGGTTTGGACCATGGAAACAACAACAATCATCGGACCCTAACCTCCCCGTACCGGCTGCAGATCCTCGATCATGGAAAGCAGCCCCTCACTGACGGTCCGGGTCTTCGCGATCGCGTCGGCAATCGGTATGTCCGAGATCTCGGTTCCTCGCAGCACCACGAGCCGCCCGAATCGCCCGGCATGCACCAGGTCGATGGCCGCCAATCCATAGCGCGTCGCCAGCATCCGGTCGTATGCAGTCGGCGTGCCACCGCGCTGGGTGTGCCCGAGATTGACGCTTCGCGTCTCAAACCCGGTACGCTTCTCAATCTCCTCAGCCAGAATCTGCCCGATGCCGCTCAGCCTCACATGCCCAAACGAGTCCGTGGCCGTACCGACCGAGGTCTGCCCGGCGTGCTCCGGCATCTTCGCCCCCTCCGCCACCACCACAATCGAAAACGACTTTCCGTGATCCCGGCGATACCGGATTAATCGGCAGACCTCCTCAATCTCGATCGGACGTTCCGGCACCAGAATCACGTCAGCGCCTCCGGCGACTCCGGAGGTGAGCGCGATCCACCCGGCATCCCGGCCCATCACCTCGACCACCATCACGCGGTTGTGCGCCTCAGTCGTCGAATGCAGCCGGTCCACCGCCTCGGTCGCGATACTCACCGCCGTATCAAAACCAAAACAGGCGTCGGTGCCACTCAGATCATTGTCGATCGTCTTCGGAACCCCGACACACTTCACGCCTCGCTCCGAGAGCGCGAGACTGATGGATTGGGTGTCGTCCCCGCCCATGGCGATCAGGGCGTCGAGCCGCTGCTTTGCGATCACCTCCATGCATCGATCGAGACCACCTTCGATCTTCCGGACATTGGTGCGGGAGGACCGGAGAATCGTTCCACCACGGTGCAGTATCCCCGACGTGGTCTCAAGATCGAGCGGCATCGTCCGGTCATCGAGGACGCCTCTCCAACCCTCCAGGAAGCCGATGAACCCGTCCTTGTGGTGCAGAATGCCTTTGCGCACTGCCGCCCGAATCACCGCGTTCAATCCGGGGCAATCCCCTCCCCCGGTCAGCATCCCTACACGCATCCTTGCTCCTCCTGTTTTTTAGGAATCATACGCTTTCGATCTCTGCCTCACATCCACAGCTCGAGTGTGAACTTAGGCGCTTGAAGCTAGCCGATCGGAACTTCCCTGGGAACTAGCTTCGTCGAGATAGAAGTCGTCGATCTGTTTTGCATATTTTGCCGCGATTACGCGACGCTTCAGTTTCATGCTTGGCGTCAGCTCTCCCGCATCGACAGTCCACTCCTCCCCGACGATGAAGACTCGCTTCATGCTCTCGAAGCTAGGCAGCTGGCTGTTTACCTGATCGACGATGCCTTGGTAGAGCTTGAGCACCTTCGGATCGCGGACCAATTCGCCTCTATCGGACGCCGGGATGCCCTGTTCTTTTGCCCAGCTCTCGAGCGTCGCGAAGTTCGGCGAGATCAGGACAGAGGCAAACTTGTGCTTGTCTCCCACGAGAGCAGCTTGCCCAACAAAGCTGCTTGCCTTGAGCTTGTTCTCGATCGGTTGCGGCGCAATCAGCTTCCCTCCACTTGTCTTCAGCAGCTCTTTCTTCCTGTCCGTCACGAAGAGGAACCCTGCGTCATCAATCCTGCCGATATCTCCCGTCTTGAACCAGCCATCCGGTGTGAAGGCTTCCGCAGTTTCGCGCTCTTTGTTCCAATATCCAGCGAAGACGGAGGGGCCTCGAACCTCGAGTTCCCCGTCCCCGGCAAACCGAAGCTCGATGTTCGAAAGCGGCTTGCCGACACTTCCGATCCTGTGTGCCTCTGGATAGTTGACCGCGATCACAGGGGAGGTCTCGGTCAGCCCGTACCCTTCAAAGATGCGAATACCCGCGTCTGCAAACCAGCCAGCGGTATCCATCCCTAGGGGCGCACCGCCGGAACTAAACACCCGAACGCGCCCGCCAAAGGCATCGCGGATCTTCGAAAAGACAAGCCTGTCCGCCAGCTTCCATATAAGGGAAGAGGGTTTACTTCCCTGAAAGATCTCTGTGCGATGCTTCTTTCCCGTGGCGAGAGCTGCTGCGAGCAACCTCTTCCGCAACGCCGAAGAGGAAGACTTTGCCTCGACAGCGTGCCGAACCTTCTCATAGACGCGCGGAACTGCGATGAAAATTGTCGGCTGAACCGTCTTCATCGCCAGTGGCAGCAGATCGAATCGCGAACAGTAGGCGAGTTTCGCGCCATGGCACATCAAGGCATAGTCGACATGCCGAGCCGTCACATGGGAGAGCGGAAGAAAAGAGATACAGATGTCTTGATCGCTGAAACCCAGACCGCCGGTCGAGATGTTGATGTTGCTTGCAAGGTTTCCGTGAGTGAGCATAACGCCCTTGGACTCGCCGGTGGTTCCAGAGGTGTACATAATCGTGGCGAGGTCGTCAGATACGACGTCGCGAAGCATGGCATCGAACGCTGGGTCAGCCTGCTCGAGCTCCTCTGATGGGCGAAGTAAGCTGCTCAGGCTCTCTGCACCTTCGAACCTCCCATCGTCCATGACTACCATATGCTCGATGAGAGGCAGTTCCCCAGCGGCTCTCAACTTTTCGTATTGTTCCCTGGAGGAGACAATGGCAACCTTGGCGCCGGAATCGCGCAGCATGTAACCGATCTGGTCCGGCGTCAATGTTGCATAGAGAGGCACGTTTACGGCGCCGATGGCCAGAGTGCCGAAGTCACAGACGGGCCACTCCCACCGATTCTCGGAGAGAAGAGCGACACGATCCCCTTTTGACACTCCCCAGCTTTGAAGGGTTGAGGCAAACGCCCTTACGTTGCCGTACAGCGCACGCGATGTGATCGGCTTCCACTCGTCGCCGTCCTGCCGCAGCAGGATCTCCCGGCTGCCGCGGCCAGTGGCAGAAACGAGTACATCGTTCATCGTCTTTAGATCAAACATCGCGATTCCCCGATCGAATGCCATTCAGAAGGACATCAACAACCTGTGCCGCCGTAGCCACTGCATCATAGTTGCGGCCGGTAAAAACCGCAGAGCTGAGCAGCTCATCTATCGCACCGAACATACAGTGAGCTACGACACCATCGGAGATGTCACTCCGGAAGACCTGCTGCTGTTGCCCACTTCGAATGATCTCTCTTACTAACTGAATGTACTTGACGAGGTGGTGATGCGAAAACTCGGCGATGAACTTTGCGCTCTGACGCATCTCGGTTTGCATGATGATGGCCATGTTCCGGTTGATGGAATGGCTTTCAAGATGCACACGGGCAACGTACTCGAGCTGCGCGCGGGGATCGGTCAAGGTTCGAAACTCGTCCTGCACCTGACGATAGAACCGGTCGAACACGGAATCGATCGCGGTACGGAGAACGTCATCCTTGCTTTTGAAGTAGAGATAGATCGTTCCGTCGGCTACTCCCGCGCGTGCTGCAATCGCACTCACCGGGGATCCGAAGTATCCGTTCTCCGCAATTACTTCGACAGCCGCGTCCAGAATGCGCTGGTACTTGTCTCCCCCACCCGTGAAAGCAGCAGAGTCCGCCGGCTTCCTTGAGCCGTGTCCGTCGCTCTTTTCTTTGCGTTTCAGTGCAGCCTCATACCGGAAGCGTCCAGTGCGGCCACTGTAAAGAAACCACTCGGGTTTGCCAAGCAGAACCCCGGCAGGGCTCTGAAGATTATTGTGGCCGGCGAGGCTGTGCCGCTCAGGCCTGAAGCTTCGGCGTAAGCAGGATAAAGGGCTTTTCGGCTTCAGGCCAGTTGGACAGCATCGTCGCTGCAAGGCTGCTCGACGCTTCATGTGCATGCACTTCCACGGAACGCCTCAGGGCAGCGCGTGCTGCATCGTCAGCCTCCAGGAGCCGCACCGGAGTGACGAACTCTGAATGGAAACGGCCATCGCGAAGAAATGAACCGTCCGCATCGTAGACCCAGGCCAGGCCGCCCGTCATGCCGGCGCCAAAGTTAGATCCAACACTGCCGAGAATGACAACAGCGCCCCCGGTCATGTATTCGCAGGCATGATCGCCAGCTCCTTCGACCACGGCATGGGAGCCCGAGTTTCGTACGGCAAAGCGCTCGCCGGCGCGGCCTGCTGCATAGAGCTGGCCAGAGGTGGCGCCGTAGAGGGCTACATTCCCGAGGATGACATGTCGGCCGCTGTCCTGGGCAGCCAATCCTCGGGGACGAATGATGAGCTTGCCGCCCGATAGTCCCTTGCCCACGAAGTCGTTTGCACAGCCGTTTAAGATAAGCTTCATGCCCTCGACGGCAAAGGCCCCGAACGACTGCCCGGCGGTTCCTTCCAAGTTGATCGTGACATCGGCAGGCAGACTCCTCTGAGCTCGCCGCAGGGCGAGTTCCCCAGCCAACCGAGCTCCGACCGCTCTGTGCTGATTTGCGATCACGGAGGTCAACTCGAAGGGAATTCCCAATTCTGCCGCGGCCAGTGCGGGCGCAACCCAGGCCTCGTCCAAAGCCGGCTCGGACAGCGGCTGGTTATTCCGCAGGCCTTGCCAGGAGGGATCGCCTGCCTGGCTTCGACTGAGCATGGCCCCAAGATCGAGGCTGCCATCAAACCGGACCTGATCAAGCAGGTCCGTGCGACCGATTGCGTCTGCCATCGAGTGCAGCCCGTACAGCGCGAGCAGGCCCCGCAGCTCGTTTGCAAGCTCCGTAAAGAAGCTCACGACATGTTCAGGCCGCCCGCGAAACTTGGCCCGGAGCTCTGGCTTCTGCGTCGCAATACCGGTTGGACAGGTATTCAAGTGGCATTGTCGAGCCATGTCACAGCCCAGCGAGACGAGCACGGCTGTTCCGAAGGCATATTCATCCGCCCCCAAGAGCGCCGCGATTAACACGTCTCGGGCTGTGGCCAGACCTCCGTCTGTGCGCAGCCGTACACGACCGCGCATCCCGTTCTGCCGCAAAACTTGCTGGGCTTCAGCCAGGCCGAGCTCCCAAGGGTTGCCCGCGTACTTGATGCTCGAGAGCGCCGCAGCCCCGGTACCGCCGGTGTTTCCGGCGATAACGATGAAATCCGCATAAGCCTTTGCAACGCCCGCAGCGACGGTTCCAACGCCGCAGCTGGAGACCAGCTTTACTCCTACCGCGGCAGATGGGTTGAGGCGCTTCAGATCGTAGATGAGCTGCGCCAGGTCCTCGATCGAGTAGATGTCATGGTGCGGTGGCGGAGAGATCAGGGACACGCCCGGCTGCGCATGGCGGAGCCTGGCAATCATTCCACTCACCTTAAAGCCCGGAAGCTGGCCGCCTTCGCCGGGCTTCGCGCCCTGAGCGACTTTGATCTCGATCTCCTCCGCATGAGCAAGATACTCCGCAGTCACGCCAAATCGACCCGAGGCAATCTGCTTGATCTTGTTATTGAGAGAGACGTGAGCCGACGCGGTTTCGACAGAAACGTCGGCCAGCATCGTGCCCCCGCCAGAGTTCACCGGACGCGCGGCGTTCTCGATGGCCTTCGAAGGCACGCTTGCGCTGACGCGGTAGACCTCGCGATCCTCGCCGCCCTCACCAGTGTTGGAACGACCCCCGAGCATATTCATTGCCATCGTAATGGTCTGGTGCGCTTCAGGACTGAGTGAGCCCAGCGACATCGCACTGGCCACGAAGCGCTTGCACAGACTGGCGGACGTCTCGACATCTTCGACCGGAATTCTATGGGCCGATGGACGAATCTCCAGGAGGTCCCGGAGCGTCGCTGCTTCCCGCTTATCAACTGCCTCTGAATAAAGTCTGAAGCTCTCTTTTGGATCGCTCGTGGGCGCTGCGCCTCGAGCGCTCCCCACGACAGATTGAAGCGCCTTGACGGTTGAGGGCTGCCACGCGTGGGGCTCCGAGACTTCGGATTTTCGGAAGCGAACCCAGCCATAGTCCGGAAGCTCGCCTGCACCCTCAGTTATTGTTGGCGACCAGGTCTGTTTTAACTGGCGTTCAATCTCCGCAAAGCCAATTCCAGACAGCGGGGCGGGCGTACCCGGAAAGCAGCGGTTCACAACGCTTGCATGGAGGCCAAGACTGTCAAACAGATGAGCGCCCCGGTAGCTATCCACAACGGAGATGCCCATCTTCGACATCACTTTTGCCAGGCCAGCATCGAGCGCGCTGAGCATCTTTGTTTCATTCGCGTCCGCCTCCTGGGGAGCAGCGAAGGACCGCGCCGTCTCCAGCGCCAGCCATGGACAAACCACGCCGGCACCGTAGCCGATCAGCACGGCTGCGTGGTGAATATCGCGGCAATCGCCGGCTTCCACTGCCAGTCCAGCCAATGTCCTGAGACCAGCGGCAACAAGCGCTTGATGAACCGCGCCCGTAGCCATCGCCATGGGTATTGGGACTCCATCGGGGCTCGCGGCGCGATCCGAGAGAAGAAGAATCTTCGCGCCGTTGCGCACGAGATCGATCGCTTCAGAACACAAGTGGTCGAGAGCTTCTTCCAACGTTCCCCCGGGTTCGAAGACGCATCCGAGCTCTGCAAAAGCCAGATCGGAGGCATGCGGGTAGGCACCCTGACGTAGTGCCTCAACTTGGCCCAGTCGCAAGAACGGGGACGTCAGCGAGAGGCCAGGAAGCGGGGCGCTCCTATCTAGCAGATGTGGCCACGGTCCGAGGCGAGTGTGCAGCGAAACGACACATGCCTCGCGCAAAGGATCGATGGCCGGGTTTGTGACCTGCGCAAATCTCTGTCGGAAGTAGGCGTAAACCGGCCGTGGTGCTCGGGCCAGAAATGCCAAGGGCGTGTCATCGCCCATCGACCAGACTGCGTCCTTGCCATCCTTTGCCATGGGCTGGAGGACCATTTTGACATCCTCGCGTGTGTACCCGAAGCCCTTCTGCTTCGCTTCAATTTCGGTGATCGAGGGTTCGATTCGCCGAATCACCGGAAGCAGGAGCGTGTCCTCAGCCAGTTGGGCATACCCCGCATTCGCATCGAAAAGACTCCATAACTCCGCGTCTTCGTAGATTTTCTTTGCTTCGAGATCGACAAGGAGCATCTGCCCCGGACCGAGCCTTCCGCTGTGTACGACCTCGTCCGGATCGAGGTCGACTAAACCAGCTTCAGATCCGGCGACCACCAGCCCCCCCGTTGTAACTGCAAATCGGCACGGACGCAGGCCATTGCGATCGAGGGCAGCCCCTACAATCTTCCCATCCGTGAATGAGATCGCCGCCGGCCCATCCCACGGCTCGGCGCAATCGATGTGGTAGCGCAGAAAGGGCGAGCGCGGACGTTCGATCGAGGCTGGAGGAAGCAGCATCCTTACCGCCTCCGCGCATGTTCTTCCGTTATGCGATACAAGCTCAACCGCCTCGTCCAGACTGGTTGAGTCCGTTCCGCCATCCGTCAGAATCGGTTTACATTCGACGGGCAGCGTAGAGTCGCGCGCCGCCATGCGTGCACGATTTCCCCAGACTGTATTGATCTCGCCATTATGTGCGAGTACCCTACCCGGCTGCGCTCTGTGCCAAGCTGGAAGCGTGTTCGTCGCGTATCTCTGGTGAAAGATGGCAAAAGGTGTGACGTACTCCGGGGAACTCAGATCGGGGTAAAACTCGGGCAGCAGAGCGCCCGAGCACATTGCCTTGTAAACAACTGTCTCGCAGGAGAGGGAACACACGTATCCCGATGTGTCCCCATGCTGATGCATTCGTTCAAACTGCTTGCGCGCGAGATACAGCCTCCGCTCTCTCGATGCCGCCTCAAGCTCACGGAGATCCGTAAGCACCACCTGGCGGATCTTGGGCATAGTGCTGAGCGCAATCTCGCCTAATCGATCTACTCTGACGGGAACGTCTCTCCAGCACAGAACGTCGAAGTCGTGGGCACCGAGGCATTGCTCAAGCGCCAGTTCGGCCCGATGCTCTTCCAAGGGAAGGAACAGCATTCCGACACCGAGCATCTGATCCGCCGTGACGATGCGGCCCGAGATCTTCTGCACCTCCTCCGTGAGCAGGCGGCGCGGAATCGCTGTTGTGACGCCCACCCCATCGCTACTTTTTCCATCGGCCGCAGTCGCCCCGCGATGCGCGAGCCGGCTCAGGGCCGTCAACGCGGCGCGCAGGATCTCATGGGATGACGGTTGCGGAGCAATCGAGGCAACGAAGCCAACTCCACAGGAGTCGTGATCGAAGCGATCATCGATCAGCGAGGCGGCTGATCCGGAGTTGCTGGGGCTTGAGGCACTCCGAGACGGTGTAAGACTTGGGTCCATAGGTCACTATACTTTGGGTGATACAGAATGAGGGGCCGAATGGGCGGTGCTGGTTCGCTCCCATTGTGCATACTTATACACCATGATGTATATTTATACGAGCGTGAAACGGGCACCGCCCGATATGGCGCGAGGATCTCCGAACTTGAAACAGCAGCGACACACTGCAATACGCGAGCTCCTCTCCAAGACATCGATCAACAGTCAGGATGAACTTAGGAGAAAGCTTGGTGGATATGGGTTTCACGTAACTCAGGCCACGTTATCGCGTGACATCCACGAGCTGCGACTGATGAAAGGGCCGTCCGGTTACTCTCTTCCCGGTTACGCGGAGGGTGAAGAGGACAACCTGCCGGGAATTCAGCAGGTGCTCGCGGGATTCGGGTTAGAAGTTCGACAGGCGCTGAACCTTCTTGTTCTGGTTACGACGACGGGAAGCGCCCAGCCAGTCGCCGCGGGTATTGACTACGAGGACTGGCCCGAGATTGTTGGAACGGTCGCGGGCGATGACACCGTTCTGATTATCTGCCCGGATGAGAAACAGGGCCGCGCCGTTCGGGTCAGGATCGAGCAGTACATTGGCTAGCACCTCTTCAACGCAAGCTGCTATGACGGAGCGGCAGAGTTCTTTATCTGCCGACTCGCCGGTTCGGGTCGCCGTGGCAGGAGTGGGCGGGTATGCTGGCGCGGAACTCGCCCGTCTCCTGCTCCGCCACCCAAGATTCGTTACCAGGTCGCCCCTGTTTCTGAGTCGCGCTGCGGCTACGCAGATCCCGGTACAAGGTACGCTGGCAGATCTGCATCCGCAGATGGCAACCAGTCAGGACGTGGAGGTGTCGCCGTTCAGTTGGGAGCGGATGGAAGAGGATGGGACGGAGTTCCTTCTGCTCGCTACACCTCACGACCAATCCCGTGCATGGGTGCCGAAAGCGATGGAACGGGGCATCCGGGTAATCGATCTTAGCGGCGCCTGGAGGCTGAAGGAGGCCGGTAATCAAATCGCGTACCGGTTTGACGATGCGGATGTAGAGCTTGCGACGAGGCTGCAGGAGGAGGCCGTATACGGCTCACCAGAGTTACATCAAGATGCAATTGCATCTGCTCGCCTGATCGCGAACCCAGGATGCTATGCGACGTCAATCATCCTTGCTCTCGCACCGCTCATCGCATCAGGTCGGATCGACTTGGAACACGGCATCGTCTGTGACGCGAAGTCCGGGGTCAGCGGAGCGGGCAAGACGCCAACACCGGGAACTCACTTCATGTCTGCCGCCGACAACTTGTCTGCCTATTCGGTCTTTGGCCACCGCCACAGCGGGGAGTTGATGGAGCAGCTTCATTTGACGGAGATGCAGATCCAGTTCACACCGCATCTTCTGCCAATTCCGCGAGGCATTCTCTCCACCATCTATTTTCGCTTGAAGCGGCCTTCGGACGCGGAGACTATTCTGGGTGAACTTCGCGAGTTCTATCGCGATTGCCCGTTCGTGAGAGTACGTAAGCCGGGAACGCTGCCTCAGATTCAGCACGTTACCCGGACAAACTTCTGCGATCTTGGCCTGGCTGTTGACCGGACGGGCCAGCGTGTGGTGCTCGTCTCCTGCCTCGACAACCTTCTCAAAGGGGCCGCAGGTCAAGCGATCCAAAACCTGAACCTGATGTGCGGCTGGGGCGAAGCGGAGGGCCTGCTGTGAAGTTCGTCATCAAATTAGGGGGAGCAACAATTGAGAGCAAAGAGCTCCTTTGGCAGTGCGGCAAGGCGATCGCCGACCTGGTGACCTATGGCAACCGTGTTGCTGTGGTCCATGGGGGAGGTACACAGCTCACGCAGACCCTTGCCCGCATGGGAAAGGAGAGCCAGTTCATCTCCGGACTTCGTGTGACAGATGAAGAGACCCGCGACACCGCTCTGATGGTCCTCGCCGGCCGGGTGAATAAGTCGCTAGTGGCGGCGATTGGATCGCATGGGCAATCGGCAGTGGGTCTTTCAGGGGGGGACGGACACGTCTTCCGAGCTCGCAAGAAGAAGACGAATCCAGATCTCGGATTCGTCGGCGAAATCGCCGCCGCGGATCCCAGATGGCTCGATGCCATTTGGACCATGAATGCGGTTCCTGTTATCTCGTCCATAGCGCTCGGTTTTGACGGCGAGTACTACAACATCAATGCGGACGAGATGGCCGCTGCCTGCGCCATCTGCACGGATGCTGACAATCTCGTCTTTCTCACGGATGTACCCGGCGTGAAAGATGCAAATGGCAACGTGATGCGCTGGCTCACGCTGGCGCAGATCTCGGAGTTGGAGCAGCAGCGGATCGTCTTCGGTGGCATGTTGCCGAAGTTGAACGCATGCCGCGAAGCACTGATGCATGGAGTGAAGCGCGTTCGCATTCTTCCAGCGGAGTCGGCAGCGCGTCTTCCCGACCTCTGCTCAACACGGATCGAAGATGGAACGGAGGTGATGGTCGCATGACGCTCGAGATGGTTCAGGCAGCCGAACGCAACTTACTGGTGCAGACGTACGACAGAAATCCATATCTGTTCGTGGAAGGTCATGGGGTCTACCTCCGCGACGCGAATGGGAATGACTACCTGGATCTGCTAAGCGGGATTGGGGTTTCGGCTCTCGGCTACGGACACCCTGCTATTGAAGCTGCGATCGCCGAGCAGAGCAAGCGCCTGCTTCACACTTCAAACCTGTTCTACCACCCAGGGACCGCAACGCTCGCGCGGGAGTTGACGGAGATCAGCGGCCTCGACCGCGTTTTTTTCTGCAATAGCGGAACGGAGGCATGGGAGGCAGCCCTTAAGATTGCTCGGGCACATGCAGGTCGTCTTCGCGCGTCCGGCCGAGAGATCGGTACCCGTTTCCTCGCCCTTGAGCACAGTTTTCACGGGCGAACCATGGGTTCCGTCGCGACCACGCACAAGGAGGGATACCGTGAGCCGTTCTCCCCGGTCATGCCGGGCGTCGACTTTATTAGGTTTAATGATGTAGAGCATTTACGAGAGAAGTTTAGCAATGAGATCTGCGCGGTTTGCATTGAACCAATCCAGGGCGAAGGTGGTATCCATTCCGTTACACCTGAGTTCTTCCGCGTTGCCAGGGAGCTTACGAAGTCGTCCGGCGCACTGCTGATCGCAGACGAGATCCAGAGTGGATTAGGCAGAACAGGGGAATGGTTCGCCTATCAGCACCTTGGAATGCTTCCGGACATAACCACCATCGCAAAGCCGATCGCAGGCGGACTTCCGATGGGCGCGATGCTATGCACGGAGGAGGTCGCGCTGGCCTTCAGCGCTGGCATGCACGGCACGACTTTTGGTGGAGGACCCCTTGCCTGCGCGGTAGCAAGTGCTGTGATCGACACGATGCGTCGAGATCATCTGCTCGAAAACATCCGCGATGTCGGAGGCTATTTCAAGCTGCGCTTGCAGAACCTCGCAAAAGAAAATGCGCAGATCATCGAGGTTCGCGGCCAAGGCTTGATGCTGGGGATGGAGCTCCGGTCAGCGGAGGTCGCGAAAGACGTTGCGCTGGCGATGATGCAGCGCCGCATCATTCTGAACCGGACAAGTGAAACCGTGCTTAGGTTTCTTCCGCCTTACATCCTCGAGCGCAAGCACGTTGATATTGCCGTGTCCGCATTGGAAGAGGTTCTCGCTCAACTTCCGGTGCTTGCCACTGCATCGCATTCAGGAGGACATTTTCATGAGTAGTAAAACGTTGGTCATCAATGAAAAGCCGGACATCGGCTCGGAACCAGGTCACAGGCCTGCTCCACAGCTAGGCATACAGTCTGAGACATCGTTCCATGAAGCATCCAAGCGGCTGGAAGGGAGAGACCTATGTTCTATCGCCGACCTTTCCGTGCAGGAGATGGCCGCTCTAATGGAGCTAACGCATGCCGTCAAAACACATCCCGGAGATTTCCGGGACGCCTTGGACGCGAAACAGCTGGTCCTTTTTTTCGAGAAGGCATCGCTTCGTACGAGACTCACGTTTGAGGCGGCCATCAACACGCTTGGCGGAAATGCGATCTTCGTCGATCAGACACAATCTCCCTTGGGGGAACGGGAGTCCATACCGGATATAGCGAAAAATGTGGAACGTTGGATGAGTGTCATGGTGCTCCGAACGTACTCGCACAGTACGATCACGGAGATGGCGGCCGCATCCCAGATTCCCGTGATCAATGCCCTCTCAGACCTCGAACATCCATGTCAGGCGATTGCCGACTTTTTCACGCTGGAAGAACACTTTGGCTCAGCCGAAGGTCTTCGCTTTGCTTATGTCGGGGATGGCAACAACGTCTGCCATTCGCTGATGCTGACAGCGGTCCAACTCGGGGCACATTGCAGCGTAGCTACACCAAAGGGATATGAGCCGAAGTTGGAGATCATTCACAAAGCCATTGAGATCGGAGAGGTCACAGGGGGCAGCATCACTCTGTTGCACGATGTTGACAAAGCCGTCAGTGGAGCGCATGCGGTCTATACCGACGTCTGCACGAGCATGGGCTTTGAGCACGAGGTCACAAAGCGTGCGCCGATCTTCAAGCCCTACCAAGTGAACGAAAGGTTAATGGCTCGAGCGGAGACCGATGCTGTCTTCATGCATTGCCTTCCGGCCCATAGAAACGCTGAAGTAACCGATGCTGTCCTGGACGGCCCTCAATCAGTGGTGTTCGACCAGGCTGAGAATCGCATGCACGCTCAGAAGGCGATCCTCCTCATGCTGCTTGGCGCAGCTCGACGAGTCTCGAACAGCCGCAGTAGGGCACAGCAGCAGCACCGCCGATCCTAGGCTCGTCACCAGCAACGAAGAAACGGAGAAGACTTATGGCAGAGAAGGTTGTTCTTGCATATTCCGGTGGTCTCGATACCTCCATCATCATTCCCTGGCTGAATGAGAACTACGGTCTCAATGTGATTGCCTTCATAGCCGATGTCGGACAAGGCGATGACATTGATGAGGTTGTCAAGAAGGCTTACGCCACGGGTGCGAAGAAGGTGATTGTCCGAGATCTCCGGAGCGAGTTTCTCACCGACTATGTCTTCCCTACTGTTCGTGCTGGTGCTGTTTACGAACACAAGTACCTCCTCGGAACCTCGATTGCACGGCCTGTGATCGCGAAGCACCAGGTGCAGGTTGCTCTCGAAGAGGGAGCGACGACACTGGCCCATGGGTGCACCGGCAAAGGTAACGATCAGGTGCGCTTTGAGCATTGCTTTCAGGCGCTCGCGCCGGAGCTCAGGGTTATCGCTCCCTGGCGAGAGTGGACGCTGACGTCACGTGAAGACTGTCTGGATTACGCGGAGGCGCACGGCATTCAGGTTGAAGCCAGTCGAACAAAGATCCACTCCCGCGATCGCAACCTCTGGCACGTCTCCCATGAGGGTGGAGAATTGGAATCAACGGAGAACGTCCCGCTGCCAACGACCTGGACCATGACGCGGTCGCCGCAGGATGCACCGGATCGCGAAGAGACCGTTCAGATCGGGTTTGAGCGCGGATCACCTGTGTCCGTCAATGGTCAGCACCTCGGGCCGGTTCAGCTGGTGGAACTGCTGAATGATATCGGTGCGCGAAATGCTATAGGCCGTATCGACCTCGTAGAGAACAGGTTTGTGGGGATGAAGAGCCGTGGCTGCTATGAGACACCCGGAGGCACTCTGATACTGGCAGCACAACGGGAGTTGGAGGCACTGACGCTTGACCGCGACCTATCCCACTTCAAGGAGAGCATTGCTCTCAAGTATGCGGAGCTCGTGTACTTTGGTCTGTGGTTTACACCGCTTCGCGAGTCGATCGATGCCTTCGTCAATTCAACCCAGAAGAATGTGACTGGGTCGATCAAGCTGTCTCTTTACAAGGGCAATGTCTCTGTCGTCAGCAGGCATAGCGAGTTCTCCTTGTACTCGACAGATCTTTCGTCCTTCACGATGGGAGACACGTACGACCAGCAGGATGCTGCGGGTTTCATCAGGATTCTCGGCCTGCCTGCGCGGACCCGGGCACGGCTGCTGCAGAGGATCGAGGTCCATAAATGAAGATGTGGTCGGGGCGCTTCCGCGAGCGGCTGGATCCAGGCTTCGAACAGTGGCAACGGTCGTTTCCATTTGACTGGCGACTTCTACCGGCGGAGGTCAGTGCGAGCGCCGCACATGCTGAGGCGCTTCAGGCTGCAGGTGTGTTGACCCCTGTGGAGCTCGAGGAGATCAAGAGAGGTCTGATTGAGGTGGGGCGTGGGGCAGACTCCGGTGGGGCTGTTGTCTCGACGTGCCCGGAAGCCGAGGACATCCACCACTATGTGGAGCTTGAGCTGACGAGGGTCATAGGGACATTGGCTCTCAAGCTGCATACGGGACGATCCCGGAATGAGCAGATCGCCACGGATCTCCGGCTGTTTGTGCGGGAATCGATCGACGATGCTGCCCAGCATCTCCGGAGCTGGTCGGGCACGCTGCTCGATCGTGCAGCAGCGGCGGAGGAGGCGGTGATGCCTTCCTATACCCATCTGCAGCGGGCGGAGCCAGTTCTGGTGGCGCATTGGCTGCTGGCGTATGCCGGGATGATTGAGCGCGACCTGTCGCGGTTGACGGATTGCCGGAGGCGGATGAACCTGTGTCCGTTGGGATCGGGCGCGGTTGCCGGAGCGACGCTGGCGCTCGACCGGACGATCGCGGCGAAGGCGCTCGGGTTCGACGGGCCGACACGGAACAGCATGGATGCGACGAGCGACCGCGACTTCGCCCTGGAGTTCGCACAGGTCGCGTTGCAGATCGGTCTGCATCTGTCGAGGTTCGCGGAGGAGATGACGCTCTACTCGACGGCGGAGTTCGGGTTTGTGGATCTCCCGGAGCGCTTCTCCACCGGATCAAGCGCGATGCCGCAGAAGAAGAACCCTGATCTGACGGAGCTGGTTCGCGGCAAGTCGGGACGTCTGGTGGGAGGAGCATCGACATTGGCCGTGATCCTGAAGGGACTTCCGCTGGCGTACAACAAGGACATGCAGGAGACGCAGGAGGCGGTGTTCGACGTCTCGGACACGCTGCTTGGGATGCTGCGGCTGATGGCTCCTTTCACGGCTGCGCTCGAGTTCCGATGGGCGCGGATGAAGGAGGCCGCATCGACGGGGTATCTTAACGCGATGGCCGCGGCGACTTACCTGGTGCACAAAGGCGTTCCGTTCCGGACGGCGCATGAGAAGACCGGAAACGCGGTTCGATTGGCGATCGAGCGGGGCGTGGAACTGAACGAGCTTCGGTTGAGCGATCTGAAGCAGTTTGGGGACGAGTTCGACGAGGATTTTTTCGACGCTGTTTCATTGCAGGCGACTTTGGATTGCCATGATGTGGAGGGGGGCACGGCTACCGGGCGGGTGCGGGAGGCGCTGAGGCGGGCGCGGGAGGCGGCGGCGGATGGCGGCTAGCCTGTTTCCGGGGGCGGTACCGGCCTTGGGGGAGGCGCGGGCGGAGGTGCGTGTGCGGAAGGCGAAGCTGCAGGATGCAACGCGCATCTTCGAGCTGGTGAACTCGCTCTCGCACGATGGGACGCTGCTGCGGCGGAGCTATGCCGAGATCTGCGAGAATGTTCGCGATTTCGCGGTGGCGGAGGGGGAGGACGGGGCGTTCCTGGGATGCGGCGCGCTGCATCTGTATGGGCCCCACCTTTCCGAGGTGCGGTCGATTGTGGTGCGGCCGGAGGCGAAGGGGCGGGGGGCCGGGAGGGAGCTGCTGCGGGCGCTGCTGGGGGAGGCGGAGGAGCAGGGGGTTTCGTGCGTCAGCCTGTTTACGCGGATCCCGGAGTTCTTTACCCGGTTCGGATTCCGGGTGGAGGACCGGACGGCGCTGCCGGACAAGATCTACAAGGACTGCCAGACGTGTCCGCGGCTGTATGCGTGCGACGAGGTGGCGATGGTGCTGGGCGAGGTACCGCGGATCGCGGTGCTGGGGCCGACGCGAATTCCTGAGCCGGAGCTGGTGCGGCTGCAGACAGGAACGGTTCGGCCGGGGTAGACCCCCTCCCCCGTAGGTGATTACCTGTAAGTTATTTGTTACGTGGATGGCAAGACAAGTGTCCCCTTGACACAGTGTTGTTTGGGAATGGGTTAGGGCGGTGCAAGACCCGAGTTGCGTATTATTGACTGCTAGACACCTAATTTGTTAGTGTTGTGCTAGTACAAGCACCAGCAAGACGCCTTCCGATGGGAGGGCGTTCGGAAGTAGTCGTACGGGGTCTCTACACCCCTAACCCCCTGCGAACGCCACGTATGACCACTCGCGTGGCCAAAGGTCCCGCGCTAGCCCCTGAACTTGGGAGAACAGAGAACTGGCTTGAACACATCCTAACATGGGGTGCGTTGAGCCGGTTTTTTGCTTGCAAAATCACGTGGCTTGCAAGGGGAAGTGCAGGGACTAAATACAGGAATCTCTCCACTTCGGTCGAGATGACGGCGGAAAATTAGCAACTGCTCGGGCAAGTGTAAGGCAAGGGCAAGTGCAAAAGGCAGGGGTCTCCACTGCGCTTCGCTTCGGTCGAGATGACGGCGTGAGACAAGCAACGGCTGGGGCAAGGGCAACTGCTTGGGCTAGGACCAGGGCAGGGGCAACCGATTTCAACTACGAGGTGTGGAAGTAGCCGTCGCGTTCGGTGACGGTGATGGGGGTGTTGAAGAGGCGGGAGAGGGTGGGGGCGGTGAGGAGATCGCGCTTGGGGCCGTCGGCGGCGATGGAGCCGTCGCGGAGGAGGATGACGCGGTCGATCTCGGGGATGATGTCGGCGGTGTGGTGGGTGATGAGGAGGATGGCGGTTCCCTGGCGGGCGAGTTGGCGGAGGAGGTCGCGGAGGTCGCGCTGGGCGGCGATGTCGAGGGCGTTCGAGGGTTCGTCGAGGAGGAGCATCTCGCCTGCGGCTTCGGTTGGGGTGATGGCGGCTTCGGTGGGGGTGATGGCGGGATCGGTGGGGAGGATGGCCGGGTGCGATGCGGCGCCGGTGCGGTGATGGAGCTGGGCGGCGGCGCGGGAGCCGGCCAGGGCGCGGGCGATCAGGATGCGGCGTTGTTGGCCGGCGGACATCTCGCCCACGGGTTTGTGGCGGAGATCCTGGGCGCCGACCTGCTGGAGGAGGTCTTCAGCACGGGCGCGCATGGCGCTGGTGACGTGGAGGTTGGGCCAGAGGGTGGAGGCGGAGAAGAAGCCGGTGAGGATGGCGTCGAAACCCGAGGTGTGGAGGAAGGGTCTGCCGGGGAGATCGGAGGAGACGACGCCGAGGCGCTGGCGAAGTTCGGTGAGATCCCAGCGCCGGCGGCCGAAGATGCTGATGGAGGTTTGCGGCTTAATGAGAGGGTAGAGTTCACCGGTGATGGTTTTGAGCAGGGTGGATTTGCCGCAGCCGTTGGGGCCAAGGATGGCGAGGTGTTCGCCGGCGTGAAGGGTGAGGTTGATGTCGTGGAGGACGGGGGCACCGCCGCGAGAGACGTCGACGTGCTGGAGGGAGAGGATGGGCATGCAGTGGAGACAGGATAGATGACGGGGGCGGTGGTGGGTGTGAGCGGTGGCAGGGCGACGGCAAAATGCAGCGGCGAAATACAGGGGTCTCTCCACTGCGGCTTCGCCTCCGGTCGAGATGACGGCGGTAGGCAACGGCTCAGAGGCAGAGGGCGACGGCGTCGAAGGGTTGCTGGTGAGGAGGCACTCGTCGTCAGCGGGTGAGGCTATCGAGGAGTTTGCGGCTGATGGGGTAGCACTCGCAGGCTGAGTCTTCGAGGTTTTCGCGGTCGAGGATTTTCAGGTCTCCGCGATGGTAGGTGATGAGGCCGCTGCGCTTGAGGACACCGGCGCTGAGGGTGACGGTGGAGCGGCGGGAGCCGATCATCTCGGCGAGGAACTCCTGGGTGAGTAAGAAGGTGGGCTGACCGATGCGGTCGGCGACCATGAGAAGCCATCGGGAGAGGCGTTCTTCGACCTCGTGGAGGCGATTGCAGGCGGCGATCTGACCGGTGAGCAGGGTGGTGTATTGCACGTACTGGAGCATGACCCGGCGCACGGGATCGAGCGGGAAGAACTCGCGTTCGAAGCGTTTGTAGTCGATGCGAAGGGCGGTGGCGGCGATCTGGATGAAGCAGTCGTTGACGGCAGGGGCGGGACCGAGGAGGCAAAGGGCTTCGGGAGATCCTTCCCGGCCGACAAGACCGACCTCGATACCCTCTCCGTTTTCCATGTAGGTGACGACCGAGTCGATGCCGGAGGTGATGAAGTGGATGTGCCTGGGGGGCTCGATCGAGTTGAAGAGAGAGGTACGGATGGGGAGCTCTACGGGTTCGGACGCGGCCAGGATTCTGGCGCAAAGGTCGGGCGGAAGTTTGTCGAGCAGGAGGTTGGAGGCTTGAGCCGGCATCGAGATCCCCTCAGGGATGAATCGCAAGGAGGGACCGCAGCCGATCCGGCAGAGTCAATGCGATGGGGCAGCAACGTGCGCTGCCCCTAGGTTGCAAGAATAGAATCCGCGCAAGCTTTTCGAATGTCTTGTGCCGAAGACTAGATAAGAGTTATTGCGGTTAATATGTGCTTTGGAACGACCTGGAGGCAAGGTGTGTGACTGGTTGGGAGTTGATCCTATTTTGCGACTGGCCGCATGACCTGATCGGCCTGGGGACCTTTTTCGCCCTGGATGATGTCGAACTCGACGGGGTCGCCTTCTTTGAGGGACTTGTAACCTTCCGTCTGAATCGAGCTGTAGTGCACGAAAACGTCCGCGCCGCCGTCCCGGCCAAGGAAGCCGTAGCCCTTGGCGTTGTTGAACCACTTCACTGTACCTGCGTACTGAGCCATGTCTTGCACCATCCTAAGGTGACTCTATGGAAACGATTGAGGGGAGTCTGTTCGTTGAGAAACAAAAGTACGTGTAAATTTTCGCAAAGGTCCCGGTCGCCTCGCCTGTTTTGTCCGGTGATCCCCAAGCTGCAGAAACTAGGGGGCTTTCGGCGAGCGAGCCTTGGGGAGTACAAGGACGATTGTGCCGGTGGAGGGTTGAACGGCGCTGTCCGATTTTCGACGTGATGAACGCTGCAATGATTGTGAGTGGTGGCATAAAAGTACATACTATGGGGGCGAAGGGGGAACTCCCTTTCGGAGAACGGCAGGTTGTGCTTTGTCAATCGCTACATACAAGAACACGATTTTGAAGCATCTGGATGCGGAGTCGATCGAACGGCTGCATCTGTGTCCGGTGACGCTCGAACTGCTGCATGAGATGGAGTTCCCGGGGAGCACGATCAACAATCTGTTCTTTATCGAGGAGGGGATCGGGTCGATCACGGTGACGCTGAACGATGGGGCGCAGGTGGAGGCGGGGATGTTCGGGTACGAGTCGGTGGTGGGGGTATCGGCGCTGATGGGGGTGCGGCGAAGCCTGAATCGCGTGTACATGCAGGTGGCAGGGCGTGGGTACAGCTCCGCGACCGACCTGGCACGGAAGGAGTTCGATCGGGGCGAGAGGTTTCACGATCTGGCGCTGCGGTGTGTGCAGGCGCAGTTGACGCAGAGTATGCAGTCAGCGGCGTGCAATGCGAAGCACAATGTCGAGCAGCGGCTGGCGCGATGGCTGCTGACGTGCGTGGACCGGACGAACCGGACTGCGTACTCGATCTCGCACGAGGTTCTGGCGGAGATGCTGGGCACGACGCGGCCGAGCGTGTCGATTGCGGCGGGCATCCTGAAGCATGAGGGGATGATCGAGTACAGCCGGGGAGCGGTTCGCATCCTGGATGTGAAGGGGCTGGAGACGAAGGCGTGCGAGTGCTACCAAGTGGTGAAGAGCCATCTGGACGATGTGGCGAACTTCGATACGGGGTACGTGATTTAGGCGGCGATGGACGGGAGCGCGAAGCCCGGATTTGAGAGAGCGAAAGCGCTCGCGGTAGTATGGCCTTCTATGAAGGATTTGACGGAGTTGATGGACGGGCCAGGGGTGATGCGACGCGAGTTCGGATCTTCATCCGGGGAGATGTTCGAGGGCTACTTCAGGGGTGAGCGGAGGGACAGCTTCAAGAAGAACGAGCTGATGGATGCGCGTGCGCGGCGGGTGTTCGAGACGACGGCGCTGGCGTGCTCCATGGATGCGTATCCGTTTCAGGCTCCGCTGAGTGGGCGGCCGGGGCCGATGGTGGAGGTGGATGGTCATCGGATGCTGGCGCTGTCCTCGTATGACTACCTGGGGCTGATCGGGGATGCGCGGGTGGACGAGGCGGCGATTGCGGCGATCCGGCGCTATGGGACGGGGACGGGTGGGGTTCGGCTGCTGACGGGGACGCTGGAGCTGCACGGCGAGCTGGAGCGGTCGGTTGCGGAGTTCAAGGGGACGGAGGCGGCGATCACGTTTACGTCGGGGTATGCGGCGAACCTGGCGGTGATCAGCGCGCTGTTCGGGCCGGCGGACCGGGTGATCGCGGATGCGCTGTCGCACCGGAGCCTGATGGATGCCTGCCGACTGGCGGGGGTGCAGGTGCAGCGGTTTCTGCATAACGATATGGTGTCGCTGCGGCATGAGATCGAGCATGGACCGGATGCGAACCGGACGCTGATTATTTCGGACGGCGTGTTTTCGATGGACGGGGATATCGGGGTGCTGCCGGAGCTGGTGAAGATCAAGAAGGAGTTTGGGTGCTTTCTGCTGATGGACGAGGCTCATGCGAGCGGCGTGCTGGGGGCGACGGGACGGGGGACGGACGAGCATTTCGGGATGGCGGCGGAGGAGGTAGATATCTGGACGGGGTCGCTGGCGAAGGCGATTCCGTCGAATGGCGGGTTTGTGGCGGTGTCGCAGAAGCTGGCGATTTTTCTGCAGCATGCGGCGGCGCCGTTCATCTTTTCGGGGGCGATGGCGGCTCCGGCGGCGGCGGCGGTGATGGAGACACTGCGGATCCTAAAGGAGGAGCCGGAGCGGGTGGACCGGCTGCGGCGCAATGCGACGATGCTGCGGGACGGGCTGAAGAGCCTGGGGTACGACACGGGGATGTCGGAGACGGCGGTGATTCCGCTGATGCTGCATGACGATGCGCGGACGGCGCTGTTTGCGCGGCGGCTGCGGGACTTCGGTGTGCTGACCTCGCCGGTGCTGTTTCCGGCGGTGGCGCAGGGGGCGGCGCGGCTGCGGTTGTGCGTGACGGCGGCGCATACGACGGAGCACCTGGAGTTTGCGCTGGGTGTGTTCGACACGCTGCGGGGTGAGTGACGGGTTGATGCGTGCGCTGGTGACAGGGGGCAGTGGATTTCTGGGTGGGCGGCTGACGCAGATGCTGGTGGCGCGTGGAGCACAGGTGACGGTGCTCGCCCGGGCGGGAGCGGACCTGCGACATCTGGAGGGCCTGCCGGTGCGGTTCGTGCGGGGATCGTTGGCGGAGTTTGCGGCGGTGCGAGAGGCGGTGCGGGGGCAGACGCACATCTTCCACTGCGCGGCGTGCTCTACGGACTGGGCGGCGGAGCGGACGTACTTCGAGAGCAATGTGATGGGGACGGGGATGCTGCTGGAGGCGGCGAGCCGGGCGGCGGGGATCGAGCGGTTGGTGCATGTGAGCACGACGGATGTGTATGGGTATCCGGAGCGGCCGGGAGATGAGACGGCCGAGATGGTGGATGTGGGTCTGCCGTACAACGGGACCAAGGTGCAGGGAGAGGTGGAGGTCTGGGGATATGCGGAGCAGGGGCTGCCCGTGACGGTGATTCGGCCGGCGACGATCTACGGGCCGCGGAGCAAGGATTTCGTGGTGGAGATTGCGAAGTTGCTGCGGCAACGGATGATGCTGCTGGTGGATGGAGGGCGGGCTCGTGGCGGGTTCTGCTATGTGGACAATGTCTGCTGCGCCATGATGACGGTCTGCTCTCGACCGGAGACGATGAGCGAGGCTTATAACCTGACGGATTCGACCGGGGTGAGCTGGCGGGAATATGTGTTGGCGATGGCTGCGGGCTTAGGGCTGAAAGAGCCGTGGATGGATCTGCCGTTTGGGGTGGCGATGGGGGTGGGGGTCACAGCCGAGGGGATGTACGCCGCGTTGAGACTGCCGGGGCGGCCTTTGCTGACGCGCCATGCGGTGTACCTGCTGGGACGGGACCAGGAGTTTTCTGCCTGCAAGGCGGCGCGGGATTTTGGCTATGCTCCGGGGGTAGGGTTTGCGGAGGGGATGAGGCGAACGGTGGAGTGGGTGAAGGGGCTGGGGTGAGCCCCATGTTTTAGGGCGATCTTTCGCGGATCGCAAGTTAGATATTGTCGAGCGGAAGCTGAGCTTGAGCGTCTGTCCGGATAGAAGGGACTTATGACTTCGATCGAGGGATGCAGCTTGGCGTTGTTTTCCATGGAGGGTGCGAGGTCGGAGATCGATCTTGCGGCCCTGGTGGAGAGCTATTCCGCGCTGCTGTTTCGGGTGGCTTACTCGGTGCTGCGAAGCCGGGCAGAGGCGGAAGACGCGGTTCAGGATGTCTTTGTTCGGGTGCTCGAGCATCGCCGCTCTCTCGACGAAGTGCGTGACATGCGTGTCTGGCTGATTCGAATTGCGTGGAACCTCGCGCTTGACCGCAGACGGCGGATAAAGCCGGAGCAGATGGACGAGGGGTTTGCGGAAAATCTGGCTGGGCGCAGTGTGCCGGCCGATGAGGCACTCGACGAAGCCGAGCGCATGAGGTCTGTGCTGTGTGAGCTGGAGAGGTTGCCGAAGGGAGAGCGTCACGTGCTGCTGCTTTCGGCGATTGAGGAGTTGGGGACGGCGGAGATGGCGGAGGTTCTGGGCCGGAGCGAATCCGCTGTGCGAGCGTTGCTGTTCCGGGCGCGGGCGCGATTACGCGAGCGGCTGGCGAGGGGAGGCTTGACATGATCGACAGACCTGAAGAGGCAATTGAAAAGATGTTGGCGGGTTTGCGCGATGCGGAGGCTCCGGCGGGCATGGAGCGCCGCATTCTGGAAGCGATCGAGGATCGGGCAATAGCGCGGTCTCGATCGGGCTGGCGCCGGTTCAGACCGATCTGGCTGGTGGGGTCCGTAGGCCCGGTCCGAGGCAGGTTTTTGGCGGGCGGGGTTGCGTTCGCGGGGGTATTGGCGGTCGTGCTGGCCGTGCTGGCGATCCCTGCGATACATCGGCTGGAGCATGCGGCACCGCAGCCGAAGAGTTCGACTTCGCCAGGATCACCGCGGCCTGCGGCGGCTTCCGGTTTAGTCGCGGAGGTCGCGCGACCTCAGCCGTCGGGGGCGAGCGCGCGACCGATGGTGAAGACGCGGGTGCGGAGAGCGGGAGATCTCCGCGACAGTGATTCTGTCGCCTTCCAGGAGGTGCCTGCCAGTCATCCCGCGCCGCCCATGCCCTTGACCGAGCAAGAGAAGCTGCTGCTGCGGATTGCGCATACGGGCGATCCGGTGGAGCTGGCGATGCTCAATCCCGAGATTCGCGCAAGGCGGGAAGCACAAGGCGAGGCAGAGTTCAAGGAGTTTTTCCCACCACCACCACCAATTAAGGAGACGGCAGATGATCAGCTGTAACGGAGCAGCGGGACAAAGAACGAACATTGTGAAGGGATTCTTTGCGATGAGTCTGGTGTGGACAATGTTTGGGCCGAGAGTGTGGGCGCAGGAGGGGACCGCTGCGGCGAAGCAGGACTCTGATGTCGTTCAGACCTTCTATTTCAAAAACGGTGGTCAGCAGAATGAGGCAACTGAGATCTTCACTGCCTTGCGTAATCTCCTCGAACCTCGCGACAAGGCAGCCTACTTGCCGTCACAGAACGCTATGAGCGTGAAAGCCAGCCCGGAGCAGCTTCTGCTGGTGCAGAAGATCCTCAACGACCTTGACCGACCCAAGAAGGCGTACCGCCTTACCTACACCATTTCCGAGATGGACAGTGGCAAGCGCCTCGGTGTTCAACACTTTGCCATGATCGTGGCCGGGGGAGGGAGGACGACGTTGAAGAACGGCAGCAGGGTGCCAACAGTGACTGTAGGTTCCGCCTCAGGCCCTTCCATCGCCCAGAATTCACAGGTGGCCTACATCGATGTTGGGCTGAGCATCGATGCGTCGCTCGATGAGTTCGCGACGGGAGCAAGGTTACGGACGAAGGTGGAGCAATCGAGCCTCGCAGAGGAGCGGTCCGGAATGGGCGCACAGAATCCCATTGTGCGGCAGACTACGATTGAGGGCACGTCCTTCCTGACTCCGGGTAAGCCGCTGGTGCTGGGATCGGTCGACGTGTCTGGAAGCACGCGGCATCTGGATGTCGAGGTGGTGATGGAGGCTGTGCGGTAGGAGCGGAGCCGGCACGATCGTGAAGCCAAGGCAACCCAGAGTCGTTTCGGCTTCGCCCTCATTCCGGCCTTCGGCAGAGAGGAAGAGGTGCTCCATCGCCGCTAGGCGCCGGGCTGAAGCCCGGCTCTACCTAGAAGCGAGAGCGGAGGTCCGATGCCGGGCTAAAGCCAGGCTCCACCTAGAGGCGAGCGCCGCGGTTAATGCGGAGTTTTTAATGGAAGGAACAGGAGCGTTTCACACTCGGGGAACGCCCGACCGATCTAGGCAACAGGGGAGACAGCACTAGCTAGGTGCTCCGAAGGACCTTGCTTACGGCAGGGCTTTGAAGGCGAGGACGGCGTTGAGGCCGCCGAAGGCGAAGGAGTTGGAGAGGCACGCTTCGACCTGGGTGGCGCGGCAGCGGTTGGGGACTACGTCGAGATCGCAGGCGGGGTCGGCTGTGAGGAAGTTGGCGGTGGGAGGAAGGACGCCGCGGCCGAGGGTGAGGATGCTGGCGACGGCCTCAAGTGCGCCGGCGGCGCCGAGGGTGTGGCCGTGCATGGATTTGGTGGAGCTGACGGCGAGGCGGTCGCTGTGTTTGCCGAAGACGGAGCGGATGGCGGCGGTCTCGGTGCGATCGTTGGCTTCGGTAGCGGTGCCGTGGGCGTTGATGTAGCCGACCTGTTCGGGGGCGAGGCTGGCGTCGCGGAGGGCCTGAGCCATGGCGCGGGCTGGACCGCTGGTGACGGGCTGGGTGATGTGGGCGGCGTCAGCGGTCATGCCGAAGCCGACGATCTCGGCGAGGGGACGTGCGCCGCGGGCGAGGGCGGCATCGAGCGGCTCGAGGACAAGCATGGCGGCGCCTTCACCGAGGATCATGCCGGAGCGCTCGAGCGAGAAGGGGCGGCAGGTGTCTTTGGAGATGACGCGCATGGCCTCCCAAGCCTTGAGGCCGCCGAGAAAGAAGGGGGCTTCGCTGCCGCCGGCGATGGCCATGGGGACTTGCCCAGAGCGGACCATCCAGAAGGCCTGGCCGATGGCATGGGCGGAGGAGGAGCAGGCGGTGGAGATGGTGTAGGCGGGCCCCTGGATGCCGTACTGCATGCAGATGTGGCTGGCGCCGGCGTTCGACATGGAGAGCGGGATGGTGAGGGGATGGACGCGGTTGCGGTTGTTGTGGAAGAGTTCCCAGTAGCCGGTCTCCTCGGTGCCGCGGCCACCGAGGCAGGAGCCGGTGACGACGGCGGAGCTCTCCTGGAGTTCGGGCGTGAGTTCAAGGCCGGACTGCGTCATGGCTTCGCGGGCGGCGATGACGGCGAACTGGGCGAAGCGATCCATGAAGCCGATGTCTTTTGGGGAGAAGTGATCTTCCGGGATGTAGTTGCGGACTTCGGCGGCGTTTTTGAAGCGGATCTGGGAGACGTCGACGCTGCCGATCCCGGCGATGGCGGAGCGTCCGGCTTCCAGGGCTTGCCAGAAGGTGGGGGTATCCGGGCCGAGGGGACTGATGACGCCGATCCCGGTGATGGCGACGCGGTGCACGGTTATTCGGCGGGCGAAGAGGCTGGCTTCGCGGAGTTTGCATCTGACTTTGCGTCCAGGAGCTGCTGGATTCCGAGGACCATCTCGTGGATGTTCTGGACCTTTTTGGCGTCGTCGTCGTTGATCTCGATGTCGAACTCGCTTTCGAGGTCGAAGAGGATGTTGAGCCGGTCGAGGGAGTCGATGCCAAGCGACTCGAAGGTGGAGTCGGGGTGAACGCTGTCGAGCGGGATGCGCTTGGTTGTGGCGATGACTTTGAGGACTCGGTCTTGGATGTTGTCTGGCATTGGGTCTTGAGGTCTCGAAACGAGCCGGGCTAGAGTCCTGGATGGAATGTACCCGAGTACAAGCGAGGTTCGGGAAGCCCCTAGTCTATCTTGATTGACCGTCGATGCGACATTTTGATGGATTTGGGGCTCAGGGGTTGGGCCGGTTTGCTATCTGGACGCGAAAGGGAGGGAGGGCGGATTGCGATGGCTCGGGCTGGAAGGTCTCGGAGGTTCTGGCGGGATCGTAGCCGCGCCAGAGCCAGGTCAGCTCTTGGGGGAACTCGGCGGCTCCGTGGGAGGGGTTGTGGGTGCCGTGGTTGAAGCTGAAGTGGGAGTCGTAGCCCTTGAGCTGGAGGGCGTTGGCCATGCGGATGTTGGCGAGGGGCCAGGAGCCGTAGCGATCATTCTCCATGTCGTTGGAGCCGTCGGCGAGCCAGACGCGGAGATTGCGGTGGGGCTCGCGGAGGACCTTCTCGGGGAAGTCCTGGCCGCCGTCGGGGACAGCTGGGTCCTCGCGCCACTGGATGGCGGTGAAGGAGCCGATCCAGGTGATGACGCGGGCGAATTGCTCGGGCTGCTGCCAGGCAGCGTTGAAGGCGCAGATGCCGCCGGAGGAGAGGCCGGTGATGGCGCGGGAGTAGCTGTCCTTGCGGAGGTTGTACTTCGCGGCCACGTCGGCGAGGATCTCGTCGCGGAGGAAGCGGGCGTAGCGGTCGGAGACGGTGTCGTACTCGGTGGAGCGCATGGAGTCTTTGAGGGTGCGGGACCACTTTTTGGAGTAGGCGTCGACGAAGGCGTAGGTGGGGGTTCCGGGGTGGGCGGAGATGTCGCCGGGGTCGATGAAGACGGCGATCATGACGGGGATTTTCCCTTGGGCGATGAGGTTGTCGAAGTCGTTGAGGATGCCGTGGTCGCCGTCGCGGTTGCCGTAGCCGGAGCCGTCCTGGAAGACCATGAGGGCGGCGGAGGTCTTGGGGTCGTACTGGGCGGGGACGTAGATCCAGTAGTTTGAGACCATGGCGTCGTAGGTATTGCTGGTGTGGGTGAGCCGGGGAGAGAGGGTGCCGGCGGGGACACCCGGTTGCGGGTAATGAGCTTCGGTGAAGGCGGGGAGGTCGAGGCGGCCGCCGAAGGGCTTGCCGGCAACGATGTAGCGGAACTGGTGTAGGGTGCCTAGCTGGTCGATGTGTGCGGTGGCGTAGAAGAGGTCGGTGTTGGGGAGCTGCTGCATGGGGAGTTGCTGCTTCGGTGCGGACGCTGTGCCGGTTTCGGGGTCGTCGATGAGGAGGGTGGGTTGCGAGGGAGCTTCGGTGGTAAAGAAGAAGTCGTGGAGATGGCTGCTGACGGCGGCGCCTGCGGTGAGTTCTTTGGCGGGGAAGGTGTCGCGGATGGCTTGCTGGAGGGCGGGGCTGTGGGATTGGGCGAGTGCGGTGAGGTCCTGCGCGGTGTGGGACGGCTGGGGTGTCTGGGCGAGGGCCGGTGCGGCGAAAAGTATGGTGGCGGCGAGGTGGAGGCGCATGGGTTTGTTCACTATACGTGTGTCTTGGGATGGCGGGTCTTTTGCTGCGCTCAGGAGAATACGGAAGGAACAGGCGACGACGAAGCCGAGACAATTACAGAAGCAGGTTCCTCCCCCGTTCGGCTGCGCTCAGGGTCCTGAATGACAAGCAAAAAAGCTGGCAACAGCAACAGCAACGACGGAAGCAGGGCACGGGAGAGCGGAGGCTACTTGAGGGAGTGGGGGGAGAGGCCTACGCGGAAGAGGACTTCGAGGATGCGGGTGGCGGCCTTGAGCGAGGCGTGGAGGTTGCCGGCGACCTTGGATTCGCCGCCGATGCGATTGCGGTAGTCGACCGGGAGCTCGATGATGCGGAGATTGTGCTGGGCGGCCTTGATCTGCATTTCGAGGTTCCAGCCGTAGGTGAGCTCGGACATACGTAACTGATGGAGGCATGAACGGCGGATAGCTCGGAAAGCGCCCATGTCGGTGTAGCGGGCGCGGCGGCGGACGGAGGGGACGAGGCGGAGGAGGGTGCCGACGAGGTGGGCGGCGAAGATCTGCGAGGTGAGCATGGAGCCGGGCTCGCGGTTGCCGCGAATGCGGGAGCCGATGGTGAAGTCGGCCTGGTTGGCGAGGATGGGGGCGGTGAGACGGGGGAGGTCCGAGATATGGTCGGAGCCGTCGCCATCGAGGAAGACCAGGATGGTGGAGGTGGGCAGGGCGGCTTCGCTGCCGGCGAGACAGGCGGAGCCGTAGCCGCGGGGGGCGGTGACCACGCGGGCACCGGCGGCGGCGGCGTTCGCTGCGGTTGAGTCGGTGGAGCCGTTGTCGACGACGATGCACTCGGCGATGAGGCGCCAGGGCATGGACGCGACGACCTCCCCGATGGATTCGGCCTCGTTGAGAGCGGGGATGATGGCGGAGATCTGGTCTGGGGGCATGGGAGGTTGGGGGTCTAGCTTCTAGGTAAAGGCTAAGGGCTTTGGATCAGCGGCGGGTGGAGGAAAAGCTCGTTTGGAACAGAGGCAGTGGCCAGCGACGGAGGGCGAGGTGGAGGAGAGTGGCGAGGGCGATGCATGCGTAGAGGATCTGGTTGAGGAGGAACTGCTTGGGGCCGTAGCCTTCTGCCAGCGAGGTGGTGCAGAGATAAAAGAAGACGACGATGTAGGCGAGGATGGGGAGATTGGGGATGAGGGTGACGAAGGGGATGAGCCAGGCGATGTACCAGGGGTAGTGGGGGCTGAAGAGGAGCATGAGCGCGGCGGCGAGGGCGAAGGCGGGGAGGAGGAAGGCGGCTCGATCGTCGCGGGCGGACTGGACAGAGGGCAGAGTGCGGTCGGGCTGGCGTCCCATTCCCGCGGTGTCGGGTTGGCTTTGGAGTTCACCGGAAGAACCCACCCATGGCGCTAACCACCCCAGCGAACTAAGTTCGCCAGGGACCCCGGACGCGGCTGCCATGGATGGGGCACCCGCTTTGCGTGGATGTCCTTCGAGCGGATTTGGAAGTACGGGACTGGAGGTGCGGAGGGCCCAGAGGCTCAAAGCGGCGAGGGTGAGGGCGGCGAAGGCAAGATAGAGATGGGGGGAGAGGGTGTGGAGTTCGGGGAGGTGCTGGGCCTGCTCCAGGAGGAAGTAGCGGGTGCCGGTGTCCATGCCTTCTTCCTGGACGTAGCCGCCCAGGAAGCCGAAGACGAGCTTGCCGACGGAGCTGTAGAGGGCGTAGGCGGGGAGGGCGAGGGCGAGCATGGTGGCTGGCATGGTCCATTCAAGCGTCTGGAAGAAGGAGCGGCGGTTCCCTGTTGCCGGGTCTATGGCGGGCTTGCGGAGATAGAGGGCCGGGAAGAGGACGGCGGGGTAGAACTTGGTGAGGACGGCAAGGGCGAGGAAGAGGCCGGTGAGGACGGGCCGCTGCTGGTAGCGGAAGAGGAGGGCGAAGCCGATGAAGGCCATAGCGGCGGCGTCGAGGTGGCCAGATCCGGCGATCTCCCAGATGAGGAGGGGGCACCAGGCGAAGAGGATGGCCTGTTCGCGGGGGCGGCCGAGGAGGTGAAGGAGTTTGAGGAGGGTCCAGAGGGTGAGGCCTTCGAAGAGGACCATGACGGTCTTCATGCAGGTGACGGTGGGGGAGAGGAAGGTGGTGAGCCAGAACAGGATCTGGGCGACGGGGGGGTAAATGGTGTGGGCATACTCCTTGCGGTTGATCATTGGGTAGATGTTGCCGTCGGAGGCGTCGCGGAGGAAGGCGAGGTGGGCGTCGGCGGGGACGTAGCGGAAGGGGTTGATGCCGGCGTGCTGGACGATGCCATCCCAGACGTAGCGGTAGATGTCCGAGGAGAGATAGGGGTCGGAGAAGAGGGTGGCGAGGCGGCAGGCGACCGCGACGGTGAGGATGATGGGGAAGGTGAGGCGGTCGGTGGGGCCGAAGAAGACGAGAGCGGAGGCGAGGAGATAGCACCAGACGGACCAGGCGGAGGTGCCGGAGAAGCCGATGGTGTAACTGTCGTACTCGAAGGTGAGGTGGCGGGAGAGGAGGAAGAGGCAGAGGCCGAGGAAGAGGAGGGCGGTGTTGGTATGCCAGGGGCGGGCTTGGGACCAGTGGGGCTTTGCCTGGGCGGGAGGGTCGGGGGTCATTCGGTGGTGCTTCCCTGCTCGGTGGTGTTTCCCTGTTCGCTAGTGCTTCCCTGCTCCTGGGCTGGCTGGGCGACGAGGTCGGCGGGCGAGTCGAGTTCGAGCAGGAACTCGCGGGTGTGGGGGGCTGGGTAGCCGTCGATGGTGGTGAAGGCTGGCCGGCCGGATTGGAGCAGTTCGGCGTTGAGGAGGGCGAGGGTGGGGGCGTCGTCGACGTCGTACCAGAGAGGGAGTTCGACGAGGTCGAGCGAGGCTTCGCGACAGCGCTGGCGGGTCTCCTCGGCAACGGAGGGGGTGGACCAGGTGATGTGCTCGAAGAGCTCGGGGTGGGAGTGTTTTAGGCCGATAAGATAGTAGCCGCCGTCGTGCGAGGGACCGAGGACGATGCGGTCGCCGGGTTTTGCGAGCTCGGCGACGGCTTGGGCGAAGGCGGCGTGGGGGACGGTGGGGGAGTCGGAGTCGATAAGGCAGACGGAGCTGAAGCCGCAGGCCAGGATATCCTGGGCGGCGGCGAGGAGGCGCTCGCCGAAGGTGTCGCCGCGCTGGGGGATGAGGGCGAAGGTCGCCGGGAGGAGGGCTTCGAAGGCGGCCTCATCGCCGACGGGGGTGTAGCAGACGAGGCCGGTGGCGTTCTGGCCGACGCTCAGGAGGTTTGCGGCGGTGTCCTGGAGGAAGCAGATGTTGAGGGCGGCGGATTGCGCGAGGGTGAGCGGTGGGGAGAGGCGGGTTTTGACCTTGCCGGCGCGGGGGGCCTTGGCCATGATGGCGAGGGCGTGCTTGCCGGTGTGTGCGGGGTCGGGTGTTTGGGGGGAGAGGATCTTGTAGGGCATTGGCTTTTCTAGAGTAGCGGATGCAGCGTGGAAGTCTACCTCCCCCGTACTTTGTACCCAAAGTCTTCAAACGATGTAGTTTAAGTCTGGACCAGAATACCCTCAAACCGATTGGGATGGGTTTTGGTGATGGGATGATCTTGCGATAAGCTGCTCTACTTTGAGGTGCTGATCTGATTATAGAGAGGCGCGTGGGGTTGCTGCGCCAGGTTGGTCGGGGCGCGGGGCTTGTTACTGGAGGAGGCTTTCTTCGCTGGAGCGGAGGCGGAGGACGCGGTCGACGGCGTAGGGGGCGCGGTGGGAGGCGGTGTGGAAGTGGCGGACCTGGAGCTCACCGAGGAGGCCGATGCCGAGCATCTGGATGCCGGCGAGGATGAGGACGGCGGCGATCATGAAGATGGGCCCGTGCTCACCGGCGACGTCGTGGTGGGTGAGGAGCTTGTGAACCAAGAGCCAGACGGCGAGGCCGCTGCCGGAGAGCATGCCGACGGCGCCGATGGTTCCGAAGAAGTGGAGCGGGCGGGTCATGTACTTGAGTAGGAAGCGGATGGTGAGGAGGTCGAAGAAGACGCGAAAGGTGCGGGAGAGGCCGTAGTGGCTCTTGCCGGCGGTGCGGGCGGAGTTGGAGATGGGGATCTCGCAGATGGAGGCGCCGTACCAGCTGGCGAGGGCGGGGATGAAGCGATGCATCTCGCCGTAGAGGGGGATGTTCTGGATGACTTCGCGGCGGTAGGCCTTGAAAGTGGTGCCGAAGTCGTGGATGTCGACGCCGGAGAGCACGGCCATGAGCTTGTTGGCGGCGCGGGAGGGGATGCGGCGGAGGAGGAAGTTATCGCCGCGCTGCGAGCGCCAGCCGCTGACAACGTCGTACCCCTCTTCAAGCTTGGCGAGGAAATTGGGGATCTCGCCGGGGTCGTGCTGGAGGTCGCCATCCATGGCGAGGATGAACTCGCCCTGGGCGTGGTCGAAGCCGGCGGCGAGAGCGGAGGTCTGGCCGAAGTTGCGGCGGAGCTTGACGACCAGGACGCGGGAGTCGACGGCGGCGATCTCTTCGAGGAGGCGGGAGGTGCGGTCGCGGGAGCCGTCGTCGACGAAGACGAGCTCAAAGGTGTCGTTGACCTGCTCCATGACGGCTTTCAACCGGTCGTAGAGGGTAGTGACGTTTTCTTCCTCGTTATGGAACGGGACGACGACGGAGTATTTCGGCACGGTGTGATGATACTCCTTTGCCTGCGCGGGTTTGACGTCGTACTTGAGCCTTTGTATGGATGATCTGCGGTGTGCTGAAGGCGCAAATTTCTACCCGGATAGGGGCCAATCCGGGTGTTATGCCATTGGATTCGAGTTTTGGCAGTTTTACTTGGCTTTACCGGAGTTCCGAGCGATGATAAGTGGATCAGAACGTGGGAAGCGGGAGCTGCCATGAAAGCTGGGCAGAAAGTGTCGGCGAATACGTTCGGTGGAGTGGTCTCCGGTTGGCCGCTGGGATCGGGTGTGCGGACACGCCCGTGTGCGGGTGCGTGGGTGCCGGCATGCTGAGGGGTGTCTTGGTTGGGCTGTTGATCCTGGTGCTGGTGGTGTTCGCCTACGTGGGATACAGCGGCTATGCGACTGGGCGGTCCGCGGGGGCTGGGGACGTTTACGCGGACGGAATGGCCAGTGCACGGCCGAAGAACGATGGCAGAGCGGAGCCGGCAGGGGCGAAGTTTCCCGCGACCAGCATGCCGGCGATGCCGACCACAGGCGAGTCGAGCGGCGGCGAGGCAAACGGCGGCGGATCAAACGGCATGGTGACGCAGGGCGGCGGGGCTCCGGCTGCATCGACCGGAATAGCCGTGGCGACCGACTCGATTGCACCGAACCCACCGAATGGGATGACCTTCGGTGGATCGGGGCATTACCAGCTGTACCGGCAGGGGGAGCTCACCTGGCGGCTGAATACGGACACGGGGGTGACGTGCGTGATCTTTGCCACGGACGAGGAGTGGCGAAAGCCGAAGGTGTACAAGGCTGGGTGCCGGGGCAAGTAGGTCGGGTTGAGTGCTTCGCTGGTGGGTGCCGAGCCGCAACGGCCAAGCTTGCAGGCCCGATGCAAGCCTGGGACAGGACAGCCATGACAACGGCGGCATGGCATTACATTCTGGCCGAGCTGAATTGATCGAGGTCCATGCCCAGGGGGTAGCTCTCACCATGGTCCATCAGGTCCTGCCAAGTCACGTCGCGGTTCTCGTATCCGGCCATTCTGCCCAGCATGCAGGTCATCGCCGTCTCCACTCCTACAGGAATCTGATTGTGATGATTGCCTGACGTGATGCTTTCGATAAAGCTTCTGTCCTTCTCACGATCGGCAAGCGCGAGGTTGTCGGCGAAGGCGCCGTTTGCGGCAAAGGTGCCGTCGTGCTGGGCGGGGGCTGCCGGATCGTCCCAGGTCCAGGGATGCGTCCCTTGGATGCGGATGCGGCCGGCGTATTCGACGTCCGCTGTCCCTTCCGAACCAAAGATTCGAAGCCCCGCATTGAAGGCTCCATAGTCGCCGAACTGGGTCGAGGAAAAGCTCACGCGAACGTCGTTTGGATAGGTGTAGATGACCTCGTAGTGATCCCAACAATCGCCCGCATGCTGCAGCACGTTTCTGCCGCCCGTGGCTCTGGCTTTGACGGGATGACCGCCCAGCGCCCAGTTACAGAGGTCGATGATGTGGATATTCTGTTCGACCAGGATGTCGCCGGAGAGTGCGCGATACCACAGCCAGTTACGCAGGCGGTACTCCTCCTTCGACTCACCCGCCCGCACTTTCTCCTTCGAGGCGGGAGCGTTGTAGTTCGCCGCGATGCTTGCAATTTTACCGAGTGCTCCATCGCGGACACGTTCCATGACGGCGGCGATGGGTGGGGCCTTTCGCACCTGAAAGCCGACATCGATGCTGACTTTGCCGCCGGCGCGCTTGGCGACCTCAAGGGCTTTTTTCGATTGCCCGACATCGACGCCTACCGGCTTCTCGCAGTAGACATGCTTGCCGCCTGCGACGGCTGCCTCCAGATGCTCGACATGGAACCATGGCGGCGTCGAGATCTGCACCATGTCGATCTGCTTCGAGTTTACCAGTTCCGCAAAAGCGCCAGGCCCATGGAAGAGCAGCTTCGGATCGAGCTGCGGGTTGCCGAGCTTGCCGTTTACCTGATTGAAATGTGCCTGCGCCATGCCCAGGTTGTCGGCGAACAGGTCTGCCAGCGCTACCACTCGCGCGGTTGTGTTCTGCGCGAAGGATGTGGCGACCGCCGTGCCCCTGTTGCCACAGCCCAGCAGCCCCAGCCGAACGGCGGAATTTGCCTGGTAGCCGAAGGCGATGCGGGGACTTACAAACAGGAGACCGGACGCGGCCGAGCCTCCGAGAAATGATCGGCGATCCATTCGTTTGCATTCTCCTTGTAGGGCGGTTAGTGGATGCGCTCAGGCTTGCAGGCCTGCGAGCACATGCTCCAGGTAAAGCTTTTCGTTTCGCACATCGTCAATCTGCTGTGGGCCGGACGTCTCCCGTTCAATCGTGATGGCTCCGGTATAGCCCGCGCGCTTCAGCTTAGCAAAGACCTGCTTGAAGTCGACCAGGCCTTTGCCGATGAGAACCTCTTCGCCCAGCTCATTCGGATCGGTCGGCCAGCGCCCATCCTTCGCATGCACGCTCATGACATGCGGACCCAGGATATCGACGGCGTCGACCGGATTCGCCTTGCCGTACAGGATCAGGTTCGCCGTATCGAGGCCTACGCCGAGATTGGGCTGAGCCACGTCGCGCAGCATTCGCGCCATCGTCGTCGGGGTCTCCTGCCCGGTCTCCATAAGGAAGCGCAGCCGGTTCGCCTGGCAGTGCGTCGCCACCTCGCGGATGGCGGCAACGGTTTCCGGATAGAGGGGGTCCGCTGGGTCTTCTGGAATGAAACCACAATGTGTCTGCACCTGCGGTACACCGAGCTTCTTTGCAAAATCGGACACAGCGACCAGAGCCGCGATGCGAGCGGACCGAGTGCTCCTGGGCACCAGACCTATGGTCGAAGGGCCTTGAAGGAAGTTCCACTTGAGAGGTTGTGGGCCGACGACCTCAACGGTGGTTGCAAGCACGTTGTATTTTGCAAGCAGACTGCCGAGCTCTTCGGCTGCGGCGGGTGTGAAGTGGCCGAGGTAACCATCGAGTGAAAGGAAGCAGGTCTTGAATCCCAGATCATGCACCCGCTTGATTGTCTCTGCGGGAGCGGTGAATGGCGCAATCAGCAGACCGAGTTCCATCTCCTTGACATTTCCGTTCTCGGTGCGATCCGAGGCATGAACGATGGATGTGCCGCCAGAGACCCGGGTGGCCGTGTAAGTCAAGGCGGCGCTCGCGCCAACACCCAGAAACCTCCGTCGTTGCATTCAAGAATCCTTTCTCTGGCCCCACGTCCTGGCATGGCTCACATCGGTAAAGAGAACTGCTGTGGACGCAATAGCCAAGATGGAAAAGTGTAACTGATGCTTCCGATCCGTGTGATGTTCGTGGGGAGGTCTGACTTGCTATCCCTGGTTGCAGCGGGGTCGAGGAAGTGGAACCAGAACGGATTGTGGCTCTTGCAACCGGGCGGTGCAATGGAATGGACGCATGGCCGATCTGGTCCCATGTTCGACCGAAACGAGCCTTGCGCGGCAGTTTAGTCAGCCCCTATGCTCAGCTTAGATTGACAGACGGAGGCTTCCCTATATGTCCGATTCAGATACGGCGCTGATCGTGATCGATGCGCAAGAATCTTTTCGTTATCGACCTTACTGGACTGACGCAGACGCGTTGAAGTTCCTGGAACGTCTCCAAGCGCTCACGGATGGCGCCGTCAATCGAGGTATTCCTGTGGTGCGGATCTTTCACGTTGAGGCGGAGGGCGCCTTCTCCCTGGAATCCGGTCATGTGACGACCTTTCGCGGCTTCTCGATTGAGCCTGAGGTGACGTTCCGCAAGCGGAGCCATAGCGCTCTGGTAGGAAGTGGTCTCGACGTTTGGCTGGTGCAGCACGGCATCCGGCGCCTGATCATCTCCGGCATTCGCACCGAGCAGTGTTGCGAAACCACGGCTCGGCATGCCTCCGACATCGGGTACACGGTCGACTACGTGACGGAGGCGACGCTCACATTCCCAATGACCGATCGCTTCGGCAGAACCTGGAGCACGACCGAAATCAAAGATCGAACGGAGCTCGTTCTAGCGGACCGTTTTGCCCGGATAGCAACGGTGGAGGAAGCCCTGGCAATGGCGGACGCTTCCTTCAAGAAGGTCGCGTGATGGCCGCTGCTGCCGAAGTGCAGCGAATTTCCGTATATGTCGTCTTGCCGCCTCGTGTCCTGTTGCTCGACGTTGCGGGACCGATCGAGGTACTGCGACGGGCGAACCACGAGCAGGCGAAGGTTCACTTTGAGGTCTTCTACGTGGCTCCAGCTGCTTGTATCAGGAGTTCCATCCGCCTTGCCGTTACGGGTTTGCCTCCACTTCCGGCCAGACTTCCAGCTGACGCGGTAGTGATTGTCGTTGGCAACGTGGAAGAGGTGATGGGAATTTCCAGCAGGCGGGAAGCAGCCGATGAGGCTCGACAGGAACTTGTGATTGTGGAATGGCTCCGCCGCTCTATTCTTCCGAGCCATAAGCTGATCACCATCTGCTCCGGTGCTCTCTTTGCAGGACGCGCCGGACTTTTGGACGGCCGTTCCTGTACAACACACTTTCTGGATTGCGAGAGACTCGCTCTCATTGCTCCGAGGGCAAACCTCCTGAAGAATCGGCTTTACGTACGGGACCAGAATGTTTATAGCAGTGCCGGCATCACGGCCGGCGTTGACCTGATGCTTTACGTACTGCAGGAGCTGACAGAACTCGGGTGTGTCCTTGCGGTCGCCCGGTACCTGGTCGTCTATCTTCGACGCAGCGGCTCGGATCCTCAACTATCGCCTTGGCTCGAGGGCAGAAATCATATCCACCCTGCTATTCACCGGGTGCAGGACGCCATTGGCAGTGATCCGACGAAGACGTGGACGAGGACTCAACTCGCGAAGATGGCGGGCGCCAGCGGTCGTCATCTGTCACGGCTGTTCCACGAACACACGGGAATGGCGCTCGTTGAATACCGGAACCGGCTGCGGGTTGCGATCGCAAAAGAACTGATCAGCCAGAGTCAACTCGACATGGAACATGTCGCAGAACGGTCCGGCTTCGAATCGACACGGCAGCTGCGGCGGGCGTGGGGTCGAGTGTTTCCGACGAGCCCGAGAGAAGCGCGTGCTCCGAAGAGAGTTCGGCGTGAGTACAGCGCCGATAAGCTTCCAGTCGAAGGGTGATCCAGCACTGCAGCCGTGGTCACCAGAGCTCAGGCGGCAGCCGATCAACTACTCAAATAAAGCTTTCAAGAACCCCGGCGCGACCAGGCCACACTTGGACGTGCAGTCTACTGCGGTCATTCTCGACAGGTCTCATCGCGCGGTCAGAACGCTGACCAGTGCTGAAGTCGCCTTTAGCTATACCTATATCACTTGTAAGCTCGAGAATTTTGATAGCGATCGCCTAAGGAATCTCTGCACAAGTTTGCATCCACAACCTGATTGATTAGCTTGGAGTCAGTGGTGGAGGGGCGATGAAGCAGCAGAGTCTGGCGGCACAGTCTGTGTTTGAGAAGTATGGGCGGAAGAGC
>JAABUL010000651.1_pt1 | contig 73188 bp, 122 predicted proteins | sample 5559151 | NCBI WGS metagenome assembly JAABUL01 (sample SAMN10711876, study PRJNA513368) | rock metagenome | isolation source: Antarctica rocks | place: Antarctica: Victoria Land, Pudding Butte sud | reverse complement strand
CCCCCGCGCGCACCCCCGGCAGCTGCGCCGACACCAGCGCCATCAGCCCCCCTTACGACGGCGCTCCCTCCCACAGCCGGCCCCACGGCCGCACCCACGACGGCGCCGACAGCTGCTCCCACAGATGCTCCGACAGCCACACCGATGATATCGCCGGCGGCAGACAGCCCGCCGCCAGTGGGCCGCGTGTCGCCGCCGCAGCAACAGACGCGGAAGGCGCAGCTCGATGTGAATGTGGCTCAAGGTACCACGCTGCCCATCGGCACAGCCTTCCGGCTCACCGGCATCGCCGTCACAGCGCCCGTGGACACGTCGTCGGGCAAAATCCTGGAGCCTCTGGCCGGCACCAGCGTCACGCGTAACGCCACCGGAGCCGGCACGCTGGATCAGCATAGCACTTTCAACGACGCGGGGGGCTACAGTCTGGACTTCGCGTTCAGCACTCCAGGCGCGCTGGACATCAGCTGCGTAATGGTGTATGTCGGCGGCAGCGATGGCAGGCTCCAAGCCAGGGCGACCACAGGTGGGGCTCGCGGGCGCGCCGCTGCCGCACCAGCGGGCGCGCCGCTGCCTTCTGGTCCTCCACCTGCGCCGCCCCCCAGCCCGCCGCCAGCTCCACCTCCCAGTCCGCCGCCGCGGCCTCCCCGTCACCGCCTCCTGCACCACCCCCGAGCCCGCCGTCGGCACCTCCCCCATGTCCTCTCCCTGCGCTACCCCCAGGCCCGCCGCTGGTGCACCACTTTGTCCTCCCCCGTCACCGCCGACGAGCCTGGCGCCAATGCCCCGCCGGCACCGCCCCCAAGCCCGCTGCCACACCCTCCACCAAGGCCCCCGCCAGCTCCACCGCCGGCGCCGCCTCCCGGAATGCCACCGGTGCCCCCGCCGTCCCCGCCGCCTTTCCCTCCGCCAATGCCTAAACCAACGCCCCCGCCGGCCGCGCCTCCCAGCCCGCCGCTGATTGCCTCCGCCATCTCCGCCGCCGGCTCCGCCGCTAATGCCACCTCCCAGGTGAGCGTTGTCAAGTGCAGTCCATTTGCCACGAATGCTGCCATTAGCAGGCCCAAAAACTGTAGGTCTACAATTGAACCTAGCACACTTTCAGGATCTGGGATGCAACATATGTTGCTGCGCTGAGTGCAAAGGCACCGCAATTATCCGATGGCAAGCGCTGCGCGTTCACTAGCTCGAGCAAGTGTTGTGCATAAGGATAAGGATCTCTTGCAGCGTGCCAGCATATGGGCCTACCTGGTCTGCCTGTTCAGTCACAGCCAGAAAGTGAAAATGACCAAGTGGCCCGTTTTTTGTTACTATGCAGCATGTTCAGCGCCACCATCGCGAATGTCACCACCTATCAAGTTGTGATCAGGGATCGAACAAGACCACCAGGGATACAGGTGAGTTTAAAGATTCCTTCGGGGTAACTTGCCGGGAGTCAAATCTGAGATGTTTGGGAGTGCGCCACATGATGCCGCTGATTTCACTTCAGATTGAATTGATTGCAGTACATTGCTGATGCCAAAAGCTGGCACATGTGACGCCGCATCGACGCTGGCCGGCGCAACCGTCGACTGCACGGATGTGGTGACCAACAGCCCCACACGACAGCCTCAGGCACCTTCATCAACGTCACCGTCCTTGCAGATGCGATGGCGCAACCACCCTGCGCGGCCAGCGCTCCGCAGTCGGTCAGACAGGACACACTGCTGGTCTCCACCTTCAGCTATGGGTATTCCACCGCGCCGGTGCGCCGCCTTTGCTCCCGCTGCTGTGACTGCCCCAAAGATACTGCGCATGATTCTTCTGAAAGTGGCGAGGTCATGGGCTGCGTACCGGACGGCTGTGTATGCTTGGTTGGGCGGGAGGGAGGGCGCTCCGTGCTTTACATGAGAGCATTGCCTCGCTGGTGGACGTCATTACACACCGATAGACACAAAGTTGTGATTCACACAACTTCTTTCGCTCAGGTGCCGTATGGAGGGAGCATTGTCGTGCCCGGTAATGCCTATTTTCAGGCCAGTTCGGGCTTTGACTTTGGTCCGCCCGTCGCTGGAGCCACCATAATCTGCGGCTACTCAGACGGCAGGCCCGACACAAAATCTCACTACGGGCGTCAACGGCGGATTCGCGTGCACCTATTCACCGGTCGTCTCTACGGGAGCCGGTCGCATAACGCTTGTGGGAGACCCTGATAGGATACCGCCATATGACGGCATCTCCTGGACTTTTCCTGTGACCGTCATTTGGCGCCGCCGCCTCTTCGTTGAACCTTCCAGACGCGCAATTGTGAATGAGAGGCAGTGCTGCGCATGTTGGCTGTCGGATTTTCGTCCAAGTGCATGGAAGATTCCCTGACGAATATGTGTGGCAACATTCAAAGCCCTCGCCACTTGAGATTGGCTCCGCCGACATGCCCTCGTGTCAGCGGGAATGATGGCGTTGTGAGCGCGTACCTGCCAGGCTGGTGTATATCAGGCTGGTGTATATCAGTACAAAGCATGAAGAGCGCCTCCTCACTGGCATCATGACGCTGAACTCGACCAGGCTGGATTTACTTCAACTCTTCTTGGAACTGCGTGATGCGCGCCGCCCAGCTAGTACGTATATGCGGCCCGACTATCGCCGCCAGCGAGTTCGCCGCATGCCCATCTGGAGGTCAGTACTTTGACTCACATGTACTTGAGCAAGAGTGAAAGCCAACTTTGAAGCGATCGACAGAAGGCAGGATACATCGTTCCTATCCTCAGAGACAGTGTCCTAGCATCTGGTGCACAGGGTTGGGTTCGACAACCAACCGGCGGAGTTGCCACCAAAGTCGATGCAAAGATGACTTTACATCTGTCAGGTACTATGACCAACACGCCTAGAGACAGTGACCCTGGAGAAAGCCCCGCTGGCTTCAGTCTCGCCGAGTCGGCAAGTGCCGACCTGCATATATGACTCTGCGGCCCCGCCAAAAGTGCACACGCCACCCAGCACAGCGACGTGTGGTGCACATTAAGGTACTGCATCTGCAGCCATGAGACGGGCAGCTACGCGCAGTGCACCTTGAGGTACCGCATCTGCAGCGTCAGAAACTTGTCCAACGCCTTCTGCTCACAGTCCTGTCACCAGGCCGCCATGACCGCTGTGAGAGGCAACGCCCGCATCCTGGAATGCTGAACCCCTTCTACGACCGGTGCGCGCTGGAGTACTGCATCTGCAGCGTCAGGACCTGGTCCGACGCCTCCTGCTCGTCCTGCTCGTGCGCCGCCAGCAGCCGGACTGCCATGGCAGCCACGGGGAGGCCCTGCCATGACGCCAGCGACTCCAGCGCCGTCAGCGTGACGGCGCCGCTGTTATTGTCGCTACCGCCGCTGCTGCCGCCGCCGGCGGAAGCATTGCCGTGGCGGTTCTGCGGGAGCCATTGCCTATCGCCGTCCAGGGCGCCGTGCGTCGGCGGCGGCGCGCCTTCGCGGCGCGGCCCCGCCCAGATGCCACCGCCGCCGGTGCCGTTTTGGACGGCAGCCCTCGCGGCGCCGCCACCGCCTCTGCTGCCTCCGCCGCCGCCGCCCGTACTGCCGCCGCCGCTGTCGTCGCCGGCGCCGGCACAGGCTGTGTCGTCGCTGCCGCCGCCGCCAGACATTTCAGCGTCGCCGCCTGCGGCAGGAGGGCAGGAGAATCTCATGCGTTGATAGTGGCCTCAGCCTGATGTACAATTTGCGCACAGGATCTGGGCTTTGCCAGCGTGGATGACACGTATTCGACAATGCAGCCTACGCAATCGTCAACAGCACATCCATCGGCTGAGCAAGAAAGACAGCGCGCGATCACAGAGGGCGAAGGGCGCACCGGCAGTGGGGGCGCCGGCGACAGCGCCTGCTGCCTCCCGGGCGCGGCGCTCGGCAGCAGCGGCCGTCCGGGCACGCCGCGCGTCGCGGCTCTCCGCAGCGGCGGACCCCATGATGCCGCTGTGCGAGCGGACTCCCATTACGCCTGCTGCCTGTGCAAGACATCGCACAACTGTCATGGGCAACCCACTACGAAGTTGCGCCGATGAGGCAACATCCCATGATGCCGCTGTGAAAGTGCATTTCCATCACACATGCCGCCTGCAGGGAGTCGATGCACCATAGGATGCTGTTTCGTGCATGTTTCGTGCATGTTTCGTGCATGTTTCGTGCATGTTTCGTGCAACACAGGCTAACAACCTGCAGGAAGTCTACCGCTAGTTTCATGCAGCCTGGGCGGTGGGTGCCCGGGCTGCAGCACACTGCACGGCCATAGCAAAGCAGTCTGGGCCCTGCAGGACCCCGCCTCCAGCGCTTCAGTCATAACACAGGACTCCTGGCCGGACGCGCACTTCACACGGAGACTAGACTCCCGGTCTCTTTGTTCGTATCCCACTTGCGCCACAGCATGTAACACACGAACATGAGAGCCTAGTGAGGTGATCCACTGCTTGCCATCTGGACCATTGTTTCTGATTGAGTGAGGTTGTCAACTGGTTTGTCATCATTATCAACGTTATTTCTACGACAGTGAGAAGTGCCTCACCTCCAGGGCAGCCGGCTCCATCGCCGCATCTTCGTCTCTGGGTGCGCCCGCCGCCGCTTCCCCAGTGAGAATTTTGCTCTTTGCCAGTGTCGATGAACGAAAGCTTCTTCCCACCTCCAGGGCTGCCAGTTCCAGCGCCGCGTCTTCGTCCATGGGGACGCCAGCTTCGTCCGCTTCCCCCGCTTCCGGCTCTTCCTCGTCTTCCGACTCGTCTTCCCCATCATCTGCTTCCTCCGCCTCCAGCAGCCGCCCCGCGAGCTCGTCCACGCCCTCGGCGATGCCCACGTCGTCCTCATCCAGCTGCGCATTGCAGGGGCAAGGGACGTGTTGATTACAATGTGAATATTTGATAAACGCTCATTGACGCCCTCGGCTAGACCGCATCAGCCTCGTCCATGTGCACGTTGAGGGGCGCAAAAGTACCAGAGAATGGTTGTTTGGGCATGGTCAGAAGAGCCCAGCCACAGGCATTAGATACGGCTGTGTGCATGACAGCACACGGGACATGGATAGGAAGCAGCAAGAAAGCATGACAGCAGGGCCGGGGACCGCACTAGCAGCTGGATCCCGCCGGGCGCCGCTGCCCTGCGCCTCCCCGGCGCCGCCAGCGCCAGCGGCGGATCGACAGAATTTATGGAAGGAAGTAGCGAGTTCTCAAGACAACGCTGGGAACTGTACCAGCAGCTGACCGCCGCCGAGCGCCGCCGCCGAGCGCCGCCGCGGCGCCACCAGCGCCGGCGGCGGATTGAAGTCCTCCACGCGGTACGCCGGCACCCCCTCCTGAAGATGGTGTGCATATGGAGTGATACAACAGTATGACAGAAATGTTCAACGCCAGATGTGAGCAGAACCCGGGAAACGGATTGCAGTCCTCCACGCGACATGCTGGCACCCCCTCCTGCAGATTATAAAGTCACGACAAGTTTCACGAGTGCGAAAAATCAGATGTACGCCACCTCAGCTGGGAAGGCTCAGCAACCAGAAAGGGGCCAAACCCATCCAGCGTGCATCCTGACAGCACCATGACAGCGGCGGCACCAACCGCTGCAGCTGGAGTCGTGCGTTGCGACTGGAAGCATGGTGCAAGTCGTCACCGGTCATCCCCTGAAGCTTGTGCGTGCGTGTTGCACCAGATTTTCACTGTTAGGATCCCGGTCAGCATCTCCAAGTCGCACCTGCTGCACGCAGTCGTCCAGCACATCCAAAGTTTTGATGCGGTCACTGGTGAAGGCGAAGAGGTTGGACAGCCCCCACAGCTCCCCCTCCCGCCCCTTGACCTTCTGCACGCCTGTATGATACCAAACAGGGACACATATGCTTTCAGGGCTCTGTGGACAGGGTCATATATTGCAGTGCATCATTTGCTGCACAGCTTCGGCCGCTAGAAACCTGTATTCCTCGTGAGTAGTCCTCCCAGCGGATATGCGCGGCGTCGCAAGGCCCCCCAGTTGCCAATTGAGCGTCCGTAGCGCGGCGTCTGGGATCCACTACTAGCCAGCGGCACAGCCCGCAGCTGCCGTGTGGGACATGCTTCGCCAAATCGATGCACGGGAGGCAGCACGGACGCAGCGATTCATGGGGCTGCCCCGAGACGAGTGCTGCAGGGGGTGTTGCAGGGGCCGTAATCGGGGCATCACCTTTGAAGTAGCGCTTTTGGGTGGTGATGCCCTCCGTCGCCATTGCAGACTGCTGCTGCTTGTACACCTGAACTTACGCAGGGAAGTGTCGTGCGTAACATGTGTACATACAAGTATGGCTTGAAGCAGATGCTGCAGTTCCGACCTTGCAGCTGTAGCCGGTAAGCCCTTGCCCTACGTAACGGCACGGCACTGGCACGGCGGCACAGGCGATCCAGGCTTGATGTCACACCATGCTGCTGGGAGCTCGCAGCGCCTTACCATGGCTTCACCAGCTGCGAAGTGCAGATGTCGACAGATGTATAGGCAATAATTTCGGGATTCTGCCTGCAAGGGGGGATTCTGCACTCACCTGGCGGCTGTAGATGGGCTCCTCGACGGTGCCAGCAGCGATCAGGCGGTACACGTGCACATTGCGGCGCTGCCCGATGCGAAAGGCGCGGTCCATCGCCTGCATGGCGGGTCAGGCGCCTTTGATGCATGGTGTTTGCAGTACATTTCTTCGCGAACTCCTGTCAGCTCAGCTGCGGTCGCGATGCAACATGCGGCGGCGTGATTGTGGTCGAGTGGATGTCAAGTTCCGCGCGACACAAGGGCTGCACAGTGTGCCTTGGGGCGCTGCAGTGCATTGCGAGACGCAGCCGCACAGTCGGAGTACATCAGGCGGTGGAAGACAAGACCAGGCACCTGCATGTCTGAGGCGGGGTTGTAGGACGGGTCGACAATGACCACCCTGCAGAAGAGAAAAACGTGGATCTCATAACCTGCGTAACTGCGTTTTAGATGATGCAAAACATATCATGTACAGGTGTGCATGAGCTCCAGCTGTCTGATTCCTCCACGACGTGCTTGGTCTGTCTCATCAAGAACCGCAAGGTTGCATGTGTTGTCGCCTCGATCAGCAAACCATCGCCATGAAAGCATCGGTGCTCGGACAGCATTTGCTCCATGGTACTTGCTAACCCCCCGTGGAATGAGGAGCTGACCTCGCCGGGGACTGCCAGTGTTTCGAAACCCTTTCATTTCGACGGGTGACAGGGGACCCATACTTCAAAATTTATCAGCTTGACTTCAGAAAGCAGCCATGCTTTTGTACGAGGGAGATACAGCATTCGTCCACCTGTTGGCGGAGGTGAGGTTGAGGCCGAGGCCGCCCGCGCGCGTGCTGATGAGGAACACAAACGTCGATGGCGTTTCGTTAAACTTGTCCACCTTCACCTGCCGGTCATCCTGCGGGGGCGCATAAAGGTTTTCAAAAAGGAGCGTGCGGCAGGCGCCACTGCGCGGCCTACCCTAAATGCGAGTTCCTTCTTGGCTGGGCATGCCAGGGCAGCGGTTCCGTGGACAGGCAAACTGACGTGAACGACCTAGATGACAAATGGATGTCTGACACAGACGTGCAGCCACCGGCAGTGTCCAGGTACTCGAAGGTCCAGCCGGCGCTAATGATGCCGGTCCTTTGAAGCCCAAGCATCTTTAAAAAATTCTGGCAATGTCAGGCGCACCTGCGGCATATCCAGGTACTCTTACGCCCAGCCATGGCTGATGGCGGCCGGCTCAGAAAGCCCAGAAAACGACGGTTTGATACTCCAACTTCAAAGTTGGAGTATCACCTGATAGTGTCAGACCTGATAGTGTCAGGCGCACCTGCTTGGTGGTGCCGTCCAGGTACTCGTAGGCCCAGCCGTGGCTGATGACGGTCGCGCGCACCAGCGCCAGCATGCGCACCGAGTGGCTGAACACCAGCACCTGCGTTGAATGGTGCAGAACAGATAAGAGATTCCAGAATCAAATCATGCAAAACGTCATGTCTGATGGAGTGGCGCATGTCAGCGCCAGCGTGCGCACCGAGTGGCTGAACATCAGCACCTGCATCAAGGTGTATGACGCAGGTTAGATCGGCATTTGACACCAAAGTCTGGCCGATGACGGTCGCGCGCGTCAGCGCCAGCATGCACACCGCGTGGCTGAACACCAGCACCTACAGAGCAGATCAGCAGTGCAGGGAGAACAGATGTGAAACGCCCAGCAGGGGTTGCGTCGCCGCCAGCATGCGCGCGAAGTGACTGCACGCCAGCACCTTATCTTGGCTGCCAGCTTGTTCTCGGACCCCTGCACCACTTACGAAGCCAGGTGTGCAGTATCACTAGTAGTTTCGTAAGAACACCATGTACATAAACCCTACCTTGTCGCGCTGGGAGGCCCACACCGTTAGCAGCCCCTCCAGCACCTTCAGCTTGCCGCAGTTGACGTTGTCCATGTTGCGCAGGAAGCGCGCGTCCTGGTCCGTGCCGCCTGCATGGGGAGATCACTTATGTAGTTCGTCTAGGGTTTGGAGTTTAGGGTTTAGGGTTTCACAGCACTGCCCATGCTGCGCAGGAAGCAAGAGCAGGTCCTGGCCCTGGTCCTTCATTGCGCAATGGTCCTGGTTCTTTGTTTTCACATGAGAGACAGCCATGCCGTTTGTTTCACGCTATCAAAATGCTGTGAAATCTCAGCCAGGAGAACGGCGTCCTCGCCTGCGCCCGCAGGATCCCACCGCGTCTCGAGTAGCTGGCGTTTCCTGTTCAGCGTTTGTTGTTGCTCTCCAAAGGTGAACTCTATTTCAGAGTGCAGGGTCTCACCCAGCAGGGGCGCATCCTCCCCCACCGCCAGCTCCGCCACCTCCGAGTGATGCGTTTTATTCAACTGTGTCGACTATTCTTTCTTCTCTTCGCTGCAAAAGCTCTGATCTCACCCAGCATGGGAGCATCCTTCCGCAGCGCCAGCTCCGCCACCTCCGAGTGCCGCTGGTTCATTTCCTTCTACATTTTCAGACAGTATTTCGTTTCAGTCATTGCAAAAGATATTATCTCACCCAGCAGGGGGGGCGTCCTCCCCCACCGCCAGCTCCGCCACCTTCGAGTGCCGCTGGTACTCCCAGTTTCAGTGCTTTGACAGCTCCCGGGTTTCAAACATTTTTTTTTCGTTTCTGGTTTCGAACAACAGATCTCACCCAGCAACGGGGCGTCCTCCCCTAGCACCAGCTCCGCTACCTCCGAGTGCCGCTGGTACTTCCGCAGGTCTGCCCTCTCCATGGCCGGGTCCGCTGCATATTAGAAAGGACTGCTCTTGTAGGACGGACCGAAGAAGGGGATCGAGTGGACGAGTGAACATGGTCGCTGGTGCTTCCGCATGTTCGGCATCTCCATCGCCGGGTCTGCTGCGCGTCGACAACACAACACTCGGAGGACAACCGGAAGAGCCATGCTACACGGAAAATGTGACGAATCAGATTGGCGCTGGTACTTGCAATGGTCCGCCTTGCTAGGGATTACAAGTCCAGGGATTCTGGCTAACATCTCCCCTCGGCACAGCCTGATGGCAGCGGCACCAGCGGGACCACCACCAAGGAACACGCGGCAGTGAAGAAATTTTGCAAGCAACGAGGAGCAGCAACTCAGCTTCTGCCGAGGCGCACCCTTGACTAATTCCAGGTTGTTGGCGATTTTGCGGAGCACGGTGAGCGCTGGCATCACCAAGCACCAGGGGCAGCCGGCGCCGCTCTCGCAGCCCTCTGGCTTGTGCCATTTGCAGCCCTGCGTTTGTAGGGTCTCAACGGTTTCAGCACCACATCTTACAGCCTCGTACTACAGGGGCTCAAGCGGCAGCCGGCGCCGGTCTCGCAGCCGTCCGGCTTGGGCCGATCGCAGCCTGCGGTGGTAGGCTTCATATCATTGCAGGGTGGGGGAGTTCAAGATTCGGACATGGGGACGTCAAGGGAGTGCAAAGGTGAGAATGTCAAGGTGTCAAGGTGAGAAGGCGCCGCGCCTTGGGGTTGGTGGTCGTCGCCGGGTCGTGGCAGTCACACAGGTGGTAGTGCCGCCACAGGGGGCAGGTGTCCTCCCGATCGAGCTCGCTGCCCTGCAGTCATTCATGAGTTGGTGTTGAATAGAGTTAGTAGTCACCACCAGGTGTCGTAGTGCCGCCACAGCGGGCAACCGTCCCCCAATTCCCACTCGCTGCCCTGCAGGGTTTGGATCAGCCAGCAATTTCATCAGGGTTGCGCAGGTGCACCGTCTGCAGAGCTGCCGATGTGGCGCTGCTGCAAACAAAACCCGCCTCCACGGAAACACCCTTCCTGGTGTTTGGCGACATTGGGCGAAATTTGGGCAAAATTGCGCAAAATTGGGCGAAATCGGGCGAGGTGCATCGGTAAGGAACAGACGACCAGACTGCATCTCAGGCCGAGTATGTTTCCACACAGCTGGCTGTGCACGCACCTGCATGCCGGCGAGGTGGCACTCAGAGCCCTTGCGGCCGCTGCCGCAGGCGCACGGCGTGCCGGCCATGATGTACACGAAGTCGGGGGAATCCAGGACGCGCCTGCGACACGCCACATTGTGATTCGCAAATCAATCTTAGACATGTCCGTGGAACTGACTTGTGGCACGGCTGGCCGGCCAAGGGGTACACGAAGTCGGGGGATTCCAGGACGCGCCTGCGGCATGCGACACAACAAATCTTGTACGAACTCAAGGTGAATATGTCCATGGCATTGCGTCGCGACGCAACGCAAAGGCAGGGTGTAAGACACAGCCGTGGCGCAAAGGCAGCAAGCGTCTGCTCCAAGGCCTCGCAGTCAGCAGGCTGCGAGTGGGCTCCGAGCCTGCGGCCGTGCACCATGGCCAGAGAATGTACTATTCTGCCGGCATATGTCATCTGCAGTCAGCGGCCTGGATGGCAGGACGTCTGGACAAACAGAGCCCACCTGTAGGCGCGCGTCTGCAGCGGCGACAGCTCGCAGAGCACTCTGCCAACCGCCCACATTCCTTCAAGTCCCCATTCAAGTGATTGCTAGTGAAAGTGTCAACGCACACGAACATGAAGGCGCACTTGTAGGCGCGCACTTGCAGCGGCGACAGCTCGCAGAACACCACCTGGTCCTTCTTCTCCGGCATCTGGTCCGCGATGATGGCTTTCTTCCGCTGCAGCATGTACCGATTCCGCACCGCCCACGACTTTTCGTGCGCCGCCTGGCCCTGGAAGTCCACAGCATCAGTTTGTGAGCTAGATCACATGTGTTTGCACATTCTGCTCCGGCATCTGGTCCGCGATACTTGCCTTCTTCCGCTGCAGCATGTACCGGTTCTGCACCGCCCACGACTTCTTGTGCCGCCGCCTGGCCCTGCAGTGCAGCCCGCAACCTGTGTCCAAATCAGGGAGCCAGCGATGCCATGTGCCTTGCTTAGGGTCAGGGAGACCCTTGTCCTTCATCAATTTATCAGGTTGATGATGTTGGTACTATACCAAATAACATGGCCCTGCAATGGCAGAATGGCAGGCGCACTGCTGGCGCCGCCACGGCTCACGGCACAGCCTACACATGCAGGAGGCAGTGAAGCTGTCAAGCTGCTTCCTACCTCCGCCAGCTCCTCGGGCGAGGCGTCTTCGATCACTGATCGAAGAAAATAGATATGTGTTCATGTATGAACTTTCAGGGTTTGAATTGCCAGCTGAAAACTAAAAGCAACGAAATCTCACTGCCGCCAGCTCCTCGGGCGAGGCGTCCTTGGAGCGCGCGAGCCGCATCGGCTTGACCAGGTCTCTGTTGTAGGACTTAAGGTCGCCGTAGCACCCCGGGTTGGCCCAGTTCATCAGCGTCCTGCAAGTCGGCATTTCTGTTGCTTTCTGGCCTGTCTGGCCTGTATTTCCTGTCGTGTTCTGGCAGGTTCTGGTGCTGTCACGTCAGGGCTCAGAGCCCTCGGCATCACAGCCCTTGACAGACTCCCACGCGTCAGCCCAGCAGGTCAGAAACGCGCATATGCAGGGCGACACACGATGTGTTTCCGAGCAATGTGCTGGTCATCTGGTCTGTGGCTTGCATGCATCTGTGGCGCTGCGGGTACAATGAGTATGCTGTGCCATCAAAAATAAGGACGGATGCATATAGATTGCCAGCAGCCACGTCCGAAGAGCACTGCTACTCGACCGGCTGCTCGATTTTGTAATGACAACAGCAGCAGGGCGCACCAGAACTCCTCGTAGTTATTCTGCATCGGAGTGCCCGACAGGCCGAACCTGCATGTGACAAATGCGAAGCAAGCGTCAATGCTTGGAGGCAAGAGGCAGTCAGCTCAGAGTGCACCGGAATGAGGTCAACCCACAGTGTTCCACCCTTGCAGGCATCAATTGCTTGCATGAGCAATGCGATGTCTGCACATGCAATGCGTACTATGGGCATCGCATGATTATTGACACTCGAGGGGAGAACACGACTCGTATGTTGTAAGAAGGATTGCTGGCATGCTGGAGAGGCGCATGAGTCTGCATGCGCACGCCTGGAGCAGATCTTGAGCTGCATGACGGCGTCGGTGGATTACGCCCTAGGGCTTTTGGCAATGTGCGCCCCATTCAGCGAATGTTTTTGGCGAAATGAATTGATAGATCTGGAACCCAGAGTAGGAAAAGGGCGCACCTAAAGCAGGTCTTCAGCTGCATGACGGCGTCGGTGATCTGCGATTTAGGGTTTTTGACGGTGTGCGCCTCGTCCAGGATGGCTACGTGCCACGGGATCTCCAGCATCGCGCTCAGGTTTTTCTTGAACGAGTCGTACGTCGTGATCATCACCTGCGCAAGAACGCCGAGAAATAGATTGCTCCTCAAGGTGGAAGCGGCCACAGCGGAGGGCAGGATTGACGACGCGCCACGGCATCTCTCTGTTGATGCGAAACGAAGCTTGCGTCGTGATCATGACCTGCGCACGAAAGGGAAGCATGTTCAAGCAGGGCCTTTTACATTCAAGCAGGGCTATTTAAAAGATGAAAGGACGGAATTTGGCGGTCAGAATTGACAGACATGTCGCGGGATCTCCGGCATCGCATCCAGGCCAACGCGGAACGAGTCGTGCGTCGTGATTACGACCCGTCATACGTGGTGATCACGACGCGTGCGCAGCACGAACGCACGCAGACTCAGCTGAAGATTATGTCAGAAACAACCGCAGCCGGACGAGGTCGGCGACGCGCCAGGTGTGCGGACAGGTTGCGGCGACAACTTTGTCAGTCGCATAGGAGGCGGGGCGGGCGAGGTACCCCGGCTCGCGCAGATGCTAGCGCGCAACACTGTTCTTCAATCAACACATCGTCATATGGCGTCAAGAGAGGGGGCATAGAACGTTACCTCGGCGTCGCCACGCGCCACGCTGAGAAGCGCCGCCTCCTTGGAGGATCCGTGGTACTTGACCACCTTGAAGCTTCCTGCAGCATCGGGCCCTCAGTGACTGCTTCGACAAAATTCCAGGTCATCCTGAATTGCTTGCCGAACGCAGCGTCAGCACAGGCAGCAGCTGCGCACGCATGACGCCGTGCAAATGCAAACATGACGACACAGGCAAGCGGCCCGGCACGAACCAACACTTCATGTGCTGTTCAGTCAGCTTGCCTAAACCCTGAGTGCGCACTCACTCACCCCACGTCACGAACTCGCGCTGCCAGTTGGCGATGACGGAGCCGGGGCACAGGATCAGGATGGGCTGCCGCTGCCGCGGGTCATGACTCGGGCCAGAGACCTCCAGCTCGGCTTCCGCGCCGGGCGCCGGGGCCGGCCGCCGGCCGCCACCGTTGCCGCCCTTGCCGAGCAGCGCGGCGACGAAGGCAATCGTCTGCACCGTCTTGCCCAGGCCCTGCAAAGAGCAGCAGAATGCAGCTTCGTCCACGGATTCAGATACTTTTACCGGAGACTGGCTGCAGCCGTGGCCGCCCTTCGAGCAGCGCGGCGATGGAGGCGTTCGCCTGCACCGTCTTGCCCACGCACTGTGGCAGCAGCAGGACAGCAGCGATTTTGAGGCTGGTCTTGCCCAGGTCCTGTAAGAGCAGCAGGACAGCGATGGTGCCGCCGATTGAGGCATTTGTTTCATCTGGAGACCAACACCACCCACGGCAGTCATGGACACGGCATCATTACACGATTTGGGCTGCGTGTCAGGAGCTGACATGGGCTGCTTGACTCAGTATACATTGGTGATTTCTTGGTACTGTAGACAATAGCCTGATGTTCGTCCTCGTTGCAAAGTCTGCGGTCCAACGACCGCAGATGGCAGAGACATGCGGCTGATCTCTGCCTTGCAAGCACAGCGGCTGAGTCCGTCTCTCCAAGAACAGCGACTGCAGGTCGCTGAGCGCATGTATGGAATGGATAACTGCAATACGAACCTAAAGCTTATTAGGGTTTAGGAAGCGCACCATGTCGTCAGCCAGGATGCCGCCCAACCCCGCAGCGTACAGCCTGCGCATAAGGTCCCGTCGAATCGTCATGGCAGCTTTTTTGAATACTCAGCCTTGGGCTTCTCATTTACAGAATCACCCCAAACAGACGACTGCGTTCGACCCTACTAGTCTTGCACCATCCTGCAGGGGCTGGAAAGTCGGCCCACGGGCACAATACAGGGCTGGCCGCGTGCCAACACACTGCTAGTGATGCCTGCGCGGCCTTGCTGGAGCTTCGCTGCAGCTTTGCGAAGGTCAATGCACTTGATCAGAAGCTGCAAAGACTTGACCAAAAAAATGAGTGCACACCTGAACAGAAATTGGACGCCCTCGCGCTGGTAGGAGCGCAGGTAGCGCGCGATGCCGCCCGGCACGACGCCCGTCAGCGGCGGCGCCGAACCCTGATCCTCCAAACCCTCCTCGTCCGTCGTCACATCGTCCTCCGGCGCCAGCAGGTTGCCGTCGGCGTCGCCGCGCATGACGAGCGGAACATTGGGGCCCGGCGCCGGCGCATTGGCCAGCACCGGGTGGGCCTCCTGCGGCAGGCATAAAATAAGAAATCACAAGTTTTAGAGAGTACGGTGCTGGGACGTCAGCGCGCATGACCAGTGGCACATCATGGCCCGGCGCCGGCGCTTTGGCCAGCACAGGGTGCGCCTCCTGCAGAAGACCATCAGAATGGATGAAATGGTCGCATGTATATTGCATTGCCGCATCGGCGCGCAGCACCGGCGGCGCATTGGGGCCGTGCGCTGGCGCTTTGGCCAGCACCGGGTGCGCCTCCTACAGGAAGAGTAAGCGACATTGATACAATGGGCTTTCTGCACTTGGTGCGCGCGTCGGTGTTGGGGGCCGGCGCCGGCGCGCTGGCCAACACTGGGTGCGCCGCCTCCAGGCCATGCTTCTGTCGATGCACGGCCGAGTTTCCTGCGGGCTGTGTGCGGTTCTGTTCGCCTCATCCACGACCAGCGCGGCCGGTGCTGGCGCGGTGGCCAGCAATGGGCACAGTCAAGATTTTGGAGTTTTCTCGCACTTGGTATGCACATCGGCGCGCAGCACCAGCAGAAGGCCATCAAGCGGGTACCAAGTGTTAAAACAGTTCAACTTGGTATGTTAGCTAGGACCAGATCTGCCTGCACACCCCCAGTGCGTTCTGAGGCTTCGGACAGAGCGCCCGACATCTGTGTGTCATGAAGAACCATACGTGTGAACGATGATTTGACGCATGAGTGCACCTCGTCGTCCGGCTCTGCCGACGCCTGGCTGCCGGCGCGACCGGGACTGCCGCCAGCATTGCCGCCGCCACCGCCGCGCGCAACCGGCCGCCCGCGCCCCGTGCGCAGCAGCCGCACCAGCTTCTCCTCCTCCGTCTCGTCTGCCGGCGGCGCCTTGCGCTTCTTAGGTTTGCTGCCGCCGCCGCCGCCGTGGCCAGCACCGCAGCCGCTGCTGCCGCCGCCTCTGCCGCCGCCGCCGCCGAAGGTGCTTGCGCCAGGGCTGCCTGCAGCGCGGCCGCCGCCGCCGCCGCGGCGCGCCCGCGTAGTGTTCTCGTCGTCTGAAACGTACGGCTCCCCGTCTGCAAAGTCGTCGCGGCCGCCGTCGCTTATGGGCGCTGCGGCGTCATCGCTCACAGCGCTGGTCTGCTCGCCGTCTGAGGTCGCCGGCGAGGCCGCCCCCGAGGCGGCAGCGGCGTCCGCGTGCTTCCGCCGCCGCTGCTTCGCAGGCCGCTTCTCCGGCTGGAAATCCGTGTCCCACAGGTCGTCTGCCAGGTCGCCCACTGCGCACAGAAATATGTGCTTGAATAAAGTGAATTTGCCTAGTCGGTACAACCATGTTCTTTCTCTTTGTTGAAGCCTCATCTGATTGGCCCAAGCGCTGCCAGCAAGCTTGCAGGCAGGGTAAGCTACCTGAGCCGTCATGAAGCTGCCGCCGATGTGTGCACCCAACAGAATGCAGCAGAACCGCCGTGGGCTCGGTGTCCGGTGGGCAGGGTGGGCCAACCTGCATCTGCACCGTGGGCTGCGTTCGGGGCGCCAACTCGGGTGACGCTGCGCGCGTCCCGCATCAGCAGCTCGGCGGTGGGGCAGCCTGTGTCAGAAGCATTTCTGGGCATTTCTGTGGTGAGCAGAAAACACATTTTCATGCTTTGGCATGCAGACAACGCGCAGGGAGTACATAAGTGTGCATACCATCAGCCTGCAGAGCAGGACTGACCTAACCAGCAGGGAACTGGTACCAACTGGCAATCAAACAAACTGAGGTATGAGATGCGAGCCCACCTCCTGCTGACTTCGAACGCGGCGCTGCCGCTGGCTGTGCCTCCGCAGCAGCCGGCGCCGCGGGCGGCTGCGACGGCAGCGCACGCATCCACGCAAACTCTGAGGAGTAAGCGTCCAGGTCCTGGGACGCTTGCGCGGTGCCGAGCGCCGCGCGGCCGGCGGCTGCGGCGCCGGCCGGAGCGGAGCCGGCGGACGCGCTGCTTCTCGCCCTCCAGCCGGAGGCTTTGGAGCCTCCAGCGCCCGCAGAGGCGCGCGGCTGCGACAGCACTGTCGGCAGCGGCACTGCGGGGGCTGCCGTTGCCCCAGCGGAGGCTGCGGCAGGGGCTGCTACGGGCGCCGAGGCGGCTGACGCGGACGGCGAGCCGGCTGCAGGCGCCTGCGGCGGCGGCGGTGCGGAGGTGCCGGGGACAGGTTGCGTCAGCATGTCCATGCGCTCCCGCAGGGACAGCCTCTGCAACGGTGCAATGAAGCAATCTGCCTCAAGCAATCGCAAGTAGCCTTTTTGTACATGCACCTGGATCCAGAAGCCGTGTGCAAGAACCTCAGAAATCAACAAGTCAGGCAAGCGCGCACCGGCTTGCTGCCAGGGTAATACATTTCGCGCTGTTAGTTCCGACCCGAGTGACTGCTGGTGCGCATACCCTGCAGTCCTCACCACTCACAAGCGCCACCTTTCTTGACTGCAAACGCTGACCTCAAGGGTCCGAAAGTCTTGTCATCCTCACAGTCCACAACACTTCACCGTTGTGCTGCGCACCCGCAAGGCGAAATGCAAATCGCTTCTGGTACGGTGAACCCAAGCTGCAGGAAGTGCGAAGCCTCTAAGTGACAAAAGTCGCCTGAAAATGCAGACCGCATCACGCACAGCACGACACACACATAAACCCTGCAATAAAGCGCTTTCGCGCTTTTACATACCCCTTGCTGATGCATGATGCATTTAGGTGCGCAGATGGCAACATCAAGCGACTGCTGACTGAGGACAAAAAAGCTGTGCGCATTCGTACGCTGCGTGGACTCGGCGCCCGCCGCTGCTGCCGATGGCCACTTCATAGCAGCACATCTCCGCGTTCTGCACAGCCAGGCACCGCGCCTGAGCGCCGCTACCGCAGTACTGATCTGTGCTGCTCTATTGTGGATCTCCAGCATCGCGTGAACGTCTGGTGATTCTTCCAGCATGAGCTCGAATGGCCAGCCAGAAGCGCACGCGGCGGCGTCGATGGCAGCGGCTGACGCGCTGCTTGCAGACGCGGAGCGCGTTGCAGCGGAGGCACAGCGCATCAAACCATCCAGATCAGTCAGCAAGGCAGCAGCAGCAGCCAAGAAACCCGGCTTCATGCGGCGAGTCATGCGGGAGGGCGTCATAATGACCGCACTCGTCGCCATCATCATCGCGGGCATCAACATGTACCTCAAGCAGAACCCGCCAGACAAGGTTTGTCACTTGTCAATTCATCCAGCTCATAATCGCACCTGCTTTCATTCCAAGGGAACACCCATGCGGACCGATCTTCGCAGCACCAGCCAGCAGCACTGCACCAGCTATCTACGGCTCCATGCTTGTAGCTGCACATGCTCCGCTGCTCGGCAGCCTCGAGAATCACAGCCTGAGTACTGACCGGCTGCCATGTTGTGCCGCTGCACCAGACGGTGCTGACGCGCAAGCAGCTGGCACGCTACAACGGCGCCGGCCCGCCGACGCACAGCAAGCGCATCTACCTCGCCATCCTGGGCGCCGTCTTTGACGTCACAGACGGCGCCAAGCACTACGGTGAGCAGGGCACGCACGCGAAGTTTGTTAAAAAAACACTGGCAGACAGACGATGACGTGCAGTGAAGTCTTATACCGAAGTCTGTGAAGTTTGTCCGACATGCCCACCAATATGTGTCATTCATTGACGGCAGGTCCCACAGGAAATTACCACGGCGCCGCGGGGCGGGACGCGTCTAAGGCCTTCATATCGGGTGGGTGGCCATGCAAGCACGCACAGAGCATAGTTTTCATACTAGCTGACCGCTGACCACTAAAGATGTTGCAGAAGGATATGCTTGCACCTCGTAGTTCAGCATGCATTTCCGCCGCGTCAGCTTTCTCCTGGAACAGTGGCAGGCAGAGGCAACACCCAAATCAATGATTCAGCTGCCAACTCTTGCACCGCCTGCTGCCGCAGGGAACTTCACGGGGGATCTGTCGGACGATCTCTCCGCCGCAAAGCCCGACGAGCTGGCGAGCGTGTTCCGGTGGCGCAACTTCTTCAACGACCACCAGGTTGTCCAGGGTTCAGAGTTCAAGAAATTGCCTTCTCCACAGCCTTGCAGAGAAGTCGATTGCCGATTAGCTTAAGAGATTTCGTTTGGAACCTGTTTCGCCCGGCTTGCTGTCACCTCGTTCCGATTTGGTTCGCTGCATGGGATTGTGACCTTGCCAATCATTTGCTGCCATGCAGACCTACATGCCGGTGGGTAAGCTCGTGGGTCGGTTTTACACGGCAGCGGGGCAGCCCACGAAGGAGCTGCAGCGCATAGAACAGGTGCACATTCCACGTTTTGCCGCCCATATGCAACCGGACAAGGCCTTGGATGATCGCATAGCAGCGAGATGTGAACTAGCAATCGTGACAGGACTCCCTGGATGCCTTCTATGCACTGTGACCTCGGAGTTCCCATGCTGGCAAATGGTTGAGCGCAGCGGCACAACCAACCTCCTCCAACCAGCGGCGAGCATTATGGACAGAAACACGTGTGTGCTGCTCGCGCAGGCGGGCGGCGAAGCGGCGGCCAAAGCAGCTGACAGCCAGAAGGCCGTCAATACCGAGTGCAACCTGCAGTGGAGCAAGGGCGGCGGTGATCATTCTCGAGACGCGCATTTGCAAATCCTCAATTTCAAGCCGCACCATGGCTGCAATGCTGCGCGCCGTTTGAGCCCCTTGCAAAATTGCTGCGGCTGCCTCAGAACGTGATAAGCACCAGGACCTCAGCGCTTTTGAACGAGCCTCGCCCTTTGAAAGGCGTTTTGAAAGGGCCTTTGGAAGTGCCTCAGCACTCGCCAGCAGCAGCGCCCGTTGTGCTGGGGCGCGTCTTGCGGCATCATGCGCGTGCGCTCGGGTGTTCTCTCTGTCAGGTAGGCCTGCCGCGGCGCTCCGCCACTGCCACAAGAGTACCGAGATCCGCGGCGAAAGCTGACTGGGATCTTCGAGAACTCTGGTCTGCGCCGCAGGCAAAACAGCGTGGTGCACGGAGGACAAGTGCCTACCGCAGCGCATCGCCGACGCCCAAGCAGCCTATTTTGTAACCGACAAACTTGAATCAGTACTTTCATTGCGCTGCATGCAAGACAGTGTGGTGCTCGGAGGGCAAGGGCCTGCCGCGGCGCATTGCTGGCGCCGGAAGAGCCTGGTGAAGACGGACAAGACGAATCTTGATTCTCCCATTCATCCTGCATTGCAGGCAAGACGGTGTGGTGTGCGGAGGGCAAGGGCCTGCCGCGGCGCATTGCTGATGCGGACACCTCTTCCGACCGCTGCGTGTGTGTCGCGCCGCCGGCGACGCCGAGCGGCGTGCTCCAGCTGTACGACGGCTGCCGCCCGGAGGCATCAAAGTGCGTCATAGCAGACCTGATGTGAGCGCCGGTGCGGGGCGAAGGAATCGTCTCTGGGGCATCGCCGGAGGCGTCTCTGTGCATCATAGTGGATCTGATGTGAGCGCTGGCGTGGACCGGCGCTGGCGCTGACAGCGAATGGTCTTGCGACTTGCTGCGTTGAGTGCGTCCATCAGAGTCGCAAGTCGCAAGCCGTGCCGCTGGCTGGCGGGCGGCAGCCTGGCATGATTCGGTAAGGCAGCACGGCTGCATCTCTCTCCACCCCCGACAGTGCTCTGTGTGCGGCTTCAACACCCACCGACTTAGCTGGCAGGCAGGCTGCAGCGTTTGTTGCCGCGATCGTGACGCAGGTTTGATGTGCTGCTGACGCAAGAGGGACTAGCCTGCTCTCGTGGTAGCCGCCTCGCAGAGTTATTGCAGCTGTACATTTTGGTGCTCGGCTTGACTACCAGGCAGTCTAGGTGGCGTCTAGGGCTGGGATGGGCACATACAGAGTGCCTGGTGTTACGGTCCAGGTTTGAAATTGCAAGTTGGTAATCTGGTTCCTGTCTGTCATCGCCTACGACCTACCCTATCCTGACCACGCCAAAAACCCGATACAAGTGAAACACACAGGTTTTGAGGTGCATGGCAAATGCGCACAATCGCCAAATCTGAGCCGCCAGGTCAAGCAATGTCACCACAGTGACTGCTCTTTTTGCCCGTCAAGTTCGCCATCCAATCGCAGTGCTCAGTTACCTGCCAAGCTGCCTGAGCGCACGTGCACCCGCCACACCAGCCGACCGCATATGCGCCCGCGGCCGGGAGGCGCGCTCCCTCAAGGGATGTACGTGCCCATGCTGCTCTTGAACATCCAGGCGCTCTTGCGCGTGAATACGACGTCCAGTGTGACGCCCGCCTTCGCGAGCGTATTGGCGACGACGCAGCGCTTCAGCGAGGCGGCCCTCAGCTCCGCCAGCCTGTCGGCGCTGAGCTCGGTCTCCACATCCGCTCGCAGCGAGACACTGTCAAACTCCGCCGGCACGCTGCAGAACATACCAAGCATCAAGTGGTCTGTGTGATTGTATGCGGTGAGATTGCAACGCATTGTGATGGCCGCTCTCAGCTCCGCCAGCCGCTCGACACTGAGTGCCGTCTCAAACTCCGCGCGGAGGGAGAAACTATCGGACCCTGCCGGCATGCTGCAGCGCGTTCGACAGCACTTGGTAAGACAGGCGCAAAGCGTCGAAATAAACACCAGTTGAGAACATCTCGAGCGACTTCCGCTAACTGATCAGCGCTCAGCTCCTATCCTAGTCCGCTCGCAACAAGACGCTGTCAAACTCAGCCTGCATGCAGCAGCAACTTTCAAGAAACCCATTGCGTCAATATATCTGCAGCGCTTCATTGAGGCCGCCTTCAGCTCCGCCAACCGATCAGCGCTCAGCTCTGTCTCAGCGTCGGCTTGGAGCGAGACGCTGTCAAACTCCGCCGCCATGCTGCAGTGAACACTCGCGTGAGTAAACGCGCGTCATGCATTGACAGCGCCGGCAGGCTGCGCTCAGAAGGAGACGTCAATCATGAACAGGCAGGCGCACATATAAGCAGCCAAGATCAAGATCGTGCTGCCCAATCACAGAGCCTGCCTGGAAGTGTGGTCTTTCAACAACACAGTCGTCTGGAACTCTTCTTGATTGCCTCGCTCGGCAACAAACTCTACCCAGGCCTCCGTACCACGTGTTCAATATGAGGATTGTGGAAGGGTGACAATTGATTTGTGAGAGGGATGAAAAGTAATTTGTGATCGCACCTGCCCTCGCCGAACACGCCTCGCGCATCCATCTTGGCCTCGGCTGTCCACGAGACCTTGCCCAGTGTTAGGTGCTGCTCCGATGCCACTGCGAGGAAACACGCGCCGAGCCACTCAGCATGGCATGGGAAGCATGGGGCGAGGCGTCAGCTGCACGAAAACAGGGCGCGGATCATGCAGATCATGCACGATGCCGGGGTTGCAGCGCGCTGTTAACGGCCCGCGGAGACTCATCCCTTGCTCCAGCGCACTGCTGCTGATCGAGACATGCCGCAGTCATATGGTCGCATGGAAGCAGGGCTTCGTTAGGTTCCACACTCTTATGGTAGACTTCACACCCACCTGCGTACAGGGACGCCTGCTGCGCGCCGATGAGCGAGCCCAGGAAGTGCGCCACGGGACCCGGCGCCATGTCCTTATTTCAAGACATAGGGTCAGTACTTGAAGATGAGCAGAGCGTGATCTGATCTTGGTGTATATGCTTGCGATCATTTGATGCTTGCTACTATCACTGCACACGAACGGCGGCAGACCTTGCCGCCCTGGTCTACAGGGTGGTCTATCGTGATAGTGTGGCCACCCTGCACGCAGACTGTGGACGCGCGCTCCGACTCGGCGGAGATCCTGCCAGGCGGAGCGACAGAGGACAGTCAGCCGCCTGCGCTGCCGGCCTTGCGCGCTGTCCGGGACGCTCGCACCTTCTGGCTGCGACATGCGTGATCTGAGATAGGCCCAATGCGCAGGATCGTTGCACAATCTCATTCAAACTCTCGTGCGGTAGCAATTTAATGGACATGGATTGATAGCCACTGCAGACTGACCTACAAAGCGCCCAGTCCGGTGATTCCGCATCGGTATGCAGGACTGCCGACTGGCCTGGCTGCGCGAATGCGCTCTGAGCGAGCCTGGTGATATGTAGGGAGATCTGCGACTGCCTGATCGCCCGTTGCAGCATGATGGCAGACTATGCAGCTGCGCTAATTGCTCGTGAATCTCAAATTGTTATCAAACATTCGATGCTGAACAATGACCAGTCAGAAACGCCGCGAATGAGGACTGTTGTGCAATGCTGCAAATACTGAAAGATAGCCGCCTAATGCAATCGGCCAGCATTTGGCAAAGCTGACGAGGCACAAGCAATCTGGATTATCGAGGATTATCGAGACGACAGTTCTCCGAGTCCCTCGTCTCGGCTAAACCTGCGTGGTGCAGCAGCGGAAGGCGCAAACGCTCGGCCAGCTCTACTGTCTGTGAAGGCGTTGTCAACAGGACACTGGCGAGGTCAGACTGTGCTGACGCTGCGCCTGGGCGCCGCCTGCGCAGCAAACAACAGAGCCGCCTGGTCCCTGAAGTCTCCAGGTGACCCCTCTGTCTGTGCCGCCCGGCCATCTCCCTTGCATCGACAGCCCTCCGCTCACCGCCAAGCCTTGTTGACTGGCATTCTTCACACACCGAGGTGTCCCCGTAAACGAGCGTGCCTGGAGAAATTGCGCAGCGGATATTTATGCTGGAAGCTGCCCGCGGCGACTTCTTCAGCCCGGCGCCACGGTTGATGGCCAAGACCTTCTTGCAATACCTCGCTCTGGCTGCAGGAGACTGCCCCAGCAGCGGCGGCCCGCCCGCAACGTCGGGAGGCGCTGTGGTGTGTGCCCTTCTGATGGCGGTGAGCACCGCTCTGGCGGAGGCCGCCGCACCCCGCTGCAACGCGGCCGGCACCTCCATATGCTCCGGCAGCCCTAGTGTTCGCTCAGCAGCCACACGCGCCGAGGAGTCTCCGGCGTGGACCTCCCAGCTGCGCTCTGGAAGCCTCGCAACCTCGCCCATGTGGCCGGCTGCCATGTCGGGCCTGGAGTCACTGCGCGACAGGTGAGACACCGTCATCGATATCATCAGGCCAGGGAGGGGGCCATAGTAGCATCTGCTGTCTGGCGGTGTGTACCACTGGTGTGCCCAGCAGACGTAATCTCGTGATCTGCTGGTGCCAGCTCCATCTGGTGTGCAAAAGCAAACCTCACAAGCCATGACACTAACTCCGAACAGCACGCTAGGGGTGCTGGGTTGCGGCTGTATCGCCCGCCCGGCTGAGATCATACCCTCATAACCGGACCAAGTTAATACTTGCGTCGGGAAGCGTGCCGGCACTTTGCCGCGCTTGCAGGCCTGCCTTGTGGGTGCTGCACGTGCCATGAGTGCCTGTCTCCTCCTCCGGACCGGTGGCAAACCTGCTGGGACAGCAGGTAATAAGCCAGCGCAGACCACACTTTCAGAAACTTTCTCTCTGCGTCTGTTCCCTGCCGCATTTCAAGTGAATATATGCTGCTTTTGTCAGCACCTTCATAGCCGACAGTTGCCTTCCTGCATTGCATGCCTGCATGCTTCGGCTGTCACCGGCTCATCTGTGCACAGAGCATTCCTGCAGCCGCCACCAGCAGCTATCCTGCGGCGCCATGCCTCGGCCTTGCACCTAACAAGTAGTGTCCAACCAGAGCCTGGCTGGTGTACAGCTTGGGCAACGAGCCGCTCGCGTTGCAGCAGGCGCCGCCAAACAGTGCGCACACCGCACGCAGCTTCGGTGAGCCTGGCTGTGCTGCCGAGTCTATGCCAACCTTGCTGCACCACCCTGCTGCTCTGGTTTTCTTCATCAGCTGTCATGCCATGCCCAACACACGTCTTTTCGTCGACGCAGACTCACGCAGCGGCGCTGCGGGCGACTGGCAGTCTCCGCAGCTTCAGCACCACTGGCACAGGTCTGCCGGCAGCTCGCTACATGGCGGCGGCGACAGCCTCGCAGCCGAGCTGGCCCAGGATGAGCAGTGGCTGCTGCAGTCGGGCGGCCTCAGTCCAGCTTCCTATGGCTCCTCCAGCGAATGCCTCGCGAACGTGCTGGGCTCCACCCTTCAGCAGTTTGCCGGCAGCAGCGCCGGCGCAGCCGCTGCGCTGGATCTCGATGCGTGCAGCCTGCCATGGCCCACCAGCAGCGGCTTGCACCCGGCCGCATGCAGCTGCAGCGTCCCTGTGCCCTGCTGCTTGAGTGCAGCAGCACCGCAGTCGCAGCAGAGTGGCCCAGGTAGCAGCGGCGGCGGCGGCGGCGGCGGCACCACAGTCGACTGGCAGCAGCTGCTGGACCAATGGGCGGTGCCAGTGTCGGCAGCGGCCATCGCGCCACCGTCGCTGGAGGCGCTGCTCGCTGAAGAAGACGCGCAGCTGCCGCAACAGCAGGAGCTGCCGCCGCCGCCGCTGAGCCAGCCGCTCGGCTCTCTGCTGCCGCAAGCGGCGCCCCTGACGGGGCCGCCGCCCTTGCAGCAGATGGCGGTGCCGCCGCCGCCCTCGCCACTGCATCCGGTACTCTCAGCTGCGCCTCGCGGCCCCCAACCGCCGGCGCTCGTCCGGCGCCGCCTGCGGTCTGTGCGAACCGGCACACGCTCGCCGCCGCCGGCCCTCGACAGCCTGCGGTGCGGCCCCAGCAGCTCGGCCTCGCCGCAGTCAGCGCTGGCGTTCTCCGCTGCATGCATCCCAGCGCCGGCAGCCACGCCGCTCGCCATCCCCGGGGTGCCGGAGCAGCCGCGCGTCACCAATGGCGCGGCCGCCATGCCGGCAATCCCGCTGCCGCCGCAGCAGCAGCAGCAGCAGCAGCCGCAGGGCCACCAGCAGATTGCGGCGTCCGTGCAGCAGTCGGCGGGCCAGCAGCCCTGGCCCCCGCAGCCGCCGCAGCGCAAGCGCGGCCGTCCACGCGTGTACGACACCGTCACGCCCGTACTGCAGGCGGCGCTCACGGCGCCGGCGCTGCAGCGGCAGGCGAGCGCGGGTTGCCCGCCCGGCAAGAAGCGCCGCGGCGCGAAGCCCAAGTATGTGTGTGCCACCCAGGAGGAAGCCATTGCCAAGCGGTGCGATTTGCAAATGATAATTCCAAATGAGATTTCAAGCAAAGTGAAGAGGGTGTCTCAACAGTCTGTGAAAGCGCTGCAGGGATGCACGTGGATGTACGCCTTTGCAGCTGCCTACATGCATGCTCTGCATTTATGCTGGTGTGCTGGATTGTTCCTGTTGCATGCTCTTGTCAAGACAATGCACCAGGCAGCAACATGTCCTTCTTGCCAACCTCCGCACTCTGGCTGCCGCAGGCGGGACCGCAACCGGCAGACGGCGCTCGCGACCTACTACCGGCGCAAGGCGCGCCTGGTTGAGCTGCAGCAGCAGGCGGCTCAGCTGCGGGCGGAAAACACCGCGCTGCTCACGTTGGCCGAGACCGCCGAGGCCTCCGAGGAGTGCGCCAGTGCGTCTTTGTCTCCCTTGGTTTCGTTGCTGCAACTTTCTCGTCCGCATTTCAATGAATCACTATTTGCCATACTTTGGGCTTTGCCAATCGCTCACGACGCGCTTGCGGTGCTGCTCGTCCATACCATGTCGCGTCTGAGGCATCATGAAGCGTCCCATGACTGCACTCCTGCCATTGCTTGTTGTGCTCGGGTAGGAATTGACGTGGGTCTCGGTCTTGGGCGCAGCCTACATGCGGCCGCTGCTAGACGACGGCTGCGATCCTGCCGACATCCTTGCGCTGCTGCTGCCTGATGGGGACCCGGCCGACCTGTGAGCGGGCAACCGCGGCGAGAGCGGAACGAATCAAGAGATACAACAGATACATGGTTGCGCAGGAGGCGCTGAGATGGCATGTTGAGCTTGGAGTTATGAGAGGATTGAGCTTTCGTCAGGGACGTCAGCCATCAGTTGCCAGGCAGCTTTCCCACTACTGTGCATGCGTCGCTGGAAGGACGATGCTAAAGTTGAGAGGCAGCTGCTTCTTTGATGCAGACTCGCTGCTTGCAACCACGCCATTGTAAATGTTATTCAGCGAACCCTCTAAGTTTTGTTGTCACGGCATACTTCGGTTGCAATCCTGAAACATCAGACGTCGACAAGCCCAACCAACTACTTGACCCTGATTCAACACCACGGCACTGCCTCACGAATTGCATTACAATTCTGGAATGCGGTCAACAGGCTGCATTTTCCATCCAAGCATCCATCCATCCCAAGTTCGCGGCGTCCATATTTGGGTACGTTCAGTGCCTTAAGCGCTGCTGATGGAGTTTTGAGTTATACCAACAACGTTGCCCCGGCCGTCGCTAAGCCTCAGCCAATGGCGCCCGTTGCCCTCATATTTGCGTAGGACGGGTTGGCAGTGAACCGCTCCCATGCCACATCGCCATAGCCACGCCGCTGCACGCGCAAACAATAGCGCCTTCAGCGGCGCATTCGAGCTGAATACCCACTTTGGATCGCAGCCGCGGGATGGGCATCACTCATGTCATGCTGTGGTGCATGCCGCAGTGTGAATGACGTCGCCGGCTTGCTTGCACGGCGCATTATGGTGCCGCAGCCGTGCCGGCAATGCTGCGGACCCTGACCCTCTCGGCAGGGCAGCACCTTCGTCCCGCCTCGCAGGCGAGTCCCACACCATCACAAACCAGATAGTGTGCCCACCTTGAAGGGCCGCATTTCGTGTGCGATGAGGCCGACGCAGCAGATGCTTAGGCAGCCGACCATGCGCCACACCGAGTTTGGGTTGCCCTCCTCCCACGTGAGGCACGTCAGCGCGATGGAGATCGTGCCCAGGACGAGGCCGATGTGCTGCCTGAAGGTGTACCACCAGTAGTTCTCGGGTGCCTCCTCTGCCTCTGGGGCCGCGCCAGCGGCCTGCAGAGTGGAACGGCAACATGCGCGGTCAGCGGTGGACTGGGTTGGCTATCATTCCGAGTGCACTCGCATGAGCATGAAGCGAAATGTACTGGGCTTTAAACCACACGCGATCGCGCTGCTGCGCTTCCAGCAGCAAGTTGCAGCACGTGCATCAGGTGGACATCGGCACCTGGTCTGCGGGAGGCGCGCTGGTCGACGGTGTCGGTTCTGCAGCTGAGGTGGACCTGGGCTGCTCCTTGGTGGTAGGCTTTGCCTTGTCGCCCCTCGCCGCTGATTTCCGAGCCGCCATGCGGAATGTGTCGTCGAGTGCAACAGCGCGACTGCACAAGAAGCAGCGGCGAGCGATCGGCAAGGCGTTATGCAGCTGTATCGATAAGTTGTTGCACAGAAGCTGATGCAAGTGGTGAAAATGCTGCTGCAACTAAACTTTGTGGCGAGCGGTTCACCGGGTGACCCATGCGTGCAAAATGGTTCCGGAGAACTGCCGCGAGGGGCCAGAAAAGGTGTCCCAAATGTGGCTTGCACACTTGCCAAGAATTCGCGATCATTCACGTGAATCAGACTCGACTTAGAGGTAGATGCGAAGAGGGAGGCGGGCGTGCGAAGTTGCGATTTGATTTTTGCTCAGCTTCGCTCCAAACTCCGACACCAGCAGCTTTGGCTGAAGTGACGGCTTTCCCGTCGCACTGACTATTCAGGGTATCCTCTCCTCACTCTCGGCAGTGTGACCTAAGTTTGAGGTGTGCAGTTTCAATATGGCTGCTGCGCAAAATTCCAGCTGCGGCACGGCCATGCTGGAACGGATGCTGGCGCTGGGCTGGCGCTCTGGCAGCGGTGCTACACCGTGCATCAGCAACAGCGGAGCAGGCAGTGCCACATGCGCTGCTGCGATGCGCATCCTCAGCGCAGCTTCCGTGCAGGCGGCCTTGCAGCCGTCCTTGGAGCACAGAGGAGATGCAGGCGCGACAGCCGCAGCGCTCCTCACAGCTTTGCTGGACGACGGCGGCGCCAACCCTGCATGGGAACCGTGCGCCGCTCACGACGCAGTCCATGATGGCAGCCACTGGCCTGACCACTCGCCGGGCAGGATCAACCACCTGCCCAGCTGCCATCTGGGCAACGGCTCTAGTCACCATGTGGGCAGCGGCCGCATCGCCGGCGCCGGCAGCTGGCGGCAGACATCCCTGCGGCGCGGCTTTGCAGCAGACGCTGCTGCCTGCGCCACAGCCGGCGGCTGGCCTGGCGTCAGGCAGCTATCGCACAGCAGCGCATTGCGGACGCTGGCGGGCAACGAGGCATGCGGCAGCGGCTGGGGCGTTCAGTCGAGGCACCCCGGCAGCAGCGGCGGGCAGCGTGGCTTCCATTCCGGGCCGTCGCGGCGCTTCGGCGCTGCGCCCGGCAGCGATGGCAAGCGCCGCGGCAAGGCCAGCGACCACACCACCATGGGCGAGGTGGGTGTGTGGCACAGTCACTCTGTAGCAGCATGACGCAAGTTGTCAGCGGTCTGGGTCTTGCTCGGCAGACTGAATGGCGGCAGCGCCGGCGCCTGTTCAGCTTGTCTGGCTGCAACTGCTGCGCCTTCTGCATCTTGATGCAGCAGCGTCTCGAATTCGGGCACCGTGCATGTCTCTGCAGGTGTTGTCAAAACTGGAGCTGCCGACGGCGCGCAACGACATCCTGCGGCGGCAGGGGCGCCACGAGGACGCGGAGGGCGACGGCTTCGAGTGGGAGGTGGGTTTAGGGTTACTCCTGGGTTTACTCCTGGGTTACTGCTGCTGGGTTACTGGTTTACTCCTGGGTTTACTCCTGGGTTACTCCTGGGTTTAGGGTTACTCCTGACCTACTCTGCATACATTGTAGCGTATACTTCTGGCCTACTCCGCACACATTTGGAGATGTCATCTGAGTATGCAGATGTGCATCGTGTCATCTGAGTATGCAGATGTGCAGCGTGTCATTTGAGTATGCAGATGTGCAGCAATGCACACATGCTTGCTGCTCGCCGTCTGATGGCCAGCACTGGTGTGTGCAGAAAGGAATAAGTAATGGTCCATGCTGGGGTGGCCGTGCGCCTGACGCTCCGGTTCTGTGGCAGCAGCAGTGTGCGGTTGCGGCAGGAGCCTGAAGCAGCCTGGAATGCGGCGCCATGGGAAATGCTGCCGAAAACTGACAAGATCAGACCGCCAAAACCACGAAAACGCCGTGTCCCCACGCAGGTGCTGGAGTTTCAGCCCGATGACAGCGACAGCGGCGCGGCCGTGAAGCAGGTGACCGCGACGCCGGAGAGTCTGGGGCTGTCGCCGCGCGACATCAGCCTGTTTGCCGCTACCACTGGCCCAGGCAAAGTCCTACAAGACTCCTCCACTTATGAGTCTAGCAATGAGGGGCCATAGATTTCGGGCCTTGCGCCGCGCGACATCAGCCTGTTCGCCGCCATCACCGGGCCAGGCAAGCTGTCTGAATGCTCTGCTTGGCATCAATCTCTGGAGAGACGCAGATGACGGCGACGCCAGGAATCCAAGGCCTGGCGTCGCGCGACACCAATCTCTTTGCTGCTTTTATCAGGCCAGGCGAGACAGTGCATCAGCGCCTGTCTCCAAGTTATGCCAGCCGAGTTGGTAGGCACGTCGTGGGCCGGGTGCTGCAGGCTCAGTCTGCGCCTCGCCGCCGCCGCCGCCGCAGCGATTGACAGATCATGGCAGGTAATGGATGAAGTTGTGTGCATTCGAGACGAGAGGGATCCTGCGGGGATCCCCAAAGTGTTCGTCTTGGCTGTGCAGGCAAGCAGTGGGCAAAAATCCAGCATGCGCGGCAACAGGACGACGATGTAAGTGCATTTGTCACAACGTGCGATCTGACGGCTGTGCTCGCGGCGCAGGCAAACAGCGGGCGACGATCAGCGTGCGCGGCAGCGAGATCCTGTTCCGCTCGGAGTGCTGCCGGGCCATCGTGCGCGCCGACCGCGCCTTCCTCTTTCCGTGCCGGTGCAGTGGAGGAATCCCCGCTCACTAATATCACGATCACTCTAGCGATAGTTGGCCAATTGTTCTACAGGAGTTGCCAAGGCTGATGATTCATTTCAAGCCGCTTGCTGTGCTGACGCGCCATCGTCCGCGCCGATTGCGCCTTCCGCCTTTTCCTGCCGGTGGGGCCACCAGGTGTCGCCTCGTACAGGTTTAAACAGCCTGAGACGAAAAGCATGCAGCCAGATGCGGGCGCGCTTGTGTGCAGCAGCTGAGCATGCATGGAGGTCCGTGTACCTGCCTTCGATGATGCCGCAGCGTGCCATCTGAAAGCGGAGCTGCTGTCATTTGAATCCCGCTCCTCCACGCTTTGCCGGTGGCAGGCGGCCACTGTTACGCTGGCGCAGGCGCTGCGGGTCAATAGCAATGTCGAATGCCACAGAAGATTATTGATCATTTCACAAACGGTGTCGCTGTGCAAGGCAGGCAGCAGGCGGGCACTGTCAAAATGGCGCAGGCGCCGCGGCCTTGACACGAAAGTCAAACCACAAGATGGAGTGACTGCATGTTTCATATGCACTCTCAGGCGGCAGGCAAACACCCTCAAAATGGCGCAGGCGCTGCGGCTGAAGATGAATTGTTTAGACAATTATGCCTGTCTGAACTTTGAACACTGCTCCGTCATGCAATGCAGGCGGCAGGCGGACACGGTGAAACTGGCGCAGGCGCTGCGGGTCAACATCGCACGGAAGGGCCGCGGCAAGGGCAGCCACAATGGGCACAGCCCCTTCGAGTTTCGCGTGCTGGAGTGCCTGCTGGCCGCTACCGTGGGGTACTTCGAGGGTAGGAGCTCGTGGCAATGCGAAAGCAGAGCACATGGTGGTGCAAATGCTGCTGCGCTGTAGTGGTTTGTGTCGCTGTGCCAATCTGGCGGATCATCACACACGACTGCATTCCCATCATCCAAAAACAAAATAGAACATGTCCTTGCCATGCAGCCAAGGCGGGGCGGGGCATCTGTCGATGCTGACGGACAGTGCGCTGCAGGATGTCGTGGGGGCGGTGGGCGCATCCAGATGGAAATTGATTCAAATTTTGGGCAAGCCCGTTCCTCACTTCTCTGTGATCGTAAAACAGGCTGATTTGCTGGCTGTGCAGCCAAGGCGGAGCGGTTGTCGATGCTGACGGACAGCGTGCTGCAGGACGTCATGGAGGCGGTGGGCGCGTCGGCGCGATCCGGCGGCCTGCAGCCCAGCCGCGTCGACCTCAAGCAGCTGCTGCCCATCCAGCGGTGGGTCCATTGCAAACTGATCGCCCAGATGCGAGCATTCGTAGTCGAGAAATCTTGGGAAATCAGGCGCGCTCGAGCGGCCTGCAGCCCACCCACGTCGACGTCAAGCAGCTGCAGCCCACCCACGTCGACGTCAAGCAGCTGCAGCCCACCCAACGGTGCATGCCGATTTTGTACTCGGGATTTGAAAACATAGCAAACGTGATGCGGCGGGCGGCCTGCAGCCCAGTCATGTGGACCTCAAGCAGCTGCTGCCCATCCAGCGGTGGGTACATCAACCGCTGAAGCCTCAGAGCACTGATTTGGAAGCCCGGTATGGATGCTTGAGGTAGGAATCTGACGGAGCCGATGATGGATATGAAGCAGACGTCAGACGCCGTCAATTGCCAAACAACATCTTTCACTTGAACACAGTACAACGACAACAGGTGAAGCTCCTGTTGCAGTAACCTGACAGAATTGGCGGCGGGCGTCAATGAGGCCTCAGACGCCATGGGGGCGGTCGCCATCACTGTTTCACAACAGAAACTGTAGCATCAAAATTACTGACACTGTACTGCTGATCGTCTCAGGAGCCTGACGGAGCTGACGGCGGATGTGAAAGAGACGTCCGATGCCATCGAGGCCGTTGCCAATGACGATGCGCAGCTGGCGGCCATCTGCCTGTCCGACCGGCCAAAGTCGGAGCTGGCGTCCTCCCTGCTCAAGTGCGCCGTTCTTGCTGCTATGTGTCCAACTGCTTCATACGTTGGCTCCTCAATTCTGCCGCCATCTCCACACGGACCACATTTGCCACGCAGCTCCTGGTAACGGCTGGAGCTCCCGATTTCTCTGGCATCTTCGCGCCACCTTGGGATGTGGCAAGAGGCCGTTCTCAAGCCTGTCCGTGCCCACGCCGCTTGCACAAGGGCGAGCAGAAGCAGAACGGCAGCGATGCACCGCGACGCAGGCCTGCTGGAGGCCTGGCCTGAACGGCGCAGAGTGCTGCATGAGCCTTGGCCAATAATGCCCTGTTGGCTGGCTCTTGCACGGGCGAATTACAGCAGACGGCGGCAATATTTCGCCTGCCCGGGCCTGCTGGAGTCCCACCAGCAGCAGGTGCAGTCAAGATGCAGACAGCACCAGAACAACACCCCTGCTTATGGCTGTCGCAGGGGCGAGCCGACGGTGGCGACGTGTTGGGGTGCGGGCCTGCTGGAGAGCTACCAGCCAGTTGTCGATCCGGTTGCGGAGTCGCTGGCTAAGGCACTGTGTGTTTGCGGCTCCTGCAGGGGTGAGTCAAAGCAAACGGCAGCCATGTACCGGGGCGCGGGCCTGCTGGAGAGCTACCAGCGGCAGGTGCAGTCCATTGACGGCGGGCTGCAGGAGCTGGAGGAAAACATCGACACCGTTCGCGAGGTGGGTGCAAAGCATAAACAAGAAGAGTGTTTGCAAAGCGAGATCAGACTGAAACTCAACATTGAGCAAAGCCAGTGGCACCAACGGCGGGCTGCAAAAGCTGGAGGAAAATGACTCGGGCCCCAAATGCTACCTATAACGAAACGGCTGCAGGAGCTTTAGGAGAACCTCAACACCGTGCACGAGGTGGGTTTTGAGTTGGTTCAGATTTGGGCTGTCTTTGCTTTGGAAGCCTGTTGAACAACTACGTCCGGCAGAACTGACACACACTGAAACTGACTGGGATGTCATGTCTGCAGGTGTGGCACATGAGCCTGGACAACACGCGGAACCGGACGCTGCAGCTGAACCTGGCGATCAGCGTCGCCTCCTTTGCGCTCATGGCCTCGACCGTGCCCGCCTCCCTCTTCGGCATGAACCTGCACTCCGGGCTCGAGGTGCGCTGTTGCATCCAGCTGTTGCTGTTTGAAGTTTTGCGCTCTTAGCGTCGACCGTGCCCGCCTCCCCCTTCAGCACGGATCTGCACTCCGGCCTCGAGGTGCGCTGCTGCATCCAGCAGTTTCTGTTTGAAGTTTTGCGCTCTTAGCGTCAATTGTGCCTGCCTCCCTGGACCTGCGCTCCGGCCTCGAGGTGTGTCGTGGGCAGTCTCTACAGTTCGCACTGTGTGATGCCATCACGAATGTCTCCCTCTTCGGCATGCATCTGCACTCCGACCTCGTATTTTCTACCTTGGAACTACCCATGCGCCTGTCATGTTTATCTCCAGCCGTCTCGGGCCTGGCGCAGGCGCCCATGAGCGGATGATCCGCTGCTTCGTGACATCCAACCCCTAACGTCATCGTACCTCCCTAGTTTCTGTGCAACTCAGATCTCCGACCTTGCCTGCGCACCCACCCTGTGGGACAACCCACACCTGCTGTGGTGGGTGGCGGGCGGCTGCCTGGCGCTGTTTTGTTGCCTTTGGCTGTGTGAACATCAGGGACTGTACATGCGCTCATGCCATGCAGGACAACGCAGCTGCTGTGGTGGGCGGCGAACGCGCACCTCCATTTACCATCCCTCTGCGAACACCAGAATCACACATGTGTATCATGCACCGCAGGACAACCCGCTTTTGCTGTGGTGGGTGGCGGGCGGCTGCCTGGCGCTGTCAAGTGCCACCTTCCTCGGCATCCTGGCGGGGCAGCGCCTGTGGCCCAACACCGAGCAGCAGCAGAAGGTGTGTGACTTGGGCTCTCAGAGCTGCCTACATGCACGAGTCAAGATCGTGGGTCTGAATATCTGGCACTGCGCCCAAGTGCGCTGTGTAGCGTATAAGCAGCGGCTCCTGCAGAAGTCTGCAGCGCAGCTTCAAGACGAGAAGTGCCACAAATGCGGACCCGGGGGTGCCACATAGGAGGTGCCATTGTTTCAAGTTGAGACTCTTGTTCCCACTATCGTCAGCAGTGTCCGATCCTCACTACTGTTCTAAAGTTGCCGCCAGGTGCGGGACCTGGGGTGATGCGGGAGCTGCTGGCGCACCGCCTCAATGTTCCCGACAGCGCACTTCAACACACGGATTTCATTCAAGTTTCCAAGTAAACATCCACCTGTACATCAAGTTGCCAACCACAACATTGTGCGCAGGTACGAGACCTGGGGGCGACGCGGGAGCTGCTGGCGCACCACCTCAACGACCTGGACGAGATTCTGGCCGCGCTGCGTGTCCGCAACGGTGCGCCGCAACTGCTGCTTTCCATCAGGCGGCTTTCATTCGTCCTACCTTCATGGGTCGAAAAGCATTCTCCGACTGCAGTCCACACGTCGACATATACAGCGTCACGACCTCGGCCAAGCTGCGTGACCGCCTCTGCTTCTGGCATTCGAGTCCTATCGTGCTGCAGGTCGGCGTCTGCCCAACGGCAGCAGCTCGCCGGCCGCGCATGTCCAGACGCATTTCCCTGACTTTCGCTGTGGCACACACGCGTAGAACCGGTGAGCATGGATGAGTGCTCGAAGCGGGTGAGGAAGGCGCAACACAATGATGCAATCGTAACTCTGATACCCAGGCTGAAACGTAAAGCACTTTCAGAATGGCAGCGCCATGGCGCAGCCGCACGTGCTGCTCCCGCAAAGCCGGTGGACAAGGGCAAGGTTGCCACAAGATGGTGGAGGAGGCGCAGCACAATGCAGACAGCGCTCTGCGGCCCAAGACTGCCACTGTCAAATGAAATTTGAATGGGACAGCCCTGACCCACTCAGCCATGCTGACCAAGGACGAGGTTGCAAAGCTGGTGGAGGAGCGCAGCACAATCCCTGCTCTGGCCAAGGGATCCCTCAAATTTACGTGTCTTACGCATGTGTTTCCTATGCACGCGCAGAGCCGGTGAGCAAGGACGAGTTCGCAAAGCTGGTGGAGGAGGCGCAGCATCTCTCAGGCGCAGCGGATGGGCTGACTGGCGCCGAGATCGACCTGTTGTTCAAGGTGACATCTTGCTTGTCCCTGCCCCTGCATCCCCTATGCCGGCTGGCTCCTGCGGGGTAGCACGCGCGTCCGGCGGGTCGAGGGCCATGCCAGTGCGTCCGAGGGGGTGTGCGCCCGCTGCTGCCAGGAGGAGAGTCCTGCGGCGCAGCAGTGATCGAGCTGGTTTTGACAGATGCAGAGCTACAATTCACGCTGCGAGGTGACAGGTCTGCAGCCACAAATCTGCTGTAACCGGTTATCGTCATCCGATGAATGCAGGGACACATATGTCGTTGTGGCACTGCAGGCGTTTGACACCAATCGCGACGGCCGCATCGATGCCCACGACGCGATGCGCAGCCGCCAGGACCTGGCGGCCCGCGAGATTGGCAGGGCGCTCATGTGACCCGGGTGCAACATAGCGGACCGCTGGCTGGGACAGCGCTCATGCGACAGGTGCAGCATGGGGGCCTGGCTCTGCAGCAGGGCGCTCCTGTGACTGGGGCTTTTGCCAGTAGGACGAAACGCATCGGCGTGCAGTAGTTACGAGTGGGTGGCGCCGGGACTGGACAGAATTGTGGGAGCTGTGAGCTGGATTGGACGGCAGTGAGTCAGAGAGCATGTGTAGGTGTTGGAAGGGAGGTCTCCGTGTTTGCGTGTGGGAAAGTTTGCTGGACCATCTGTGACTGCTTGTCTACACCGTGCTGTGGCAGAGTCGAATGTGCTGTCCAGGAATGGATCCAACGCCGACACGAAACCAGACGGACAGACAGAAACGCCAAATGAATCGGGTTGGTCCTCTGCACAGCATGCCACAAGCCACTCGCTGGTCAGTCACTGGCTTGACAGCCCAAACATCTTCACAGAATGTGCCATCTGTGTGTGGCAAGGCTGCTTCCGGACGCTGACCATTCCGAAGTCAATCCTGGCATGTGCCGCTCTGTATGTAAACCACCTGGGATCCGCGGTGCTGCGGCGACCCCACAGCGCTGCGGCAGGTTCCATCGCCGCTGCAGCCTGAAGTCGACTTGCTGCGCCGCCGCGCCGCTGTCGACACATCGGTCGGTGGAGATGCGGGCGGCCTCCTCGCGGCTTGACACGAACAGCTCCACGTGAGCACCGCCACCGATTTATCGGTCGGTGGAGATGCGGGTGGCCTCCTCGCGGCTGGAGGCAAACAGCTCCACGTAGCGCGAGCCCAGCATCTTGCGGTCCTTCGCCATCGCGTTGGCGGCATCCTCGGCGCTCGCGAACTCCACGAACGCGACGCCTGTCGGCCGACCGTCATACGCGATGACGAAGTGCACCCTGCGGGAGGATCCGTAATTTTGATGTCATTGAGAAAAGAGATCACGGCGGCCTGCACGGGAGCTCTGGGCACCAGGTTGACCAGAGAACGTGTCACAAAGGAGAGCGCCTGCACAGATTGATGAACAAAAAGAGCAGGTGAGGCAGCTGCTGTATCATGCACCCAGGTGGGCGAACGAAAGCGCCCTGTCAGCAGAGTGCAGGCAGCGGTCTGTCAAAAAGCTGCGGCCAAAGGCAGCTGAGGAACTATGCATGCTTTAAGCAAGCTCGTCTCAAAGTCTTCCTATCAAATATGTCAGAGCGCACACTCGTCCGGGGAGATGGGGGCGAGGGGCAGGTCGGAGAACCAGATAGGCCAGAGGACATCTGTGTGCCGAAATTAGTGCATCTGCAAGTCCTGCTTGGACGTGTGTGCAAGAGCGCACCCGTCCGGGGAGATGGGGGCGAGGGGCAGGTCGGAGAACCAGTCGATGACCTCATGCTTGGTGCAGTTGAAGGGCAGCCCGCGCAGCTTCAGCATGCCTGCGGACGTAAAGGGCACCAATGAAAGCTCATCAAATTTTAGCCCCTCCATTGACGGACGAGTCTTTGCCCTGAGCCCGCATGCGGCGGCAGCCAGCCAGCAAGGCTGCCACGCTCATGCAGGAAGCAGGACAGTGCCGTGTTGCCTAGACTGCAGGCACGACCCCTGGCTGCGATGCGAGCGCAGCAGCCGCACACGGTGCAGGACAGGGCATGGCCTATTCTTTCGTAACCTGGCACGATCATGTTCATACTCAAACCAGTTCCAATACGAGGTATCTGTGTGCTCCATGGGCTGGTCCACGCAGGGCGGCGGCTGCTGCACCAAGTCTTCGAGTAACAGGCACGGAATGGCCAGTGCATGTACATAACAGTCCGGCATGCGCCGTGAACCTGTGTGCTCCACAGGGTGGTCCACGTAGAGCGGCGGGTGCTGTACCGCGGGGTGCGGCTTGGGGCGCGCCGACCGCTCCCGCGACCGCCGGTCGTCGCCGGGCTGCCCGCCGCCGCCATGCTCGCCGCCATCCCGGTCACCTGCATCACCGCGGGCACCTGTGGCATGCGAGCTGGGGTTGCATGCATAGGAAGGTGGCAGGCCCACTGCCGCCGCATTCGCAGCACGGGAGGCAGTCTCCGTCAGAAATGCACGATGAAACCCCCGATCTCTCATCTCAATGCTGAGCTCCTGCACTAGAGAGCACAGGGGAATGTGCGGGCACCTGATGGGCCGTGGGCGTCGTAGGGTGGCCGCCCGCCGCCGCCGCCGCCGTAGCCCGGCGGCCCATCGCCGCCCTCCAGCATGTGCTGCGTCACCGCCGAGTAGTACTCCTGCAGAATTTGTGCAACACCTAAGAGTTCAAAGCATGAAAGAAAGCGAAAGCAGATGTCGTCACCGCCCTCCAGCATGTGCTGCGTCACCGCCGAGTGGCACTCCTGCGCACGCATGTACTCAATTGTAACACGATAGCGCAGACTATGCACACAGTGGGGCTCCTCGTACCAGCAGCTCAGGTACGAGACTTGTCGCACTGCCTGCTGACGAGCCGCGCTCAGCTAGCGGCCTTGCTTGTTTCGTGAACCGTCCTGAAAGCTCCTGTATTCGCAGAACAGACTCGCATACGTGTGGGGCCCTTGAAGACCTCCACATAGCGGCAGCCCAGGTAGGACTTATGGCGCTGCAGCGCCGCGTCCAGCTGGTAGCTATCTCTTGGCTTTCCTTTGAATGATCTACACTGCTGTCCTAATCTCTTTGTTTTGTTTTATTTTGTTTGTATCAGACTTCGGCTATATCTGCACAAAGGATGCATCCTTACATGCTTGTGGGCCTTGAAGACCTCCACGTAGCGGCGGCCCAGGTACGACTTGTTGCGCTGCAGCGCTGCGTCCAGCTGATAGCCGTCGCCGAGCACCACGTACGCCTCGCCGCTGGGGCGGCCGCCCTTGCGCGTCAGCAGCACGTCCACCGGATCGCACGCCTGCGGGAGTTGAAGCAACCTGTATCGGACCTAGGGGGCCACACACCCCGGACGGCGCAAAGCATGGCCCCCAGTCCCAGCCAAAGTCGCAGCCGGGTTTGCGAAGCCGGTTGAGATGCGGAGCCTTTTACAATGGGTGAGCACCACGCTCGCCTCGCCGCTGGGCCGGCCGCCCTTGCGAATCAGCAGCACGTTTGCCGGTTCGTGCGCCTGCAGGAATGCATAAACATTGTGGATGGGCGTGGAATGTAGATTGTTCATCGGGGACGACATGCTGTCGCAGCAGGGGAGCCCGGCCGTCTAGTGAGAGCTGTGCGATGCAGCTGTGCGCTAGCACGTCCGTGCCATTTCCCCCTCAATACTACTGCTGCGCAAACCCAGCCCAGCCGCTGATCCTATTGCTGGCCTCGCATGAAAGCACACTGCGCCATGCTCCCTGTGCAAGAAGTCGTGAGCCTGTGCGAAGCGTCCCAGAATGCAGGCAGGTCCGCCGTCGCCAGAATGGCAGCCCATGCTGAGCCCTGCCACTGCCACTGTGGAGCCCTGCCACACCAGAGCCTCGAATAAAGAGCCTATCCCTTGATGATACCGCACCAGGAAGGCCCGGACTTCGTCCTCCCGCACGCCAAAGGGCAGGCCCCGCAGCTTGACGGCGGTGAAGGGCCGCACACCGCCCCCCCCCTCATGCGCCATCATCCGCCCCCCGTCGTGCGACATCATCCCGCCCCCAGGACCGCCCATTCCGCCGCCGCCCATTCCGCCCATCATGCCGCCGCCCCCCATCATGCCGTTCAGCCCGCCGCCGCCCCCCGGGTGGCCGCCATACCCCATGCCGCCGTGCTGCTGCTGCATCATGCCACCGGGCCCGCCCATCATGCCAGCGCCGCCGCCCGCGCCCATCATGCCCCCGCCGCCCGCGCCCCCGGGCATCATACCTCCTGGCGGGGGCATGCCGCCGGCGGCGCCCTGCATCATGCCGGCGCCGGCGCCGTTCGCCATGCCACCCATGCTGCCGTTGGGCCCAGCTGCATATTCCCGCGACTGGTCCATGCCGCCGTACAGGTGGTCGCTGCCCCAGGAGCCGCCGCCTGGGTACCCGCCGCGGCCTGCGGGCCGGGAGGCACGGGCAGCTGAGCGAGCGCTCGTCTCGACATGCCAGGTTCTCAAGCGACTTGCAGTACATGGCACACTCCATGCAGCAGAGGAGTCAGAAGGTCGGTATCCTGCTGATGCTGGACGTCGGCGAGCGTCATCGAGCCTGCAGCTCACCTGCTTGGGGATTGCCCCACTCCTCGCCTCTAGGTCGCTTGTTGCTGTACATCGGGGGCCCCGCTGGCCAGTGCTTCTTCAGTGAGCTCCCTTCAGACTGCGCTGCGGTGCCTGGTGCGTTGCCGCGGATGATTGACAGTGGAAGAGCTGCTTCACAGCCAGAGCTGCTGCAAAGCAGCCAGGGCGCGCAGAGGTGCCGCGAGAGGCTGTGGCGGCTCTGGCTCGCAAGGCAGGCCTCCTGCAACTTTGTTGCGATGTTCTTAACGGCAAACTGAGTGTGACTGGGAAGGTTGGCCGCTTCAGCCAGGTGGCGACTCCCGCCACCTGGCGGGAGATGGGGCGCTTGTCCGACAGGGGGCGCTTGTCCGACAGGGGGCGCTTGTCCGACAACTTTAGGTGATGCTAGCCTAGATAGATAGATAGATTACACCCAAAAGCCTCACTCAGGCTGATAAAGGCGTCAAATCACCAATAGATCATCATGTGTCATCATGTCGCAAACGGTTGATGACACTCACTGAGCAGATGAGCCGATGAGACCCACCTCCCCCAAGCATGCCAACGTGAATCCGGCAACCATCATTCTGTCTTGTCTTGCCTTGTCCCTCACCCTCATTACCTTCATTGAATTAAGTAAGCCAGGATTGCTATCTCTCGCTCCGCGGGAATTCGGCCAACTTCAATTTTCGTGATTCGACTCGACAAGCTAAAGGAGGATCAAGATCCCCCTTGGACAAGCCTCCTTATGGCGAGGAAGGGTTATCCGAGTGCCTAGCAAGAAAGTGAGAGGGAAACCTTCCAGTCATCACAGCGGTAGCGACCATGGAGTGGTGCGGCATGCCGCTGCGCAGCGGTGATCGCGCAGCTGCGCAAGCCTGACGACTCGCCTGCTCTGCCACAGCCAGGTGCGCGCTATGATTGCGGCCCCTTCCAATTGATCGCACCCGACCGACATTTCTCCGTTCTCAGAGGCTGGCCAAGATGCGCGGAGCCTCGCCGGGACATCAGTGCCGACACGCGATGACAATAATTCTGCACGCTTCAAGGTGCACATTTCCGGCGCAGGTCGTATGCAGATGCCGCGTTGCACAGCTGGCGCTTGCCACAGCGTTGCAGACGAGTTCTACGTCCGCAGCGTTGCCCGTCTCAGTTACGCGTCATGCTTGATACTAACAGTACCAGCTGGCAGCTGCGCGACGCACCTGCGCTGGCGTCTCCGTGCAGGGAAGCCGCGTAGGTATTAGCCGCCCGGCAGCCTCAAGAGCGACCAGGCTTTCCAGCAGCGACATCCGCTCCATCGCCATAGAGTGGTCACAGAGTGCCTCCCCGAATCTGAGAACGCCAAGTGTTGAAGCATTGCAGTCTAGAGTGTGAACAAAATTATATACTCCCAGCCCCCACAAAATTATGTTGCGGCCATGGCCTGCAGCACAACTGCAACAAGCACTTGTGCCACTAAAGAACGTCGCCACATCGCCCCGCTGGATTGTTCTGCATGTGCATGAGCTGCCGCGCACACGGACATGCGGCGCGCTCCCTGCGGCACTCCCCGCTTACGTCAAGCAGGGGCGTGCGCGCTCCGCCGCGCAATCATTATTGCTTCCGCCCAGCTGTCGCTTTGTGCTAAGGGCTGTGCGCGTGCCCCGTCTTTGTTTCTGCCCCTATCATTGCACGAATGCCTTGGCAGCGTTGTCCTCGCTGTCATCGAACAGGACGCGCGTGCCACCGTGCTCCTGCCGCGCCGCTGAGCCCGGCTGGTCGGACGTGCTGTCGAAGATGCGGTTCGCCTGCAACAGGCGAGAACATGCAAATTGAAAATCCGGGTCTGGGCCCATCATGTCCTTACGTTTAAACAGTCCAGCTGGTCCGATATGTTGTCGAAAATGCGACTCGCCTGCAGGACAACAAGATTCAGTGGGAGACGACTGATTTGGGGCGAAGCTGTGCCAAAGTCGCTTGGCACCTTCACTTGATGGAGATGCTGACCAGTCCCACAGGGGCGCAGCTTGCAGATTGCTGGCAGGCAAACGCAACCAGCGCTTTTGGCATGCAAATGGGGGGGGGTGATCCTCGGCTACAAACGCCAGCGAGGCAGCCGTCCTTCAGCCTGCAGCACCCCCACAAGTCTCGCATGTGTCTAGGTAAACTAAGGAATCTCGAGCAATCCCTTTTGTGAGATTGTTTTTATCTTTTCGTGAGCGGACCTGAGCCTGCTCGAAGCCGTCGCGCCGGTGGTACTCCTCCAGCTCACCCGCCTGCAGCGGAAACACGAATCGTACTTATACACCCAGTGATTCATGCACCAAAAGAATTTGACAGGCCATGCGCTTTACGAAAGGGCAGGGCATAACATCTATGGTAATGCCGGCAGACCGGGCCCCCTGGCATCCACACGCCACAGCATGCACAGTCGGGAAGGCGCTGCCACCGCCCCAGGGTTGCTTCCCGATGCGCAGATCCGAGGAGAATTCCACGGCTACAAGGGATTTAAAGGGGGCAAAAACCACCGGCAAGTGCGCGAACTCCGGCAGCGGCTTGCGCTCGGCGAATTCGATGTAGCCGCCAGCCACCTCACGCTCCTCACCTGTAAATTTGCAGGTTATTTTAACAATATGGGTAACAAGGAAAATAAGATCGATTGTGAAGCAAGAAAGGAGAGCCGGCGAATTTGCCCAGGATGGATGGTGTCCGCCAGGGCTGGCTGGGGATGGTGCAGTGAAGTGCCAACTCTGCGGCATAGAAGCACTGCAGCATCGGCGGTCTGCAGCGGCAGTCATGTAACGAAGGACAGGCGAGCATGCAGCTGGTGTAATGGCAGTGCACCTCCGGCAAACTTGAAAACGTTGCGGTCGGCGATCGTCGAGCTCTGCAACAGCCCGTCGTCGGGGCTCACCTGCGCCGTGGGAATCAAGTCTACTGCGAACCATGCAGAGACTGTCCCTCTGAATGCATTGTGCAGACATCGGTTCTCAGCTGGTCGCTCGCAAATAACCCAACCGGGAAGGCGGCAGATTCGAAACCCGAATGCGGATCCAGACTGTCAGACCGGCGCAGTCACGACCATCACAAACTTCACGAGTCCCTCCGGAAGCCTACTGGATATCCGCAGAAACCCTCAGGCAGCTTCCAGCTGGAAGCACCCACCTTGATGGCGCCGCCGGAGGTGTTGAGCTTGAAGCCGGCGGCCTCCACTTGCCGTGTCACCTCCTCGATGCCGCCCCTGCAGAGCAGTACAGGTCTGGCTTTCCAACTACAGTATTTTATTATTGAGTGTCAATATGAAATGGTGAGCTTGACCCGGCGGCCTCCATTTGCTGCGTCACCTCCTCAATGCCGCCCCTGTAGAGCAGCGAAATTTCGGCTTTCACATAGAGTATATCCATTATTGTGTCGACATTCAGTGTTGAACTTGAATTCAGCGGCCTCCACCTGCCGTGTTACCGCCTCGACGCCGCCTCTGCGGCGCAGTGCAGTTTTTTGCGTCCAGTCATTGTTTGTCATTGATTGAAGGTAATGCATGCACCACCATGGAAGCGCGGTGACGCTTGCCGCATCACCTCCTCAATGCCGCCTCTGCACGAGGGCACAGCACAGTGCAGTACCTCTCAGCACTGTTTGCAGGGTTTCTGCCAGATCCGAAACTGCGGCCGCCGCAGCACTCCCCATTTCCGCTCTCCGCCCCGGCTGCACTGCCAATACCACGAGCCCACAACCGCCGCAGCACCGGCTCCCTCCGTATCGTGTTGGCAATTTGGCAATGAGTCAAGCACTTCGAACTTGCCGTACACGGAGACGGTGGTGTGGCTCAGCCTTTGTTTCCTCTCTATCTGCCACAGCTGCAGCAAATGATCTATGTTGGAAAAATCAATTGCACTTGATGCCGGTGCGGTGCACGGAGATGGCGGTGTGGCTCAGCCCGTAGCCGTTGACCAGCACCCAGGCCGCAAATTCCGACTCGGACAGCAGCGCCTCGTAATCCGCCAATGATGGCGTCTCCCACGGCAGCACGCCTGCGAAACGATGGATGCAGATAAATACAAATCCAGAGGTGTGAAGAGCAGCCGCCACTTCCTTCGTCAAGGACTTCCTGTAGCTACAAAGGCGCCTCATAATTCGCCGAGTCGGCATTGCCCGCATCAACACGCCTGCAGAGGATGGGAGCAGTGTCCACCATTGGAACCAGTTGCCAATGCAGCAATCAATGAGGCTTGCCACGTATGAGCAGCTCGAAGTCCGCCAGCGACGGCGTTCTCCCACGGCAGCACGCCTGCGGCACTGTGAAGCAGGTCTCCCAATTGGGAAAGATGAATTTTTTTGTTCTTGGAAGCATCTCTCTGAGTCCGCCAGTGCCAGAAGCGCCAGCATCTGACGGCTGCAGGCATGCAGGACTCTGTCAGTCACAGGCAAGAGCAATGCCTTCGATTGCGCATCCCCTACGCATCGCTCCCTCCCGCCTGCTCCCTTGCACGATGCTGATTCCAGTCGGGCTGCACCGAGGTAACTGCTTCGACAGCAAGGTCAGCAAACTGCCTCACACACGCTGGCCTCAATCACACGACCGTCCAGGCGGCATGCCGTCTGTCGCTGCAGTGCCCGCCTCGTGGGTCTGACATGCATGCTCTCTGCGTCGGTCCCAGTGCGGAGGCAGCAGAGCAGCAGACGCACGCCGCACCTGTGACGGTGCATGTGGAGATGTGCTTAAACGCCTTGCCCGCAGACAGTGCATAGCGCTGGATGATCTTCTGCGCCTCCGGCGACAGCTCCCCCACCTATGGCCCCAGCATCAAGGGTTGATAATACAATGTGCAGGCGTTGTGGCCTTTCGCGCCTCCGGCAACATCTCCCCAATCTGAACTGCGTCAATTGGGTCACTTGAGGGTCGATGCTGACTGTTTCAGGTGAGTTGTCGCTGACTCTTGGACTCGCAGCCGCGTGTGCATGCTGTGCAGGCGTGCTAGGCAAATCCAAATGGCCTTGATGACTGGCCTTGATGACTGGCCGTGTTGCTTGATAAAAGCAAGCTCAAGCTCTACAGTCCCCCTGACGCACCCGCAGCTCTGAGATGAACAGACGCGGCAGCGGCGGGTCGCTGCGCGGCGGCGAGTACCACACCGCATTTGCCTGCAGGATGATGTTCAAATGTTATTGGAGGATTTCTCGGTCATCATCGACCGCAAGCGAAGAGTGCGCCAGAGCCACCAGAGGTACAAGCGCGTCCACCCAGCCCCTCTGCTGCCCTCTTGCACAGCCATGCACAAACAAGGGGCATGCTGTGAACGGTGTGCACGTAAGGCGCCCGTCATGCAGTCTGTGGCTCGAGCAGCTCAAACAACCCAACAGTCCTACTCTTGCCGGCTGAGTGAAGCCTCGCCTTTTTGTTGGGGAACGTCAGCGCCCCTGAATTGGTGTAATGGTTGTCCGTGAACACCCGCGACAGGGAGTCGCACCCAAACTTGTGCGCCTGCATTCACCATCGAAGTTTGGAACATGCCGGATAGGATGATGTGTCTCAGCATGCGGGCTAAATGTCTCAGGTTGCAGGTTCTGGAGCGCGCATGACCCACCCCAAAGGTGCGGAACGCCATGTGGTCATGAATGATGGGGCCGCCAGTCTTTGTCAGCCCCTCGATGAGCTCGATGACCGCCACAGCCGTCGGCGTCTTGGCTGTGGGTTGCCGAGACAAGTCAATTCAGTTGAAAATAAGACATCTGCGCTGCCTCCTCTTTGCAGCCTCGCTTCAGACTGGTTAGGGAACACATATTTCCATAAAAGGTTTTCAGCGAACAAATGCAAGCGCGTAACCGTGTGTGGCAAGCCATATGTCCAGATGTACATAGCGATCTGCATCACACCTCTAGTCAGCAGTTCAATCGTGAATGTCACCTGTGTAGCGGGCCAATATTTCCCGCGTGACGGCTTGCAACATGGTGCACAGCCGCTACGATGTCAGCGACCCAAGAACTAGGGAATGAGCCACCAGATCTGAAGCACGCAGACGATCCCAGGCGATGATGTGCAAGTGAGAGGTTTAGTCACTGAACGCGGGTGCAACGTTGTGCGAAGAACGACTGACGGCCAAGCAGCAGAGACTCCAGGAGGCTGTGCAGTATATCTCCGAAGACTCTGCACTTGAGCAGGCCGTGCGAACTCAAAGTGGCAGTCATTTGCACCTCCAGGGGATTACTGCAATCCCCGAGCTGGAGACAGGGGTGGCGACTGGCTCGCGATGCTTAAACAGAATATGGCTAAGGGTTTAGGGTTCTCATTGCCTACACGCTACACTACTCGAAGCAGTCGTCGGGCTGGTGGAAGAGCTGAGCACCTTTTCGTGTTTTGGCCGCAGCCTACGACTACTGTACTAGCGGCAAGCCATCAGATCACTTTGCGAGGCGGCCAGGGCACTCATCAACTCACCAAACCCCGTCGAACTGTGATGCACACTGCCACACAGTAATTTCCTTGACAACACAGCCATGTCCAGCCACAGTGAGCAGCCGCGGGACGGCCACTCACATCACGGTAGCGCGCGATTGGACCCGCAGCAGCAGCAGGGCGGTCGAGGCCCACGGGTGAGCCTGGATGCAGCCTGACCAGATTGTCGGTGTTCGTGCCTTGCACAACGCAATCGCCGCTGAAACCCTCCAGTAAGGCTCTATGCTGAAGTGACAGCTCATGAACCGGCATGAGGCCATACAAAATGCCACGCCGGCCATTTGTGATTGTTGCTGGCGCAACCACAGCAGGGACGGGGCTTTGGCCCTGCCGGGAGCCTCGACAGCCGTGGCAGAGGGGGGCGTGGCGGTCGCGCGTACGTCAGCCAGGACGCCAGGCACGGCAGCCAGGGCGACTTTCTAAGCCCGGTGAGTGGAGTGTCAATGATCGCGGTGCAGCTGCCTGAAATATTTGACAGCAGTCTCGTTTCGGCGTCATCATGCAGCAAAGCTAATTTTGACCGCCCGGCTGGTCATCTCCTCCTTCTCATCACACACTGTGGTATTTGTGCAGCCACCGCAGCAGCGGCAGCAGCAGCATGCGGGCAGCCAGACTCTGGATGCATATCCCGAGCTGAGCGGCCGGCCAAGCACCGCTGGCAGCAGCAGCGGCAGCAGCCCGAAGGTGTGCTGAATGAGCTAAACATCAATACTGCCAAGTCGATCTGCCTCCAGCTCCTCAACCGCGGCCACACCCCCAGCACTGTGAACCATTGTTGCCTCTGCACGCTGTTTGCTGCTGATCATGGCGCAGTCAAACGCCGGTATGTGTTTCACCCCTCACTGTCGGCAGGAATGCCGTGTGGGAGCTGTCACTGTGCGGGCGCAGTGACCATGCACCATTGTCAACGGGCCGCTCTGACATCTTGCACTCATCGCAGGCCGCCGGCAGCCAGACGTCACCTGCAGCCCCTGCCCCCATAGCCAGCCGCTGGGGCGCGCCTATCAGCCTGGCCTCCAAGCTCGGCGCCTCTCAAGGGTGCAGCGGCATGTGCATGCTCAGGCACTAACCCAGCTTTGGCAAATCTGAGCGCACATGTTGCCGCATTCAGCTCCAACAGCGGCCAGACAGCACAACAAGCAACGTGTTCCGGCCGTGTTGGGCTGTGATGTACATATGTGCTTGCGACTCTGCAGGAATGTGCCAGCAGCGCAGTCCCGGCCGTCATCCGCCTCCAGCAGCGGCGCAGCCGGCGGCTCCATGCAGCAGCTGGGCCGGGTGGCCGGCGCCGGCAGCAGTGGGAAGCAGCAGGCGGCGCAGGACCGGCAGCCCCCATCGCCAGCGGCGGCGCCCGCCACGTCGCCGACGGCGGCGGCGCCTGAGCTTGCAGTCCCGCAGTCTGCAGCCTGCGATGCGTCCGCTGCTGCAGCCGCAGCGCCCGTTCCGCCGCCGGTGGCGGAGGCGGCGGAGGCGTCTGTGCCAGCCTCCGGCGATGCAGGCGGGAAACCTGCGGCTGACAGTCAGGAGGCAGCAGCGCCGACGACCCCGCCAGAGCCGCAGCAGCAGTCGCAGCCGCAGCCGGCACGGCAGCCGAGTAGCGACTCGCTGCTGCAGCTGCCTGACGCCGCTGCCATGGCGGAGTCTACCAGCCGACAACCCAGCAATGCTTCCGCGCCACCTGCCGCTGACATGATGGCAGCAGAGCCCGTGGCATCTCAGGCGCAGGCCTCCCTTTCAGCGGAGCTCGCAGCACGGGCAGGGTCCAGCGCCGACACGGATGCCGCCGGGGGTGCCGCAAGCCACCCGCAGCCGGAGCAGCAACTGCAGCAGCAGCGCGGCGCGCTGCAGCAGCAGCAGCGGGGCGTGCCGATGCCGCCGGGCCAGCATCCGGGCCAGCAGCAGTGGCCGCCGCAGCAGAACCATGCAGGCCAGCCTCCCCGACGGCCGCCGCAGCAGGGCGCGCACCACCAGCAGCGGCACCCGAGGCAGCTGCAGCAGCACCAACAGCAGCACCAGCAGCCGGCGCCGCAGGGGTTCTACATGCAGCAGCCGCCGCCGCAGCAGCAGCAGCACATGCGGCAAGCGGCGCAGCTGACACGGCAGGAATACATGCTGCAGCAGTGGGCCGCGCAGCAGGCAGCAGCGCAGCAGGCGTTCTTCCAGCAGCACCCTCACCACCACCACCACCACCAGCAGCAGCAGCAGCAGCAGCAGCCGTCAATGGGGGTGATGCACGGCTACGGGCCGCCTCCCGGCGGGCGACACGGCTCCCGCAGCAATATTAGGTTCCCGCCGCCGCTGCAGCCAGGTGCGGCGGCAAACGCCAGCACGCGTCCAGACGATCAGCCCAGCGCGAGCTGACCCCTTGTGCTGTCTGCTTTATGCCCTGCCGCATCTGCCACTTTTGTGTTTGGGGGGAGGCGCTTGTCAGCGGCTGGCGCTTTTCCTGCAAGAGCACTGGCCCGCCATTTGTTGACGTGCCCATCATCTGGCGATGCGCAGGGCAGCCTCAGGCTGGGAACGCGCCGCAGCCGCTCTATGATGCCAGGGGCCACCGGGTAAGGAATGACGACGCCAAATACCTCCTTTGCAGCTATTCAAACAGATAGCTCTAGTGTTTCGCCAGTCGACATCTGGTGTTTGCACATTGAGTTCAAGAACACTTGCACCCTCCCAACACCTTATGTTCTGCCGTGCTGGTTGACGAGTCAGCAAGTGGCATTCACGCCTGCTTGTCGAACGTGCTCATGTACCCACTGCCTCTTGCAGCGGATTTCGCGGCCGCCACCGCTGGATCGGCAGCAACCGCCAATGCTGCAGCAAAATGGTGGGCACACCAGCGGCTTTGCCCCCGGCGTCGCACAGCCATGGGCCGGCGGGGGCACGCAGCAGCCGCAGCCGCAGCCGCAGCAGCAGCAGCCGCAGTCGCTGCCTGTGTCGCCGCCGAGCCAGCAGCGGCCGCAGATGCGGCCGCCGCCGGCGGCGCTCACCTTTGGTGACTTTGGCGACGGCGAGGTTCAGGCACAGGAGGGCTCCCGCAGCTTTGGCGTCGCCGATGGCCCGGCTGCGCCGCAGGGCTCTGCCGACCAGCCTGCTGAGCCAGCGCCGCAGCAGCAGCAGCTGCAGCAGCAGCAGCAACCACAGCAGGCAGAGCAGCAGCCGTGGCCGCCGCAGTGGCAGCCGCCTCCCGGCCAGCCGCAGGTCCCGCCGCCGCACGCGCCGCAGCAGCGACAACAGCAGCAGCATGCGTCGCAGCAGCTGCAGCAGCAGGGCTCAGCTGGCAGCACCGCTTCCGCCATGCTGACAGTGGAGGAGGTTGAGCAGTCTCGCCGCCAGGCTCAGCCGCAGGCTCCTCAGCCGTTGCCGCAGCAGCAGCAGCACCAGCAGCCTGCGCGGCCTGAGCAGGCGGCGGCATCGCAGACGGCGCAGTCGCCGGCGCAGCAGGCACCGCCTCGGCCGCAGCACCCTCCGGCCCAGCAGCAGCAACAAGCGCAGCAGCCGCAGCAGCACCAGGCACCAGCGCCATCGCAGCAGCCGCCGCAGCAGTCAGCCAAGCCGGCGCCCGAGCAACAATCTTGCAGCGTCAGCACCCCGGGGTCGCAGGGGTCGGGCTCACAGTCTGCAGCGCAGGAGCCGGTGCGGCGATTGGGCTCGCGCACAATGAGCGAGAAGTCGCTCAACTCCGCGCAGGTGTGGCCGCCCTGCTGTGCACTACTGTCTGATGCATGGCCTTTGTGAGGTCATGGGCATGCTTCCTGGGCGGGGCTTGTTGGCGGTGTTGCTGAGAATGCTGCAAGGTGCGACGCTTGCGGCTGCGCTGCTGCTCAGCACCATCCTGACGTGGGTTCCGATCATCAGCGAGTGCATGGCCTTGCAGACAAGGCCATGCATCAGAACATAATTAACCCACACACCGGTACAGCCCCAGATCCCAAGTCCGGATATTGAACGTGTGCAGGAGGCGACGCGGCGCGCACTGGCCAATCTGAACGTCGGCCCGCCGCCAGGGTCACCGGGCCGCCACACGCAGCCGGGCTCTCCCGCGCGGCGCAGCCAGCCCGGCACTCCATCGCGCCAGGCGCAGCCTGGGGCCCCGCCGGCAGGTGGGCAGAACGAATCAGCTGCCATGGAACACTCTGGCGTGCCAGGTCTACTCTACAAAAGCAGACTCGGGACCAGCGCAGGCTTCTGATGCAGTTTACGACATTGCAGCCTGCCTCATGCATGCATTCTCTCGCAGCATTTCTTTCGCCTTGCAGCCGCATTGCCTCGGCCTATTCGGCTGGGTCTTGAGCATGCCCGCAAATGCGTGCAGGCGCCGCCAGCGCACAGCAGCAGAAGCCGGCGGTGCCGACTTCGCAACCTGCAGCTGCGCAGGAGCCGGAAAGGGCTCCAAAGCCTAACGCGCAGCCCGCAGCGCCAATGTCGTGGGCGGACCGCGCTCGCCAGGTATGGCCATGCCTGGCGACAGCGCATACGATCGAACGACTGCACTGGGATCCTGTTTGCGTGGCGTTCTGTGCTTTGATGGCCCCTGCATCTGTGCTACTCTATCTATAGGGTGGGGTCAGTCCACAATGAGTACCATTATCCAGATCGGCCGAGGATGACGCTGTGGATGCCATTTGGCGCAGGCAGCGGATCGGCCCGCGGCTCCATCGCAGCCGCCGCTGGCGCAGCCACGCCGGACGCAGCCGCCGCCGAGCGGGCCGCCCCAACAGCCGCCGGCTCAGCAGCAGCAGCCGACGCTGCCGACGCCGCTGACGCCAGGCGGTCAGCAGCAGGCGCAGCAGCAGCAGGCAAGGGGGCCGTTGCAGCAGGCGCAGCAGCAGCCGAGGGGGCCACCGCAGCAGCAGGCGAAGCAGCAGCAGCAGGGGAGGACACCACAGCAGCACGTGCCGGGCCGTGTCATCGAGGTGCCCCGCCAGGCATCCGGCGGCGCGCCCGCGCAGCCGCCGCCACAGCAGCAGGCGCAGCCTGCGCTCTTGCAGGGGGCGCCGCGGCCTGACAGCGGCAGCTCGGGCAAGCGCAATCCCAGGCGCGTCCTTCGCTTTTAGCAAAGGTTCCTACAGAGGCGCTGCTTAGGAAAAGCCCCGATGCTGCCTGTTGTCTGCGTTTGATGCTGCATGGGGGCTCCGAGATGTAGGTTTGCCTCCGGCAGGGTTATGCTGAAGGCACCCTGTGACAATTCTTTGCTTGCGAGCTTTGTGAGGCATTGTGTGCATGTCTTTGAGCTGATGTGGTGTGCTGCAGGCGCAGCGGCAGCCGCGAGGCGCTGCATGATGGCCCAAGCGCGGGCACTGCTTCGGCGGCCACTACGGCGCGGCCAGCCGAGCCCCTGGCTCCCGCTGCCGCCGATGCGCAGCCCGAGACCCTGGTCAAGCCGGCAGCCGCCGCGGACGGTGGCGCCGACGACGCCGCCGGAGCTGCGGCTGAAGCCGGCACGGATGGCACGGCCAAGACGGACAGCAGCAGCGCTGCTCCGCCGGCAGCGGCTGCGCCCGACGTCGCTGTGGCAGTTCCTGGCGACAAGGCGTCTGCAGATGTGGCCGCAAAGGCGGTGGAGAAGGTGGCCGAGGGCATGGCGGCCCCGGCGCCGACGCAGCTGCCGGCAGACAATAAGGCAGACGCTGGGGCTGGCAAGCCAGAGGACGTGCCGGAGACCGCCAAAACTGGGGACGCGCCGCCAAAGGAGGACGCGACAAAGGTACGGGAAGTGCTGCGACAGCAATTCTAGAAGCCTGTGTCATGGCGCCACTGTTCTGCAAAACATGGCGCTTGAGCTAGGGTGTTGCATTTGGTGGCTTGCTGGCACTGTGTTAAATACGGGGTTCAGGGCGTGGAATGGGAGATTGCAGACGCCTTCCTGCCAGTCAAGCTGCACGAGGACGCGCCAGACGTCGAGACTTTGATCACAGAAGTTTGCGACGTAGGGTGTGAGCTCGGACATTGCCGACGCCTTCCTGCCGGTCGAGGTGGCCGAGGAGGTGCCCGCCATGCCAGAGCCACCGCCCGCGAGCGCACGCAAGGCGTCGGCCGACAACGCGTCGCCTGAGGCGCACAGGTGAGCGGGCGTCGTCTGCCTTGCTTTGGGCATGGGAAGGGTGCAAAATGATGGAACACTCGTGCCTCGTTGGGCCGCCGGGTATGTTCTCAGGGGCGTGCAGGTGTGTGCTTAACGGCATGACTGGGTGGTATACCAGCGGCCGCCGTTTACACCAGCCGCAGCACTCCTTGGCAAGGTTGCATTCGGCACTCGGAACAGAATGCTGCCTCACTTGCTACCGCCGCTGCAGTAAACCTGCAAGGTTGGGTATGCACAGCATAGGCAGATGCCCACCCCGTATTGAAACTCCCTCATCTGCTCCACACATGCTGGGAACAGATAACAGAGCTCAATTTTAAGCCAATTTGTCGATTTCTCAACTCCATTGCCTGCCCAAATCGCAGTGCGCTGGCGGCGCTGGCAGAGCGGGTGGCTGCAGGCGCCGGCGGCCGCCGCTTGGAGCCGCGCGGGCTGACCAACCCCGGCAACCTGTGCTTCATGAACGCGACACTCCAGGTGCGCCGCCACTGCTCTGAGGGACCAGCCCTTTCAATGCACCAGTCTTGTGTTGAGCGCGCAGCGCGAGCCCACAACGACACTGCAGCACAGCTGTCTACCGCCACCTTCTGTATTGAACAGGCGCGGTGACCCAACAAGTTGCCACTCCCCGGCATATTCCTCATTTCTACTATGGCCGGATGCAGGCGATCATGGGCGCGGCCTGATTCTGCGATTGCCACGAAGCTCCTCACAACTATCGTGTCGGGTGATGTCAACGTGCTACCGATTTTGCAGGCGCTCATGGGCGCAGCCTGCTTCTGCGAGTTCATGGAGCTCCTGAAGCCCGCGGCGCCCCTGCTGGACGCCTCCGAGACGCCGACGCTCGCGGCGCTGGCTGCCTTTGCCGCCGAGTTCAAGCCGCTTCCACCTTCCGCTTCCGCGGCGGCGCCTGGCGCCCCCCAGCCGGGCATGCAGACGCTCGGCGGCGTCGTCAAGAAGACGCCGGCAGCCGGGCCGGCGCCGGCGGCTGTGCCACCGCCCAAGCTGGGCGCCTGGGGCCGTGGCGGAGACGTGAGTCTAGGTTCTTCTCCCATTAGCCTGTTGCAATACGGCGCCGGCACCGCCACCCAAGCTGGTGCGGCGGTGACGCTCGTCCCTGCCACTGCTGGATTCCTGATTGATTTCCCTAGAGTGTACCCTGTCTTGGCGCTCCTCTAACCGCTGGATGTTCCGATTCGGCGTCCACTGTGCCTGGTCGCTGTGCTGGCGGAAGCCGTACTCCTAGCTACACTCGACGCCCGGGCGGATGTTGGCGCCTTCAGCGGCGCAGTCGGCACGGCTGCGTTGCTGAAGTAGCTGGCGACCCTACTCCGGCGTCCAATGGCAGTCCCACCTCTTGACTCTAGCATGTGTATCAGGCGGAACATCAGGAGCAAGTGACGCAATGTTTCCCGCTTCCCGCTTCCAAGTCGCGACGCAGACGACAATTCTTTGCAGCCGCCCGCTGCTGCCCCGTCATGCTCATGGACACTGCCAAGCGCTTTGCGCCTCCAATCCGAATACATATGCTGCCTGCTTCCAGGGTGCGACGCCTGCGACCGTCTTCGGCCGCCGCTCGCTGCTTCCCGTCGTGCTGATGGACACCGTCAACTGCGTTGCGTCCATTCAAACCCTAATATCCTCATGCTTCCCGCTGCACCAGGGTGCACCGCCGGCCGTGGACACCATCAATCGCTTTGCGCCGGCGGGGCTTCTAGTGATACCTTACTTCCTGCTTCCAGGGCGCGACGCCAGCCACCGTCCTCGGCGGCCGCCCGCTGCTGCCCGTGATGCTCATGGACACCGTCAACCGGTTTGCGCCGGTGGGCCATCGGCCGGTGCCGACGGGCGCGTCCCGCGGCGGCCGCCAGTCCGCGTTTGCCGCCTCGGCCTTCGCCAAGCAGGAGCAGGAGGACGCGCAGGACTTCCTGCACTACCTGCTGGACCAGGTGCACCTGGTGAGTGGGATGAGTGCAATCCGAATGTCTATGACGATATGGCAAGTGGAAAGAAGAATGATAAAAGGATGACGTGTAGGCTTCTGAAGCAGGAGCAGGAGGATGCGCCGGAGTTCCCGGCACTGCTTGTTGGACGATGTGCACCTGGCGAGCAGACATCCGAAGGAGCAGGGTTCTATCATGTTGAACTCACTACTGCGCTTTGTACCAGCGGATCATAGTTGTTGGTTCTATACGCTTGGAACAACACACAATCAAAACAAGATATCAACCAGACAAGTAATTGCTTGTGCCACCGAATAGGAGCTGGTGGCGCTGATCTGGCGACGGCGGCGGCGGCGGCGATGGCCCTATGCCTGGCTCTGCATGGTCACAAGTGCAGCCAGTCACCAACATTGACGGCCGTCACACGCTCCGCGCAAGAGTCGGTGGCATTGCAGGAGCGAGCATCTGGCGACGGCAGCGGCGGCGGCGACAGCCCCGCGCCCGGCTGCGGGTCTCTTTCGACACTGCGATCACTTGCCACTTGACGTTGACGGAATTGACAGTGACGGCATTGTCACGCGCAGGAGCTGGTGGCGCTGCAGAAGCGGGTGTCGGGCGACGGCGGCGGTGACGGCGACGGCCCCGTCTCGCCGAGCGGCGCCGGCGGCGCATGGGCGACCGTCGGCAAGAAGAACAAGTTGTCCACCATGCGCGGCGAGGAGGACGTGCAGGTGACTTGACAGCTCACGAATGTCGTGCACGCATCGCTTCCTTCCTATACACCCTTGCAGCCGCCACCGCGCACAGCGAGGGGCAGTGCAGTCGAGGTCCCTTCCGCCCGACTGTAGAGCCAGCCTTGCACCCTTCAGCACCCCTCTCTGCGAGCTGTTGACCGACTGTGCCCTGTGCGGCGCCAACCTCAACGCCACAGACTGTAGAGCAGTGTCTGTGTGGCGCGTGCACAGGCCCAGACAGCCACTGTTCACAAGCACCCACTTGTGAAACCTAGGTGCTCACTCCGCTGTCCCAAGCGCTAAGTTTCTTTGATACACACAACTCCTGACCACCAGGCTTGCACCACAGGGCGGCGCGAGCCTGGTGACGGCCATGTTTGCTGGCTCCACAAAGTCGGCCGTTGTCGCGCCGTCCGTGAAGCCGAGCGTCACGCTGGCCGCCTTCACCGAGCTCAGCCTAAACATCCTGCCCAACGGCGTGCGCACCGTCAACGACGCCTTCGAGGAGTTCACGCACACCGAGGTCATCACCGGCTACCAGGTGCGTTGATACTCCAATTGCATTGGAACAGGAAGTGGCACAATCTGCCACCGGCGTGCGCACCGTGAATCGCCTGTTAGGGGAGGTCTTGCATGCCGAGCTCATCACCGGCTACAGCATTTGAAGCAGCGTTTGCATCAGATGAACATGGACACGGGCCAACTTGTAGCACCGTCGGCGAAGCCTTCGAGGAGTTGACGCACGACGTGGTCGCCATGAACTACCAGATTGGGGCATCTGATTGGAAGGCCAGGGTCCACGAGGGTTGCAGGCAAAAGTGTCTTAATCCCAACTGCGTGCGCCTCAAGAGCGGCGCCTCTATTGCTACTGCTGAAAAACCCGTCGGGCTTGCAAGGACTGGGAGAGGCCCAGGCCAATCGGGGCGCGTCACTGTGTTTCATTCAGTCGACTTCTGAGGCCCTCAATTGACACATCCGACTGTTGCGCAGGTGAGGGGGGGCGTGGAGACGGATGCTACTAAGACCGCCACGCCACTCAGGCTGCCCCCAATACTGGTCCGCCTATACCCTAAACCCTGCCGCGCAGTTGAGGGAGAGCGTGGAGACGGACGCAATTAAGGCCGTCAAGCTGCTGGGATTGCCGTTTGAAACCCAACTCTTATCCATTCCATTCCACTCTGCAGGTGAGGGAGGGCGTGGAGACGGATGCCACCAAGACCGTCAAGCTGCTCAAGCTGCCGCCAATGCTGGTCGTGCACCTCGGCCGCTTTGCCTACGACGCCGCAGGTGCGTGCAATGTCAAAAGCCGGAGCGGCAACCCACGCGTCTTGCAACTGACATGCATCAGCACGTCCCGCAGATTCCAGGCTGCCGAAAACAAACAGTATAATACGCGTCGCTGATTGAAACTGGCGGCTGCTTCCTGGGAATCGCTGGCCTGAGCATGCACGACCGAATCGCTGAAAGTGATGAAGCCCTGCGCCTTTTTTTTCGAGCTATTCGCGCTTGCGATTGCAAGCCTGCGCAAGCTGCACAAGGAGTGGCATGGCGCCCACCTATGTACCTAGGGTACATCCCTTCATCGATTGCAGGCCTGGGCAAGCCGCGCAAGGAAGTGGCGTTCAAAGAGCAGCTGCTCATCCCCATTGCCTCTGCCCTTGTCCTCGCATTTCCGCCCCATTCTGATATCTGTATTTTACTGCCGCAGGCCTGGGCAAGCTGCACAAGGAGGTGGCGTTCAAGGAGCAGCTGCTCATCCCCAAGCGCTGGATGGCCGACACCTCGCCCGACTTTCGCGGCGCCACCTACGACCTGGTGCGCTCAGTTATCTCTCGACTAAAAAGTCAAACCAAACATGGAGAGGATACTGTGAGTAGGCTGACGGCGGACACCTCGTCTGACTACCGCGGCGCCTTTCATTACCTGGTGCAGTCCTACATACACAACTCATGGAAGACCTGGCACATTTATGGTTCAATTTTCAGCACCCGTTACTTAACTCTCTGTTGAATATTAGGTTCGTTCATGGTGTCCTGAATGCGCTGCTGCAGCAGCTGTGGTGCTGACTCTGCACACGTGCCGCGGCATCGGCAGAATCTCCCGCACTGTTTTTGCACACAAAAGCCTGCTATCACCTGCTGGCATGGCCCCTGCATAGCGCCCTGACAACGTCGTGCAACCATGAGAACACCATTTTCCTGCTGCGCCTTCCACGGTGTCGCACCATGGCAAGCAGGCGGGCGCGGGGCACCACACCGCGGGTGCAAAACCCCAAAACCAGACGCCTCCACCATATTGATGTTTGCTCTTTGCAGGCGGCGACGGTGTCGCACCACGGCAAGCAGGCGGGCGCGGGGCACTACACTGCGGACGTGAAGCAGCCCGACGGCCGGTGGCTGCGCTTTGACGACGCGAGCGTGACCTCCGTGCCCAGCCCCGCGGTGCGCACCCCTGCTTGCATACCTTTTTTCACTATGATCATTGGAAAGAAAGGAAAGATATCTTGTCTCCCCGACGGCCGCTGCGCTTTGACGACACGAGCATTACCTTTTTGCCCCGCCCCCACGGTGTGCTGCCCACTCAGAATTGACGGTGCACTGTTTCACACACGTCTCCTGCAAATTTCGATGCCAGGCCCAAGGGTGTGCATCCCTGGCTCCTAATCGCACTCGTCTGTTCCTGTGTGCCAACTCCTGGGACGCCTGAAATCTTCACCAGCTGCAGTTTATAATGTCGGGTCCCCAGCGACGGCTCCAGAGACGTTTTCTGGGTTCCTCACTTGTGTGCTGCCGATGAATCGTACATGAACAACCTCTGGCGCCTGATCTCCGCATCGCCGCTGCGCAGGTGCTGCACAGCCAGGCGTACCTGCTGTTCTACCAGCGCGCCCAGCAGTAAACACGGCCACACGGGACTGCGATGTCGCGCGTGGCCTGGGCTGCGCTCAGCGCCGCAGCCCTGGACCCTGCTGGATTGGGCAGCGGCTGGGGGGCATCGGAGTGGACACAGGGGCGGGCCGCATGCGCAGGACAGGTTGAGACCAAGTAATGGAGCGGGATGCCGGTGCACCCAGGCTGCGCCGGCGGCTAGAGCCTCTGCCGGCGGCGTGGGGACGGCGCCTGGCACAAGGGCTGCGGCTACTCACGGCACAAGTGCTGTGGCTACTCATGGCAGTGCGTGCGGTCAAGGCCTGCAGGCAGTCAGGCAACCCTGCGAGCACATCTAGGGTTGCTGCTGCCGAACTGGATGGAGGGATGCGCTACTATGGATTCATCACTGATTTAGGTGAGCGCGCTCAGCTGGTGTGATTGACTTGGGTGATGGCCGCGGGCGGCAACCTTGTCGCGCGCTAGGCTTTGGGAATCGAGACTTGCTTTCTGTGACGCTTTACTCGAGAATGAGATGTCACTGGTCATCATTCTGGCACACCTTCTTGCCGCTCCAGGCGCATGTTTATTTGGTGCTATTCAGAAGACCACGGCCTAGAGAGCGTTCTGCACCAGAATTTCACAGCCTGCCTGTCGCCCCTGCTTGTAGGGCTTTTGCTGACGCTTTGTGACATTGACAGCGTACAGCTGGCACTCGAAATCGCGGCACAGGTGGCACATCGAAGCCGTGCAAGCAGCTGCCGTAGACGCTCATGCAGATCATTTGCTTGCCTTCCGCCGCACTTTCAAGACGCCTCTACGCGCGTCGCTCGCGTCCAGGCGTCGCAATCGCCGGTGCTGCACCTGGACTTCCTCGATTAGTGTTGGTCAGACACGGTTGCTACAGAACCTCGCACGACTGTTGAGACCCGGTTGCTCCTCGGCAATCAGACGCCGGCGTTGCCTATCGACGTCTGAAAGCAGACTAGGTGAGTCGGCGAGGCCAGCGTATTGTCTGCCCTGCATGTCGCGTTGTGTTTGCAATCACAGACATACATACGGCTTAGCTCAGGCTTGCCGGCTCCTTGCGACCCCTGCAGCAGCCGTGAGCGCATTGTGGCTATCTTAAAGCTCTGCATACTCAGCATTCACTTCTGCGTGTTCGGATCACCCGGCGCAATACGGTCAGTTCAAAGGCCACGTGCAGGCGGCTCTCCAGCAGCAGGGAAGCCGCTGCTGGGCGCTACCTGCTGCTACCAGCCTTGAGACGCCCACAGCATCGGCAACCGCTGCAGAGACCGCGAAACTCATATCACGTGCGGCTGCGCATGGAGCTGTGCCGGGCGGCAACCCTGCTGCTGCTGGTGGCATGCAGCAGCAGCAGCAGCTGGACCTACGGTCACGCAGCCGCTTCGACAGCCTCGGAAATGACAGCCGCTCTGGACGCAGCCGGCCAGCAAGCGGCAGCGTTCCTGGCACAGCAGAAGGTACTGCCACGTGCGCTGCATGGCAGTTGATACTTTGTCGACACCTCGCCGCGACTTAGCCTGCCTCTCGAAACGAATTTGTGTGAAGAAAACATAGTATCCTCGCTGGTGCGCAGAATGCTTTGGCGGGCAGCGTCAACACGGCGCCGATGGTCGCACTTGTGCCTGCTGCATCGGTGGCCAGCTCGCAGCGGACGGCAGGGGCCGCGTCCACGCCTCTGCAGCAGTCGCCGTACTGCGGAGACGGTGTCTGCGATGCCGGGGAAGACTGCGCGAAGTGCGCTCAGGACTGCAAGCAGGCACGCTCGGCTCTGCCGGCGCCGGCGCCGGCGCTGCATTGCACATGCACCCGCTGCGCTGCCTGCTGTGCCTCGTCATGCTCCCTGCCTGCATCTCGTTGCTCCAAGGGCAGTTCAAGTATGTGCAGACTGCCTTTCACGGCCGCTTTGAGCTGCATCTGACTAAGTACGGCTCGGACCCTGGCGGCACTGCCGCTCACAGTTCATGTCTTCCATGCGACAGGCGGACGGCATGACGCCCTGCCAGCGGGTGGGCATCATGTACAGCCTGTGGCACTGGCCGGCGGCGCGGGCGACGCAGCTGATCGCCGACGGCGGCGGCACGCCGCTTACAATGGAGGGCGTGCTGCGCTCGCGGCTGGAGACGCCGACGGGCGCCGTCCCAGACGCCAAACAGTTCAGCGACATCCTGGTCACGCCGGGCATGGAGGGCCGCGCCATGGGTTTCTACTGGCACCACACGCCAGAGGTGCGCGCGCTGTGTTTTGCTGCGGCAGCGTTCGCGGGCTGTCATGAGGACACGACGCATGTGAGCGAGCGGACTTGTGGCACCACTCCGCATGGGACGGCTTATCAGCATGTCGAGCCAGATGTCCCGGCCGCACAGATGCAGCTCATGCACCTTGCAAAGCTCAAGCTCACAAGGTCATCCTGTGTTGAGTGCAGACCGGCTTCTATTGCATCTACAAGCGGCGCACGGCCGGCCAGATGAACTACAACGCCGCGCACGAAGGGTCCTACCAGACATACACCAAGCAGCCGGACTGCACGAACATCAGTGAGTCCTTTATTATGCACGTGCCTTCTTTCATGTGCACTGCCACCCCGCTGCAGTCACAGGTATGACTGCCATCTGCTTGAATGCAGACGCGCTTTGAGGTGCAAACAAGACGACAAAGCAGATAAAACGCTGACCCCTGAAACCCTGTGCCGCTGCAGCCGGCATCCTTAAGCAGCACGCCAAGCAGCTGGTGGCTGCCGGCATCGACTATGTTGTGGTGGGCCGCTGCGCTCTCTTATTATATCCCTTGGTGCCCTGCTCTGCTGTGGCTGTGCGTACATCAACCTGTGTTCCTCCACACCGCGACATGCCCGTCCTTCAGCGCTGCTCTCCCACATGAGCTATCTGACGATCCATATTCACAGCGCAGGCGGACATGACCAACATACCCGACTACAATCCGACGTCCGACGCCATCCAGCTGCGCCCGTTCGAAATCCTGTGCCAGGTAGGGTTCTCCGGCCAGGCAACAACTCCCGGTTCCTCGAAGTGCCTCACTGCGAATGCTGCTGCCAGCGATTCTGCTTGCGTTATCATACATCCGGCACTCTCTTGCGCGGCCCACGAGACGCACTGCCAGGGCACAAGTACTGAGCAAACACCAAATCTAAAACCCTTGGAGTATCCGCACCGCAGGTGTGGGCCCAGCTGCGGTCGCAGGGCATCCGCACACCCGAGATCGCCGCCTGGCAGAGGGTTCCTTATGAGTATCAGGCGAGTTCGCATTTGTGACCCATTTGTGACGCAAAGCCCTCCGTGTGCAAAGGGTCGCACAATGGAAGCGTGCAAGGTTACAGGACTGTTTTGCTGTGACATGATGCATTCCGTATCCAAATGTGCAGCACGCCGCCAGATTGTCCTCAGCTGGTGCATGTGTCCCCTTGCAGCGTTTCAGCGCCGCCAACAGGGCCACTGCTCTATACCCGTACGTGCTGAACGTCTACAACAACCCGGCGTACGCTCAGGTGCGGCTCACTGCTATGCACGTCACCATCAAGGCATGCTCAGGACGCATTGTGAGGGTGGCGTCACGGTTGCTTGTATCGAATGTGGATGTGTTGTCTGTGCTATGTGTGTTATCAATGCCGGAACATGTGATCGGATCTGACTCGGGGATCTACTGCCATCACAGATCCTCATGAAGGACTCCGTCACGCGCAAGAAGATGTTGTTCATACCGGGGGTGAGCCAGATGTGATGTTACGTGTTCTGAAGCCTGCTCAGCTGCCCCGGGACTTGATTGATCACCAAGCATGTGGGTTTTTGAGACACTGCACTGCTGACCAGCATGTCTTGTGGCGCCACAGATTGACAACTTCGACCCGGCTTGGGCCGCTGACATCGAATCGAATGGTGTGCCCGCCCGCTGCCTGCTGCGCAACATTTCATGCCTTGCGCTGCCAAGCAGCATCCCCACCAGATAGGTTGCTCTAATCAAGAGGGACCATTCCTGGCCAGTCAGTGGTTGAATGTGAGGTTTGCCAACTGTCGCAGGCGGCCTGAATGACATCACGGCGGTGACCATGTGGGTCAATCAGCAGGGCAAGGGCAATTGGAACTTCTTCAGCTTCTGCCAAGTGGTGCGCCCGCATGCCTTCCAGTTAGACTCCCCTATTTGTCGATGCCAGACTGCGCGGTCGTGTGCGACTTCGCGCAACCAAAAGCGGCCCCCTCACCGTTCAAGCCTCCCTTTGCTTCCCCAGCCTGTTGCTGGGTGGCTACAGTTGAAATTCGAGCTGCCGCAGGTGAACAACATCACGGACGCGCCCTGCGACCAGCCCTACACGCCGGCCGCCACCAAGACGCGCGGCAGCCAGCTGGCCGTGTCACCGGGGTGTGCCAGTGTATTTGACCTGCAGCTCAATTGCGCAGCAGCTTCTGCACTGGTTCTTCTGGACAATTGCATAGGCACTGCCTCCCTGTGCACTGTGCCTGTGTTTCTGAAGTTTTGCGGTTGCAAAACTTGCAGGTACCAGACGACGTACCACTCCGCGACGCAGCAGGGCACCGGCCACTGGGAGGGCGTCGTCCTGCAGCAGCAGTTTGCCACCGCGCTCCAGGTGAGGGAACTGCACTCCAATAATGCCGCAGCGCATCATGCTTCTCAATGGCCGTGCAGACAGTAGACGGCAGGCGATGCTGGCATGCTGTTGAACTGCGCAAATTGCTCTCAAAGGACAAAATGCCACAACGATCACGGCTCCGCCGCGCCGCGCGTTGCTGACTGCTTGCCGCCGCCGCCGCAGGTGCGGCCGGACTACATTTTCCTGAGCACCTGGAACGAGCACATCGCGCAGAAGCAGGTGGTGGCGGTGCCGCCATACAGCTCCATGGGCCTCGAGTCCGACCCCTCCTCCGCGCAGCTCGGCTTTGTCGGTGCGCTTTCAGTTGAGCTCAGCGGTGTTCTGTCGACATCATGCTAGAAAACAGATAATGTCATGTAAACCGTCGCCATATGGATCCATGGGCCTGGAGTCCGACCCCTCCTCCGCGCAGCTCAGCTGTGTCGGTGCGAAACACCGGAACGTAAACCAGCAAATCCAGCAACTTGTGCTGTCCTCTGCACATGACTCACGCCAGGCCCAGACATGCCCGCCTCCTGCCCGGAGTGCGTGTGCATGTTGAGGAAACGGTGTAGTATGGGTGTACGCGTAAATATCAACATAGTGATATGTGGTGATAGCAAATCCGCTGCCGCGCAGACGTGTTTGGCGAGGCCTTCAGCCGCGACATCGAGCCGTCCAAGGAGGGCGGCACGGTGCTGTACGACATAATGGCGTCGTGCATTGCCATGTTCCGCACGGGGGTCACCTCCTGCACCGCCGCCTACGCCACTACCGCCTGCTGCGCGGGTGCGGCTCTAGGATTTGTAGGGTATCGAAACAGCAGGGCTGTTCAAGCCGAACAGCAGCTGTAGGGGTCGTGTCATCAGCCGCGCCTGTGGTGCCGCAGCGCGCCATTCCGTGTGCTGCCGCCGGTTGCGCGGCCGCCTCTCCGCCGCTGCACGCCGTGCCGCTGCTTCCAGATCATGCTAGCACCGCATCAGGCGCAGTGCCATACTGTGTGTCATGGAGTACGGTCTACGTTTTGAGTGCTCTCGTGTACACCCTGTGTGCAGGCAGCCAGTTCAGCTCGCGCTTCACGTACGTCACCACAAATGACGGCGTGGTGGGCATCCGCGCAACGGCGGTAGGCCCTGGCGTCGGCCGCACCGCGCTGTATCAGTGCACGGTGAGGCGTGCATAAAATGGCATTATGATGCGAACTAATGTATCGAACAGCACCAAGTGTCAACTGTGTACGAGGTGTGCTGCCTTTGGCATTGGGGGCGTGTCATTACGGCCGCCTTGCCTCGGGACCTGCTTAGCAGTCATCGCCACCTCAGTGCGCGTTTGTGTTGAAACTTTGCAGGGCCACAGACGAAGGCATGCTGCTGCAAGCTGTTCAACACCGATTGATGTTGCCTCACCTGCCACGCGCAGGCGATGTCGGCGGCGCAGATTGCGAAGCTGCGGACTCCGGCGCCGACCCGCGCGCCCACCGCGCGCCCAGCCGTCAAGCCCACCGCGAGACCGACTGCCAAGCCCACCGCAAGACCGACAGCCAAGCCCACCGCGCGCCCAACCGTCAAGCCCACCGCGAGACCGACTGCCAAGCCCACCGCGAGACCGACAGCCAAGCCCACCAATAAACCGACGCGAAAACCCACGCGCAAGCCCACGCGGAGACCCACGCGGAGACCCACGCGCAGACTCACGAGAAAAACGCCAACGAGGAGACGTCCTACTAAGAAGCCGACCAGGAAAACGGCCTCGGGGCGGCGGCTGCTGGCGGCGGGCAGGGGCCGCGGCCTGGCGCAGGCGCTGCCGACGTTGCCGGCCAGCACCTGGTTCTTCTCCACGGATGGCGACTGCGAGGAGGCGGCCATGGGGCCTTATTACACGCGCTCGACTGTAGGGTGAGGCCCCCTGTCGTCTTGCAAGTCATGGACTGATGCTGTTGTGCTCATCCTCAGCTACGAATCTGCATCGTGCCAGGAAGTGGGGCAGCAGCCATTCCCTGGGAATGACGTGCTGCTGGCATCAGCAACTTTGCAGCGAGACGGTTCGGAAGTTGATGCCGATAACATGAGACTGATGTGGGCATATGCACTTTGCAGGTACATCCCGACCGTCAAGGGCGGCGAGTTCCTGCGGGCGCTGCGGCGGTGCGTGTCGCCGATCGGCGACCGCACACAACACATCCTCAACTCCATGGTGTGCCCCAGCACATCGTCTACAGTGGACAAGATTCTGGGCTACGTGCGCTGACCAGAGGATTCTTTTTGACATCGTCACGATGATATCACGGCAGATAGATTGGGGGGTGATGCCACGCTGCAATGTCGCTCCTGTCCCGCCCTGGCAGCGGCGGCCACCAGCGACCCGACAAGCGGTGGCAGTGCTGACACTTCCGCCCTCGGGCCCAGTACATACATTCCTCATGGTTGCATCGAATGGTAGGCTGGTTGTTCAGCACCTGAATCGCTAGCCGCATCTTACGGCATGTCAGTTGCGGCATCTGGGCGGGAAGAGGCGAAGACGTCAGGAAGGATCAGTCGGAAGTGACGAGTCGCGACATTGGTTTCGCTGACATCTGTCTTGTTCGTTGATAATGCTTGCTTCATGACATGCACTGCATTGCTGAACTGATGCCAAATTTCATCGGCTGTGGTATGGGTAGTGTAGACTAGGTGGGATGCGCTGGAGTCGTGCCTCTTGGCGGTCATTGGGGTCGCTCTCGATTGTGATTTGCTGGACCACCTGGTTGAGAACTGTGACAGCTTGATGATTGCCAATATGAGTAAAGGCACCTGAACTGCCAGCAAAGTCATGATATAACTACATTTGGCACAGTCCCTGGCACCCGCCAAACAGCCTAAACCTGCCATGTCGCTAAGAATGCACTGATGGACAACCAACAGAGCTGCCTCAAAGCAAGACAGCAACCAGCAGGCTCTAGCCCTGCATGTGCCGCAATCTGCGTCTCCAACGTCCAACCTCTTGTGTCGGATACACCTAGCCAACTCCCGAAAATCACACCCAAATGCCCGTAGCCGCCTAGAGGCCTCGGCCATCGTCCCTGAAACACCTGCTGGATAGTTCCTGTGCGGTACACCAGGCTGTACATACTCCTGGGCTGCCGTGCCTATCCAGATGGCCAACTTGTTCCGTGCGCCTTTCCTCGGCATCCCTCCTGCTTGCTCAGGCTGCACAGTCCGCCAGCTCCGCTGCCACGCCAACGCCGCGCCAGTGGTGCCATGTCGGCAACGTCACCCAGCAAAGGCACGGATGTTGACCGACGCCGCGCCGCCTCACGCCTTGCTGCCGCGCCACGCCGTCGCGGTCACCGGGCGAGCTGCGGCGCCGGCGCCGGCGGCGCGGCGCGGATCGTCACCGGCCGCAGCCCCAGCCCCGCCAGCCGCTGCGTCAGCTGCTTCTCCAGCCCGCGAGCCGCCGGCAGCGCCGCGCTGGGCACTTCCACCACCGCGTTCGCCTCCTCCCCAATGCTGCGTTCAAGCAATGATCTGCTTAGAGCACTGAAGCTGGAAAAGTGGTATTGGAACGTGAGCAAAGTTTCTGTTTTTGTCCTCTGGCACCACTGGCACCCGCCGGCAGCGCCACGCTTGGAACCTCCACCACCGCAATCCGCCGCCTCCCCGATGAGCAGAACACAAGTGTACGGGAACGAAAGTATAAATCGTAGCCGGGAGCGCCGCGCTGGGCATATCCACTACCGCCTCCGCCACTTCCACGGTGCTGCAGAGTCAATTGACCCAATTAACTTAACTGTGGCGTCAAGGAGTGTGCTGACATGCAATTCCCTAATATGCATCGCTGCCGGCAGCGCTGTGCTGGGCACCTTCACCGCCGGTCCGCTTCCGTCCCGATGCTGCAGCACAACACGAGAAATGATTAGACGAGGGAAAATCTGCAGGAAATATGTTGTCATCTTGCCGCCGGCAACGCCGCGCTGGGCTCCTCCACCAGCGTGTCTGCTTCCTTCCCGATGCTGCAGGAGCAACACGAGAAAATAATACAAGAAATCATAAATACTTCGTGTCGGCTGTTGCCAGCGCCGCCGCTGTCTCTCCTCGTTGCCCAGATTGGTCGAAAAGCACCAGAGGCTCTGCAGGCACTTCAAGGCAGCCAAGTGCAGAGAACACACCTGATGTGCAACCTGTCTTGCCGTAGGCGCAGAACTTGCGACACCGCCGCCTCCGCTTCCGCCTGCCCGGCTGCCGCCGCCAGATGGCCGCTCCGCTCCGGCGCCGTCCCGCCACTGCTGCGGCAGTTTTCCCTCAACGTATGAGACGGAGCCGGCAAACGCTTGCAGGGCCAGCACCATGACGCACTCCTTGCTGGCTGCCGGGCTCTGCTGGCTGTCCTCTGGGGACGCCCTGGCAGGCGGCAGGCGCAAGCGAGGTTGGTTACAGGCCCATGCCGGGCGAGGAGTAAAGAAGGCAAGGTGGTAAAGCTGTGCAGGCTTGTGCAGTGGCAGTTTTCATGGATCCGTGATGGTTCATGCGATTGATGGCAAAGTAGTGGCCTCATGTGCAAGCGAGGCTGTACATCATGAACGCCAACATAGCACGCTCCGACAGGGAGGTACGTCTTGTGTAGACGGATGAAATCATGGCAAGCGCACCCGTTTTGCGAGGGGCTGGCCGCCACCTCCGCATGCCCAACCCAGTCCCAGTTTGGCATGCCTGCCAGGTCCGCAACCGCCCGCACAGCAATCTCCGGCAGCCTGCGCAAGAGCATCATCAAGAGGTCATCAAACCTGATGACAGAACCTTGCAGACAAACGTACTCATCGGCGTGCTGTCAGGGTCAGATCGTACATGCCCCAAGCGGGTGCACCTGGAGGCGGCCATGCTGAATGGTGGCTCAGTCGGTGCAGGGTGTGCGCCTGATGTGCGCAGGTGCAGAATGTGCGCCAACAAGCTGAAACAGCAAGCCAGATGTAGATCTCACCCGGCCAGCAGGGACACGCGGCGGGCGGAGGGCAGGCCGGCGACAGACGCCACGTGGCCGCTGAGCATCAGGTCGATGTCACGATCCGCTGCCTCCGCTGCCATAGCATAGGACGCGCCCAGCTGCTCGCCTGAATCATCGGAGCCCTCCCAGCCCGTCAGGTCGTCCTACAGCAGGAGAAGAAGCATACACCAGCTCTGCGATCTGGCCTGGTCATGAGCCTAGTTCATAGACGGTTGAGGCTCCCGAAGCAAAAGAGCTTCTGATCCGTAGGAACAGGGTATCAGCTCGGCTCTGAGGCTACAGCAGGAACAGTTCCCTTGAAACTTGCAACAAACTCTGGTACCTCGTCGTCCGCGGGCAGGTCTTCGGCATGCAGACCGTCAAAAAGGACCGCTGGCGCGCCGCTGCTACAACGCTTCTGCGTCGGTTTCCAGTGAGTCCAAAAGGAGTTCTGAATGGTGACCATTCGCACCTCATCGCCCGCAGGCAGATCCTCGGCGTGCATGCCATCAAAGACGACCGCCTGCGGGCTGCCGCGCTGCTGCAGCAGCGCCCAGATTGCCGCCAGCGCGCCGCCCAAGCTTTCGCTCAGGACGTACGCGCCATCAAGCGTGCGTCCCGCCACCGATTCCGCATCTGGCGGCTGCAGCTCCCACAGCTGGATGCCTGCACAGCATGTAATGTTGTTCAACCCCATGATTGGGCTCAGGACGTCAGCGCCATCGAGCGTGCGGCCAGCCATCAGGTCCGCCCCCAGGTCCGCCTTTGGCGGCCCCCGCTCCCCACAGCTGGATGCCTGCACCGCAGACGGGCCTCCTTTTGCAGCAGTACGGAAGTCGGTGTGGCTGCTGGCAGGAATGAAGAAAGGCAGATTGCAGGCAGGGCAGGCAGCTTCTGCGCAGCACATCATGGGAGGTGCGCGCAGTAGTGCCACTTGGCGGCATGCGCGTGCCGATTGCGTAGGGAGGTCGAGTTGAAGCGTCAGGCCCTTGCGCCGCCCAGCAGAGCCTGCCGGTTGAGTACACGATAATGCTGTTGTGACTGTGTACGCACCCAAAAAGTCGGCCAGGTACTGCGCGCGTGCGAAGTCGGCGTCCGTTGTGCCCGGCAGCCGCACGAAGACGGCCGCGCAGCGCTCCTGCAGCGGCGTGGATTGAGCTTCAGAGTTCGCTCACACTCCCGATCCTGGCAGCAAGCTTGTGATGTCACTCTGCTCTTTGGTAGCTTGATTTCTGCCTGGCAGCATCCATCTCCAGCATGGTCCGCTAGCATGCTGCATCCGGCGCCCATGTAGTGTCCATACTGATTGGACATTAGTGCAGCGCTTTTTCCTCACCTCGAACACAGAGTGCACGAGGAATGCGGCCAGCGTCGCCGCGACGCCGCCGCCGAACGCGACCAGGTTCATGCCTTCGGCGGTGCCCGCCTCCACCGTGTTCTGCAGGAGAATAACAGTGAGCGTTGCTCAGGCGCAGAGCGTCATGCACGCGTACGTGGCACAGGTTGCGCCTTACGTCAATTGGCTTGGGAACGGGGCTTGAGACGATGCTATCAATGCTGTGCACTGCTAGCCTGCATCGACCACAGGCCCTATCTGCTCGTACCGGATCCGGGACGGATGAACTGCTTGGGCACGCTTGAGGACTTTGCAGGCCTGCGGTCGATGGGAGCATGGAGTGCGCACCCGCTGCAGGCGCTCTAGCAGGATGATGGCTTCGTCTGTTGACTGCGGGATGGGCACCGGTCCCGCGGCGCACTGCAGCGTGCTCAGCCTGCTGGCTATATGGTGCCAGCCTCTGTGGCTGCCGCCAGCGAGAGGCGTGGACGCCGCGCCTCTCATCATGCTGGCGGCGCCGCTGCTGGGCTGCCGCGCTGAAGCTTTCACCAGAGCCGAAGCAGCCAGATGTCGCCGTTCTGCATGGTGCGGCAGGGTGGGTGAGCTGCCAGGCTGCGGGCATCGGAGCCGACTCGCCCGTGCGCCAGCGGTGGTGCGGCCTGGTGCATTGCTTAGCTGACGATTCAGCATCGGTCCAGCTTGCAACGGCGCGCCTCAGCCTAATGTGTCAAACGTCAATGTGCTGACTACAACGAAGGCTGCTGTCCAATCTCGGAAAGAGCTGCAAGGCGCATGCTTGCAGCTGCCTGGAACCCTGCTCAGAAATGACAAAACCACGGCAACCCAAGGCGACTTGAAGCCGAAACCAGGAAGTCAGACAGACGCGACGTGTTTCAATGAGGTGACTCCCTTGCCAAAGCAGACCAACACCAAGGCCCCGGGGTGGTGCGATATTGGTGTCCCTGCAAAAGTCTCGCCGTGACCCAGGTCACTAAATTAGAGCCTGCTCTACGTCGAGCAGTGGCTATTAACTTATCACAACTTGCCGCGAGGCTTGAAACGGCTCTGGCGAGCAGCACCGGCTGCAAATCTTCAAGGCGAGATCTCCGAGAAGGGGGATATGCATGGCCAGACAGAACGCTGCCCCGCGAGACTTCATCAGGTGCAGGTGAGCACACTTGTTGAAAATCCTACCGGTGAGCATGCAGTCGACTTCACTACCCTGTACGAGTGCTCAGACGCCGCTGCGCCTGCCACAGCGGCCACATTTGCGCCTCTGCCCCACCGCACCTGGCGACGTGTCGAAGCTTCAGCAGCGACACCGGGGCAGGCAGCAACATCGCGAGCATGCATACAGATGCAGATGCACAAGGCATTTCGTGCGAGCAGCCACCACAGCGGCAGAGGTGGAGCGCGCCGTCCAGCAGGATCCTGCCAGCGAGTCGTTCGACTGGCAGCGGCAGTGGTACCCAGTGAGCTGGGAAACGTGAGGGTTTGCACCTCCTTCTGAATGCTTGTGACCACATGAACATGCTCTGGAGGGCGCGCTCTGCACTGCAACCATCCGCATCATGTCCCATCTGGCTGCTGCTCAGCTACTGCAGATGCGCCAAGCCATGCAGGCGCTCATCCGCATTCTTCTGCTGCCCAACTGTCTTCAATGGAATGTTGCAGTGATCTGTACTCCGACAAACCAAACCCGCTGCAGCTGTTGGGCAAAAATATGTGAGGCTTCCATCTCCACCTCCTCATCGCGTTGGCGCTGTTGTGTTGCTTGCCACTGATTTCCTTGCAGCACTGTGATACGGCACGCCTCAAAACCATCGTTCCAAATTTCCCTCCATAAATGTGCTGCAGCGTGGTCTGGAAGGACCCAGCCGGGCAGTGGAACACGTTTCTGGACGTATGCCCGCACCGGCTGGTGCCGCTGTCGGAGGGCCGTGTCAACGAGGACGGTCGCCTGGTGAGCCAGCTCAATAGCTGGCAGCATTCTGACAAGGCTGCATTTCGAGGCTGAAGGGCCTGTGCAGGTCATACAGCATGAGCAGCGGCCTGATAATGGCACTGCGGCACTTCTTGGCTGCGCGTTCATTGGTCAACACAGAGGCGTTGCATACAGCGATGGCATCCAGCGAACATGGATCTGCTTGGACCTGCGGAATCGCAGTACATTCCATCGTCGTGGCGTGCAGGAATGCCCGTACCATGGCTGGGCGTTTTCGGGCTCGGGCAAATGCGAGGTGATTCCGCAGGGTGGCAACCCCGACGCGCCGCGGTCTGCTGCAGAAGCCTACCCCTGCACGCTGAAACAAGGTCAGTATTGTGCTACATCTCTCCTGATGCACGCAGAATTATATCTCCACTGATGGGGGAGTCTCCACTGAGTATGCACCGGCGATGGGGCAAACAATACTGACATGAGCAAGGCTCGAGCGGCAGTGTGGCTGATGTGAGGCTGCGCGTCATATCGACGGCACGACGTCTTTGCCGAACTTGTCACCTTGGTGCTGCCCATCTTCGCCACCACCACCCCAGCTGGCCGCGTGGGCAGACCGCTGCAGCAAGGGCGTGTTTCCGTTTGATGCACCGACGAGATCCAATCACTATCTGTGGCATGACAGCCAGCTGAGGTTCTCCTCCTGCACCTGTCCCAGGGCTGCTGTGGGTGTGGCCGTCGGCAGTCAAACTGGACAACTTGACGGATGGCCCTAGCGAGGATGACATCCCGGTTCTACAAGAGGTGGAGGCCGGCTCGGGGTGGGACCCAGAGGTCACCACCAACACCTTTCGCGACTTCCCGTACGACTACAGTTCTTTGGTGCGATAGTTACTGGATACTGGTGTGTATCCCGTACTCACACATCTCACGCTTCAAGGCCTTTTGTTTCAGCTATGTGAGATTTCGGCACCTGCCGCTTAGCGCTGCGTGCCAAGACACAAGCCTGACGGCACTCTCTCGACAGGTCGAGAACCTGGCGGACCCGGGGCATGTGCCGTTCACGCATCACGCGACTGTCAGCAAGCGCTCCTCCAGCAGCGTCATCGACCTGGAGGTGACACGGCGCGGGCCCTGGGGCTTTGACGGAACGTGGCAGGCGGGGCCACGCTCCGGCGCCCTCGGGTGAGCGAAAATTCAAGTAGTTTCGCGATAGACATTGGTGGCTTGCTGATTGGTGGCCAGCTCGCAAGCAGTTGAAGGGGACCAACTGCCGGGGGGGTTACCACGCAGAGGCTCGGGCGGCGCCCCCTGCCGCAGCTCCTGCCTTTGCTGCTGCTGCGGCTGCTACTGCGCCTGCATCTGCACTGCATGGTCAGACTGACAAGCCTGCTTCAAGCTGCAGGAGCCTGCAGCACCGCGTCACACCGGCGGTCCGTCTGGCAGAGGAGCTGTGGCGACCATGAGACAAAATTCTTTTTCTCACACACACTTCTGGCTCATTTCACAACCACTCTTTCTGCGTCTGCAGGCGCATGGACACCCAGCTGCGGTATCCGACGCTGCTTCGGCACACGATAGACGCATATGACAATAAAGGCTTTGCCAACATCACCGCCACATACTGTGTGCCGCTGGCGCCCGGCCGGTCACGCGTCTTCGTGCGTCAGCCCTTCCGCTTCAAGGCAAAGATCCCGGAGCTCGTCATGAGTGAGTCCCTCCTCAGATCCTGGTACCAGTGGGTGTATTCCTTTCCAAAACCATGCGCGCGGATGGCTCACCAGGGTATCACAAAATTGATCCTCCGGTTGTCGCTCGATCGC
>JAABUL010000650.1_pt1 | contig 73195 bp, 72 predicted proteins | sample 5559151 | NCBI WGS metagenome assembly JAABUL01 (sample SAMN10711876, study PRJNA513368) | rock metagenome | isolation source: Antarctica rocks | place: Antarctica: Victoria Land, Pudding Butte sud | reverse complement strand
TTGTGGTTGGTTGTAGGTGAAGTTGACCTAGATATCCTATACCTTGTCCTTGTTCCCAATCCCGGCAACCTACTCGCTGGTCAGGATGGAACGATTAACAGCAGTCTGAACGCTGATCTCGTTGATGGTGGCGCTTGCTGCTTTTTAAAAGAGTGCAGACTGAGACAAGACTTCTGGTGGTGCCGAGAGCTCGTCCCTTCCGCCTTCGGCCTACCGCTGCCAGCCATCTACTGACCCTCCTTACAACCCCTGCATGATAACCTCCACCATATCCGCCGGTTCCTTCTGCATATCCTTCTTCTCGTTCTCCCGCTGCAGCTTGTCGTGGAACTTCCGGAAATTCCTCGCCACCTCGTCGTCTCCTCCCTCCCTACTGTGCGACACCGTCATCCAATTCCCCTTCACATCGGCTTTGCCTTCGAGGCCAGGCACGGTGAACGAGAGATTGCCCATCTGCAGGCCCCGATAGGGTTGCGCCTGCATCACAATCGTTAGCACGCACCCTTTCCTGCCATCCACAGTCACCTGCCTAACATACCTCGCCAACCATCCCCTCCACAGGCTCAAACCCAGCATACTTCCCATCGCCTGCTGAACTAAACATCGCTCTGCCCGCGTCCATGTCGGTAAAGTTCATTCGCAGACCGTGGAACGCATGACGCAGATGCTGCATCTCCTTCACACGCATATCGCCGGTGTCGAATGTGACAACTACCTCGGGGTATTGAGCGTTTGTCGTCACCCCAGATTTGCCAGCCGGCGAAACCAACGGGACCTGCGGATCAGGGGACGAACCAGAGGAGACGCACCGGGATGCCGAGGGGGACGGCCATTGCGGCGTGAGTGGTGCCGAGGAGGTGCGGATGAGCGAGGTAGAAAGGATTGGAGGAGACCAGGACTTCGTGCGGAGGGTAAGAATTGGACGGAGCAGGGGGAAGAGCGAGGCAGGAAACGCAGAATCGAGAAAACAAAGGGATATCGGAATGGTTTCTAATACTTAGTGCTAGGCCGTGCTGAGCTTTTCTTCGCTTGCCATTGGGTGCTGTTGACCTTGCTCGAGGTTCGTGGCGAGCGTGGGTACAGGTTGGTCAGCACCAGCTCGCTCCTTACAGAGCGACTTATATCGGCTGGGGAGGGAACGACAATGGCAACCGATGCGATTCTGTGACCAGGCTTTCAAGGTTTAGTACCTGTGCCGACATCCACAGCTCCATCGTCCGCTGTCTTATGATGGATGCGCGGCCTCAGAGCGTACCCATTCCGGTATAGAACTTGTAGCCTTCGACGGGGCGCAGGTTGGTCGTGATGTTGCGATGGGATAGCATCACCCGTTGAGGCCGCCGTGTAGTGCTGGAGGCCCGGAGCTGTAGACGAGGAATGCTGAGTTCATCCTGGGGTCTGAGATGGCAGGTCCCTCGTGTCATCGGCGCATGGTAGCTGTGTAGAGAAGGCTCCCTGAACTCTCGTTTACGTTACACAGCCTTTGAGGGTCTGCTGCTGACTGACCAAAGATGGTGCGCTTGGTCTGTCCGCAGTTCATGCGCACTGGCATGAAGATAGGTATGAGCATGTATGTAGACTGCTGGCCGGCCCTAGACGTCCACCGAGAGCACCTTGGCTGTATATTTAAGGTTTGAGGCTGTCTTGGCAGCGGGCTATACCGGCTGTTAACGTTAAACTTACTACATCTTAACCTCCTGCTTTTCTTTTAGGCATAGTGTGCTGGTGATATTTGGCTCTGCGGACTGTATTGACTGGTGGTTGTAGTATGCTTACGTATGTACAGTATATTCTATACAACAGCTGGTCGCTCGACTTTCGCTACTTCTTCTTCTCCTCTTCCTTCGGTGGCTCGGGCTTAGGTGTCGGAAGTTTGAACTGTTGGTCAAGTCAGCCTGCGAGTCGTTGAATGTAAAGAGGGCATAGATAAACTCACCGTCTCCGGCTTCCTGTCCGTTCCTGGCCCAACCTGCTCCCACGAACTGCTCCCAGTCTCAAAGTTCCTGAACGCCTGCGTCAACTCCAGCGGCTCGACCACAATCCGCTTCTTCTCCTCATCATATCGGATCTCCGTGTACCCCGTCAAAGGGAAGTCTTTCCGCAACGGATGTCCATCAAATCCGTAATCGGTCATGATCCTCCTCAAATCGGGATGCCCTACGAAGAACACGCCAAACATGTCGTAGACCTCTCGTTCGTACCAATTGGCGCCATCGTAGAGGCTGCAGATGGAGGGAACGGGTGTGGCCTCGTCGGCGTAGGTTTTGACCCGGATGCGGGCGTTGTGGCGGATGGAGAGCATGTTGTAAACGACCTCGAAGCGGGCATCACGGGTGGGATAGTCGACGGCGGTGATGTCAGCGATCATGGTGAACTCGGCGGCGGTGTGATATTTGAGGAAGTGGAAGGTCGGGAGGACTCCTGCCGGCGGAATGTAGATCGTGAGCTCGTCCTTCCACACACTAAATCTGTAGTGCCTGTCAGAAGATGCTGGGGGGACGTATGTACGGGTGGGCGTACTGCTGTATGTATTTGGGCAGACATGAGAGCAGGTATTGACCGTACTGATGCAAGGACTCGGCTTTGTGGCTGTATTTGTCTGCGAGCTGTTATTAGCGGTCCATTTGCCACCCTGTTCTTCGTCCATAGTACTGAGACCATACCAGCGGGGTTGACTATGGGTACATGAAGCCTTCCCTGAGGCGAGCGTTGGGCGTGTCGCATGTTGGGGAGATCAGGATGTTGGCCCGCAATCTCCTTCGCGCGGCATGTCGTTGTTGTGAATGCCCTGGTAGTATTGCTTGTCGCTGTCCTACTCCGCGTAAAGCCAGCCGCCGACCGCAACGGTCTTGCTATCGAGGCCATGGTGTGTGTTTTGTACAATGGGAGCATGGAAGCTCGAGTGGTCATCGCCCTTCTTGTCGCCGCGGTCCGTGCGCGGGAATACCCGGTGCTCGTACCTCCTACCTTGCCTTACGTTTCTCGTTCATTTGACGCCATCTCCATCACCACCTTCGACCTCGACGCCGACTCACACACTCACACACTCACACATTCACTCCTATCTCACCTTCAATCTGGCGCCACGACACATCCCTCAGGGTGCGCTCACTCCGACCTCACAGCGCATCCAGCGCGTCACATCAAGCACATCGCCATCATGTCGAAAGCACAGCAGGACATCTTCATTGACTGGGAAGAAGACGATGAATGCTGTCCCTTATGTGTGGAGGAGTTCGATCTCACGGACAAGGGCTTTCGACCGTGTGTCTGTGGATACCAGGTGCGATCCCTTCCCCTGCCGTTCCATGTGACAAGCCTAACCCCCCTTCAGATATGCCAGTTCTGCTACAATAACGTCAAGAACAACATGAACGGCTTGTGTCCAGCGTGCCGCCGACCTTACGACGACAAAGACATCATCTACAAGCCCATCACATCCGAAGAGCAGGCGGCCTACAAGGCTCGACAAGCGCAGAAGCAAAAGAAGACCCAGGCTGCCCTGCAAAAAGAAAAGCAGAAAGCTGATGCCGAGCAACTCAGCCGCAAACATCTTGCCGGCCTGCGAGTGGTGCAAAAGAACCTAGTTTATGTGACTGGTTTGAGCCCCAACTACCAGGAAGACAAGCTGTTGCAGACCTTGCGCGGCAACGAGTACTTTGGCCAATATGGTAAAATCATCAAGATTGTCGTTAGCAAGGCCAAAGACATCTCCTCTCCGCAATCCGTCGGCGTCTACGTCACCTATGAGCGAAAGGAGGATGCTGAGAGCTGCATTTCTGCTGTGAACGGAACGCAGAATGGCGAGCGGACACTGCGAGCTCAATATGGCACGACAAAATACTGCTCAGCCTATCTTCGCGGGGAGACGTGCACGAATCGACAGTGCATGTTTCTTCACGAGCCTGGAGATGTTGGCGAAAGCTATTCAAGAGCCGATCTTTCTGCGCTGAACGCCGGCTCCTCGCAACAAGGATCATCTGGTCGGCCACCTCCGCCACAATCCCAGCAACCCGTCGCTTCGGCTTCTTCCAGTCAACCAATGACGCGGCAGCAAAGTGGCGATCGACCGGAGAGCCCTGCTGTTGCTCGGCCTGCGCTTCCATCAACTGCTAGCTGGGCAGCTCGACCATCTCAGACTCTGCCAATCCGGTCTGAAAGCCGCTCGACGAGTGGAACAATGGACAGTCCTACGCTTGTGCATGCTACTCTAGCGCAACCGGCCCCTGAATCAGAGCAAGCAGTACCCCCGGCGCCCGAACCACAGCAAGCAGCAAAAGCCGCGCAAAAGCAAAAGCTCCCACGCATACCTCGAGAAGTTTCACCTTTCGTTGCATTGGTCAAGAACTTCAACATCGACGATCTCAAGTTTGCTTTTGCAATCAGCGGGATGCCGCAAGCCGACATCTCCATCATCGAGCAGTACCCGCCATTATTCGACAAGCATGGCGGCGCCAGGAGACGAGTCAGGAGACAACGAGAAGAAGAGCAAAGTAGAATGCAAGAAGCGGCACAAGCACTTCAATCGCCTCTCACCATCGACACAGACGACAATCCCGAGCTCAGCGGCAGCTTACAACTGGGTGGCGAGCCCGAAGACCGAGCAAACCTCAGCCAACCGCAAAGCGCAATACAACCACCTGGAACCGACGGCCTGCTCGACCAAAGGTTTCAATTCGGAGGCATCTCGAGTCCGGTGAGTGACGGCCGAGGCATGACGCAACAACAGCAACAGCAGCTGCTTCTCATGAAAGGACAGGGTGCACAAGGCTCGTATTTGAACAGCAATCAGCCTTCATCTTTCCAGCAACCGAGTCATCCTCCCGGTCATCAACGCAATGCATCCCGATACTCGTTCGCCAACGAATCGTCTGCATCCACGTTAGTCAAACCGGTGGCCAATGCCAAGCTTCTCAACCAGCAGTCGTCAATCATGCCACCAACCGGAAGCAACCACTTCGGCGCACAGCATCAACCTCATGCTGACCGGTTCTACACGAGCAATGTCCAAGGCCCTCCTCCAGGACTCAAAACAACCGGCACACCTCCTGTCTCAGGCGGCATGACTTTCGGACAAGGCCACGGCTTTGCAACTGGTGGACTCCAGTACGGCGCCAACTCTGGCGGACGAAACGCCAACGAAGAAATGATGCGCAATCTGCTGCGCACGCGCGGCGATGCGGGAAACGACGCTTCAAAACGTGAGTTCGGTTCCTTTTCTAACACTTACAACGCAGCTCCCTCCTTCAGCGGCCAAGGCAACGCAAGCTTACCCACCGGCCCGCCCTCGTATGCATCTCTCAGCTCTTTCAGCGGTGAGGAGAGGCAGCGCAAAAAGAAAGGCAAGAAGCACCGGCATGCGCAGACCTCGAGCTCCGGCGGAGCGGGCCTTGCGGATACTGGCGCGGACGGCAGCCACTTGCTGCAATCGAGATTCACGCAAGGCGGTGGGTTCAGTAGCGGGCAAGCTGCTGGCGCAGGGAGTGGGATGTACGGCGTCATGCATGGCGCCGCGAGTGGTGGTTATGGTGGACGGTGGTAGACGACTCGGCGACTGGCAGAGTCGACACGACAGCAGCAGCAGCAGCACGCAGCACCTGATCCTGTTTCTTCGCGTTGTTTTTAAGGGGTTGTTTTGTTTCATTGGCTTGCATATTGTGGCAATGACGCTTGTGTTTCTTCTGGCACGGTGTTCGGGAGCAAGAAAGAGACAGGCATCCTACTGAGCGAGGAACGGGCACCAAGTGTTGGCGGCCCTAAGTCTTGCTCACGACCTGAGATCATCGCGCCTGTGGGACATGGCGTTCTTTCTTTGGGCACTACACTTCACGGTCAACACACTGCTCTGTACGTATGAGCCTCGCTTTCTTCAGGCTTACTTAGTGTGCTGATAGATACTGTGGAGTAGTTACTTGCCTCCACCACCCTACCTCACTCTTCCCTATCTCCTAGCTACGGTGGGTTTCGTTGGCTTGCGAGAGACCGTGAAGTGTTCTCTGTATCTAGTAGCGAGCGTTGTTTTTCTGCTGTTGTGCCGCCGCTGCTACTGCTACCGCCGCCGTCGCCGAGGATGTCATCTATCCGTCATGCTGCTGCTTCCACCGACCGCTGCCGCCGCCACGATCACCGCCGCCACCACGTCTAGCCGCTGTCTGCCCGGGAGCTGCACTCTTCACTTTTCTTCCTTCACTTCTACACGGTCATTACGCTAACCACACTTCACCTCTAGATGACATCGATTTCCCTCTCCTTGGAGGGCCAAGCCGCCAGCAAAGTATCTCATCCACGTCCATCGGCAGATCAACACCGCCTGTCCCGCCCGGCTTCGAAGCTCACTCTAGGAATGTGAGCGAGCTTGTCGGCGAGTCGAGACGGAGTACACCTGTCACGCCGCCTGGGCTTAGTAAACAGCCTGTTGCTCCAGTGGGTGAGCTCGGAGGGTTGGGCATGGTGCCTAAGGATGTCGGTGTATCCGGAGATGCGCCTGCGGTGACCACGACAGCCACCTCAACCGAAGCAATCAAACCGGCGAGCGCTGTCCCAGCTTCTCTGGAGGGTCCAGCTTCGCGCCCGAGTAGTCGAGCGAGCATGAAGCGGGTGACGAGTCATATCACGCCTGCTATTCCGCTACGGCCTGCGACGCCCATCAGAGCTGTGACGCCGGTCGCAACGCCTAGGTTGGCCAGCGCGAAGGTCGCGACGCCTACAGTAACGCCTAATGCCGAAAGGAAGGAAAAGGTGGAGCTTGAAACGCCGACCAAGGCGCCTAAGGCGAGTGGGCTCAAGGAACAGATCCAACCTGCGCAGACTGAGGTTAAAGTTGGGCTTGGAGAAGGGAGTGCCACAGCTGGTGCAGAGAAGGGTGTCGCACCGCCCTCAGCCACTTCCAGCGATACAGTTGCACCACCGCGGACCGCTGTTGGAGCTACAGCGTCTGCGGCGGTTCCACAGACACAGAAACCAGATCAGCCCTATGTGCCCGCTCAAGCTACAGCGTCAACGACTGTTGCACCGCAGACTAAAGCAGAACCAACAGCTGCGCCGGCTCAGAAGAGTGTCCCGAAGGCTATGCAGCCCACCGCCAAAGGTTCAGCTACGGTGCAGTCGAGTAGTGCAGAAGCGGTGCCGGTGACACCCAGCAAGGCTGAACCTGCGAAAGGTGAGCCACAGCAGAAAAGGAAACCACCGCCTGGGAAACTCGACATATCTGCGGCGGTCAAAGAGGATGCCCAAACGACTTCAGCGAAGAAGCAAGCAGAGACTCCCGGGCAGGCCAAGGCAGCAGCGCAATCATCTGCCACGTCTAAAGTCGAGTCTCCGAGTGTCGCTTCGCCCGCCGTGAAGGCTGCACCGAAGACTTTGCGGGTGGTGGCTACGCCGAAGTCAGAGACCCCTCCTGCGGGTGTAACGACGCCCAAAGATCCGGCTCCCGCTGTACCTCCAACTCCCAAAGATGCGACTTCCGCTGTGCCTTCAGTCCCCGCAAAGGTGGCATCCAGACGGCCTAGTGTGGCGTCTATCAATCCGCCGGGTACACCGTCAAGTGCCGTGGAGGACAGTATGTCTATAGCGTCGACTTCGCAGTCGCGGGCGAACTCTCCTCCACCGGGGTCTATGGCCGGCAGCAGCAAGGTAGGCTCCGCGCCCGTGAAGGCGAAGACCAAAAATCAGCTGAAGAAGGAGCGGAGGGGCAAGGTCATCGAGGAGGAGAAGGAGAAAGTTGAGGATGTTGGGAAAGCTGTGCCGGAGGAGCCAGCGCAGGAGGCGATTGTGAGTCGGAAGAAGAAGACGAAGAAGGAGAAGGAGCCGAAACCGCCGAAGGTGAAGGCGGCGCCAATCGTTGAAACTGCTGGAACCACGAATACTGGTGAAAGTACTCCTACGGCAAGTCGACCCGTCACGCCGCAGCAGGTCGCTACCCCTCCCGCAGCGCCAAAGCCGGAGCCAGTGACGAAAGAAGTGAAGACTTCCAAGCCGTCTACGCCCACACGGCCAGCTGTCAGCACGCCACTAACTATGCCCTCACCTGGCGAACCGTCGCCACCTCCGACTCCAACCCTCAGCGCGGCCCAGCTGATTGCAGAGCTCCGCGCCACAGCCCCAGATATCCAGAAGTGTATCGACAGCCTCTTTCGCAGTCCCGCAGGCAATCACTACAAGCCCAATCAACCCATCACGAACAAAGACCTCGCAAGCTACCAGAAAGACTTCAAGCTCGACCTCACGCAGGCTGAAGTCCGCGCCCTCCTCTCTGGCTCAGTGCCGGCCGTCCGCTATGGAGGCGCTGATGGCCGGATCTGGGATCGCGGGCTCGTGTCGCCGACCGGTGCACATCTGCGTGCACTGACGCAGGAGCTTGAGACGCGGTTCTTGGAGCTGGAGAAAGCGATCCATGAGTTACCTGAGGAGTTGAGGTTTCGGCCGAGCAAGCCGCAGAACGACACGCAGTTCCCGGCCATCGATCTTGAGGGTCTGAAACGGCAGTTTGAGAACTTCGGCGGCAGAGGGGTGAGTGTGATGGAGCAGATGGTGCGAGAGGGCAGCGGGATGAAGAAAGGGGCGTTCTTGGTGGACGAGGCGAGCAGGTATATCAATGAGTTTGTTATGCCACCTGTCACGCCGCCACCGAACAATGCGGTGCCCGCCACGGGAGGTGCTGCGATGGGTGGTGCTGGCACGCCAGTGACGATGGGGGCGAGTATTCCTATGAGGAGTGGCCCACTGAAGAGCGCTGTGCTTGAAGCGCAGGACGCTGATGGGAACATCGTGCCGCTGCCGGAGTTTAGTGGCGAAGGTGGTGTGACGGAGAAGGGGATGTTGTACTTGGAGCAAGGGTTGGGGTCGAGCAGACGGGAGGAGGTGGAGAGGGAGGGGGGATTGAGGAAGGTTATGAAGCGGAATCGGAAGGTTCTGGGGTTGTCGTAGGTTGTTAGGATTGGGGTTGAGATTTGGGATTGGGAAGGGACGTGCGGTTGGGACTGGTTGGACGAGTTGATGGCACTCATTTGCTATGAAAGGATAGACTACCTTGCAGAACACACTAGCTCGAGCATCCCTCTCGAATTTGGTAACCCTTGCTGTAATGTTTCAGTCAATCTTCCTCGAACTAGATCAAGTCATGGCGAACAGCAATGCACAGCTCAAGCCGGAGGTTGTCACAGGCATGGTACTGCTCTATGCTTTGAAAGTCAGCTACTCGAGCCTGCCCAATCGACCCAGAAGTCCATTCAACGGACTATTGCATGAGGAAACAGGATCGCGTACAGGGTTGAGCTCGTCTGGCCCCGGCCATCTTCGCTGCTGATAAATGCGCACACTTGCTAACTCACATGGCTAAGTCGAGGTCGCATGCACTTTACGTTGCATGTGATTGTTGCCTCTGACTTTGAGATGTGTCCGCGATGCCCTCTGTGCGGGACTCTGAACGCCGCGCGGATACAAACAGCTTTGTTTTGCGCGATCATGGCCTCGCCGCAACGTTTTACTGAGCGGCGCTGGTTTCCGGCGACGACGGAGTCTTCTTTGTTCCTGCAGTACTTGGGTATCTCTGATCGTCTGTTCTTGCAGCCTCAAATTCCGATGGGCTCTTCATGTCCGCGTCGGTATCTCTTAGCCATGAGCTTGCGCATCTTGTCGCTATTGCACATGTTCTCAATACTTCTCCGCTGCTACGCGACAGACAGCTATCAAGCGTTGATCGTGGTAGTTTGATCGGCTTGGTGAGGTCGCGGTGATGGAGATCCGCGTGTCATACCCGCGGTGTCGGGGTGAAAGTCGTACATGTGCTTCCTAGGACGCGTAAGTCGTTCCAATCGATCCCACGACACTTAAGTCATCCCAATTTATCCAGCCAGTGGGATGGCTCATCGGTCTCCTGCATAGTAGTGAGATGGTCGTTGCTCAGGCGTTTTGCTGGAGATCTTTGCCAAGGAGACATGGCCCATCTATGCCCCCGATGAAAGATCACGATACCAAGACATAAGCGAAATGTGCGGCATCAAACACGAGCCGCTCAAGAAAGGTGTGCCAACTCATGTAAACTGGCCACGCTCCGTGGCACACGCACCACTGTACAAGCAAGATGCGCCTCATTCAGTACAGCGACCATGCCCTGTCCAAGTTGGCGTTTTGTTTGCTGCCGGCTATCGAGATGAACTGATCGACGCTTGCTGGCCATGTCGCCACGCGTGTAGTCCGCGAGCAGGACTCCTTCGTGATAGCACGGACGGTGGCCACACGCGTGCACCTGCGAAGCTCACGGAGGTCATGCCGTGTGGCTCCACTGTCACATGTGTTGTACCGGCCAGGGCATAGCTTGAAACCAGCAGAGATTTGGCTTGCTGCACTCCAGCTTGGCGCTCACTGCCCTCGTCCGGATACCCATCAGTCCTGCGTAGACGTAGAAGATGGTGTTGAGCGATCGACGCCGCACTCCCGGATGTGTCGTGGCCATGTCTGATTCTCGTAGACCGTGGCGAGCTCGGGCCTTCTGGTGCATTAGCTAGGTCGACCAAGTCGCACAATTGTCCAGGCATCGTGGTCCGCATGTGCCCTTGCCGTGGGCCTACAAAGACGGTGGAGCTTGTGGTACTTGCGATTAACCACAGAGAGGGGTAGCGCAGTGTAGCGTTGGGAAGCCCGGGGATGAGGCTGCCCCCAGAGCAGGGTTCCTCTCCTGTTCAACCCAACCCTGCCTCGCACTCCGTTGCTGCGCAAGGGAGCTGGTCGTTTGTCTTCCGTGTTGGTTATAGTCGATGAGAAGCAGTCATGTCTGGTCTTGAAGTTGTTCAGCTAGTGGTGGCGATCGTGGCCATTTTTGCTGCGGCGGCCCCGAAGGTCAGCAAATGGTGCAAGGACCGGAAGGATAAAGGGAAGTTTGCAGACGATGAAGATCCGGTGATGGAGCTCTTACGCACCAAAAACATGATCGAAGCGAACTTCGAGCAATTGCGGCAGAAGGCCGGAGGTGGGTTTGAGCGTGGTGACGGTAGGAATCTTGCTATGGGTCTAATAGGCGGAAATCGAAATACTGACACGCACGATAGGGAGGACTCGAAGAATATTGGAAGAACAGCACCGTGTATTGAAATCGGGCCTTTTAGGCATGGTGGATGAGGACCAAGTGTTCGGCGCTGCTCGGAGCGCAACGGCTGAGTTCGATCTTCAGAAACTCAGAAGGCTTACTTCCAGCGTCTGCGACCTGACCCTGCATGCACTGCATGACCAGTTTGAGCGGCAGTCTTTGAGAGCTCCATCCAGAGACCGGTCTCCACGTCGTAGTCTGCCTCCACCGTACAGTGTGAAATCCAGCCAGCCTAATTTCTACTATGACGGATATGGCGTCAGGTCCAGGGACAAGTATGGTGCCCTGGACGAAGCGGAGCAAGGCGGCTACCATCATGACTCTGCCGAGGATCATTACGGAGATCATCGCTCTCATGCGCAGGCACCGAGGCCTCCACCACCAGAGGAGTACAACGAAGAATCTTATGGCGGGAATCGCAGTCGTCGCTTCCTCGGATCCGGCCCAGGAGCACCTCGCGCAGACGATTCTGCCTTTCGCCGACCACAGGACATCTTCGTAACGTGCATGAAGCCATATTCTCGACCAGGCTACCACACGTATAACTCAGGTACCTCGAACATGCCCAGAGTTCCCGTTCAGCAGTGGGTGATAGCCCAAGGACTCCACCAGATCGAATCTCGTAAGCTGGGACGATCTGGGCCCAAAGAGTGGTCCGAGGGCGAAGACGATGGTGGTGATGACTGGTTCGGCCAGCGTGGAAGACGCACTGCCGACAGAGAGAGGCTGGCGCTTTATGGAAACGATGCTTACCCCAGGCAAGGAGAACGCGCGCCGAGCACTGAGAGAAGAATGTTCGATGATCAGTACGCTGGCGGATCGTACGGACCGTACGGACCATGAGTGGGGAGATATGGAAGATAGCTGGAGATCGGGACAGCACCAATAAGTAACGAATGTAGCAGAGACGGCAGACCATAACTGAATGTTTGTGTGAAGAGTTCGATGCGTTGCTGGTTCTAGCTCTGGCGAGAATCTTAGCATGTACTATGATATATCTGGATGTGGGATACTTCTCAAGGCATGCTTTCGTCGTGCTGAGTGCAACCACTTCAGGTTTGCCAACGCTTCCATCCTACCATGCTTTTCGTTCCATGCCCGGAGATCGCATCGGCGAAACAACATCCCAGCTGCGCAATCTCATAACCTTCAGATCGGCCGCCCCCACTTTCTTCGTAGGTCCACACACCATGCCACATCGTAAACACTTCCTGCACTCCTCTCATTCCTCCTCACCTCGCCTGCCGCCCTCCGGATACTTCCACGTCTTCCGCGCCTGGTCTTTCTGCATCGGCTTACCTGAGCCCGTGAATCCCACCCTAGCATTCGGATTGTCCGGCGTCCTGAACTGGCTATCCTTGCCCAGCTTCGAAACCCCTGAATTCGCCGCCTTCTTCGGTCCCGCCTTCTGAAAGTCCTGCCAGTTGCTCTTACCTTTCTCGAGCACCTTGTTTCCCTTTAGCTTCTTCGGTTCCGGTGCCATCCTTGTCGGCCCATCGCTGACTTTACTCGGCTCGCGCTTTTGCACTAATGTTGTGTCAAGGAAGGGTGCAGCAGATATCACGCTTCCGTTCTGCACCGGTTTCGGTGATGCTGGAGGTTGTTGCGATGGTGCGGAGATTGCTGGCGAGCCGTCAGCCTTGCGCTTCTTGCTGTTATCCACGAGGGCGCGAATCTCGTGCTTGCGCTTCGTCTCGGTGTTGCCGTAGCCCTTGAAGGTGACGGTGTAGACTGGGTCTGTGGAGCTGCCGGTTTTGCTCACGACTGTCGCCTGGTACCACTGCTTGTCTTCCGCCCACTTGGCCAAGACTAGGTCCTTGACACTGAATATCGTCTGGTGCGCATCGCCGGGTGGTAGTGGCGGTTCGGGTGATTGCTTGCGGAACTTGGGATGTTTGCTCATATCGATCTTTGGCGCATCATCGGCCGGTGGTGGAGGAGGTGGTGCTGCAATCTGCTCGACCTTCGTTGCCGCTATCCTGGACTTGATATCCGCGATGGCTGCTTCTAGTACTGGAAGTGTCTCGAGCGCGTCCGCATCAGTCGGGTCCAGCGCCAGCATCTCGTTGCACGTGTTGAGATCATCTTGGCTGGTGGCGAGCTCTTCTTGGAGCTGCGCGAGAGTGCTCATCTTGGATTCAGTTTGCCCTCGAGGTCGTGTGGTGAAGGTGAAGATACGTTACGAAGGGTCCGTTGAACTTCCGAGCACCAGACTTGTTCGCTGTGATACGAGCGTATAAGGTGAGCGCTTTTTGATCGTTTTGAGTTGGTGTTGCCCAAGTACGAAGGTCGTATGTCAAGTGAGGCTCGGAAGTCGGCCAGATTAAGGCAGGAACGAAAATCAAGTGTCACGTGATGGGGTGGTATTCGGTACGAGCCAACCAGCCACCTGCTAAGGTACTCAGAGATTCACTCCACGGTGCATCCGGGCCGACGTTGGCTGAATGGGCACAACGTTGGATCGTGCGTAATGAGGCACCCAAGAGATCATGAGTCCAAGTTCGAGACTTATCATTTTAGCTACGTACAGGAAGCATACAGATGGAACTGCTACTCTCCTCCACCACGTCTCAGCCGGCCTTCGACATCAGGGAGAAATTTACGATCGGCTCAGTGTGTGCTTCAAGATACTCCTCGGGCATCCGGTGCACGTCAGCATAGCATGCCACGGCGTACTCTCTACCCGATGCTGATTAGGCCGCTGAAGTGCCTTAAAGAAAACCAAAGGCCTTCAAGCTGTTGCTCACTATTGAGCCCTTGATCGTCGAAAATAGATATGTCATCAAAGCAGGATCCGTTGTCTCCGCTAGACATGGATACAGATCGATAGGTGCACGAATGACTTGTTGGAAGCGCTCGAGTATGTACTTGGCTGCCCTGGTGATATCGTTGCCACCAGAATAACCCGGGAAGTGGCTCGCTAGGGGTACTCTCGATAACTTGTCCCCAAAGCGCGATACGTTGGTAAGGAGCAAGATGGCTGAGCTTCTCATAAACCAGCGAGAGTTCACGATCGAGTCGAAAAGTGCAATTGCGTCCAGTAGTTTGTTGTCTTTGGGCGAGTCTTCGAAGGCTTGGTCATAAGTGGCGATGTCCACCACGAAGATGATGGCCGTCACCTCCTCGAAATAGTGCACCAACTTTCCCGGCAGCCGCAGGTCTGTTAAGATCAGCCGATATATCATCCGACCCCTTTGAATTCGAGTCTCCGACATCTGGGTTGTCCTGAGAACATCGATCTCCGTTGGTACGTAGTGTTCGCTAGATATCCTCACGATACTCTCGAACAAGCTGAAGAAAACTTAGCTTCATCTCTTGCGAATCGCCACACCACTTACCACTGCGTCGTACCCGAAAAACATACTTTGAGTTTTGCAAGACCCTTGTCTTGCCAGAGTCCTCCCACTGCAACAGCAAAATCAGCACCCAGTGAACCTTGACCATCCCAGTTCAAATTCTGGATAAGATCACGATGATGAATGGACTCCACAATATCAGGTTCAATGCCATCCGAGTTCATCATACTAACGAGCTCTTTGGCAGCTCGAACCACTTCTGCTAGCACTAACAGGCGGGACGATGCCAACTCCTCAGTCGAGAAGCCTTCCTGAGACGCCATCCTAATTTGTGTGACCACTGCATCCTTGCCACTGTCTCGATCGCCAAGAACCAAGACTTTGCACTCGCGTCTGAGAGCATTGCCATCTTTGACGAGCTGCTGATCGATAAGCTGTGAACGGCCCTTCGCTGCGGGATCTTGCATAGCTTTTATGACAGGAGGCTCTCGTGTAGATCCTTGGGGCATGGCAGATATCGTAAGTTCTTCGTCTTGACGGGGCCAAAGTGTTTGCGTGTACGCCAGCCGCATAGCACGCTCGTACACTCGGGTGAAGAGTAGCTCGCGATCGAAATCGAATGCCCTGGAGAGCTTGGTCGTCCTGGTCGACCACCGACTGATAACAGAGCTTTCGTCTCGACTCTCCATGATGGAAGCGGTATCTTCTCTAACCAGAGACATCGTCTTTCGAGTACTCGGTTTATCCACGAGGGCCTTTTGGTCCGATATCGACTTGCTAAGATTTCAGTTAGCTATCCATGGTGTGCCAGAACCACTAAAGCGCAGGTCCTACCAGTTGCATGCTAACAGAAGCACACCGAGGATACTGATATCTCTATCGATCGTCTTCTGCAGTGCCTCGATCTCTTCACGGCCAAATACGAGTTGAATCCTGCTTGACATCTTCAAGGATCCATTTTGCTTCGACCCAAGGTCCGAGATCTTGTCGTCAATCCTGGAGATAAGCACCCTGCAATGCGTGATCAATGCATCCAAGTCCATCCTCAATCGATGATATGGGTCGTCGAAGTCAGCGTCGGCCCACTCTTTGATTTTGCTCAAGACTAGTCTCAAACCACGTAACTGGGCAAGAAGACCGAGTAACGCGAAGTCGGCATCTTTGCATTGCTGCTGGAATCCGTAAACGGTCGCTATGGTCTTGCCAAGAAGGTCTATGATGTTAGTTACAGCGCCTGCGGTGCCAATGATCGCGATAGCTTCCGCCATGGTATGGCTTACTTTCGCAAGCTTGAGCAAGCTCAGAAGTACTCGAAGCAGACTCGCAAGGCTGTCGAACTGATATAACCCCCTCTGACAGGCTGGGCACAGCCACCGCCGCATGGCTGCAGCTCATGTACAGGTACTTTTCCAGCGGTCGATGCCTGCTCTGATCCCTACAAGAGAGCAAGGCTCTCAAAGCCTCACCTCACCGCCTACATCAGAGGCAGGAAGGAGCGTCCCATGAACATACCAATTGTGTTTTTGCTGCTCGCTGGCCGAGACTCCCACACCCTTGCCTCACCAGCATTGCGCTGAAGGATTTTGTCCGCTTTTTGACAGGAGCCCGATGTCGATCCTGACTGATCGAGACAATCTCAGTCTCTTGTACGATCGTATCCTCCATCTTCTTGCGAGACCATCAAATGTGAGAGGTGAGAGGTGGACCAAAGAGGCAAAGCGCGAAAGCCTAAGCCACGTGATCGTCAACCTCACTCATCAAAGACCTTCTTTCGTGAAGTCAATGGCAAGCGATGGCCCATGAGTCAATTGACCATACTGCAGGACAAGATTCAGACCAGTTGATTCGACCTCTCGTGCAGTTATAGGGGGCGGTAACAGCCATTTCAGGGACCCAGCCTTATGATCTGCTGGACCCTGCCTCCATAGTTCTAGTTCTATCGGACTGAAATATTCCCTTCTCCGCCTTTGGTTGATTTATCATCAAGTCGATCTCGCTGTCCAGAGCCTTCCACGACCACTGTGACAATAACCCACATCCCGGACCATTCTCCAGAGACTAGCTGGCCTGCTCCAATCACCTGTCGCCTTCGCAGACCGAGCACGTCTACGAGCGGAGGTCTCACTCTTTCTGCCGTACCGGACCCCCAATCCTTCACAAGGCGCAGAACCCGTAATTGGCAAAGCCGTCAGGTCAGACTTTCGCAGGACATTACGTCGTTGCTCTTTTTCGACCACGACCACCATCCTTCTCTCACGACTCAATCACCACCTCCGACCTGAAAACGATTGAGGAGCGCAGATTCGTGACCATCAGGTAAGCTGCCCATCCCGTAGCCAGCCGCTGCTTGGCCCTGCACACCCCGCGGACGCGGTCAGCTCGTGCTTGCGATCTGTTTCTAGCCGCACGAACGTACGAACGTACGAACGAGCGTTCCCTTCACATTGGCAACAACAAACCGGACAATGGTGCTGTATCCATCAGCTGACGAGATCAGGCAGCAGCAACAACAGGTAGCGGCCGCGAGAACCTCCCTTCAGTCCATGCCCACCCAGCCAGGCCAGACCTCCCAACAGAGCGATCGATATCTGTCACAGAACCAACAAGACTTACTCCTCGCTGCGCTGAACTCGCAAGCAGGCAGTACGACGAGAACATCAGCACAGAGAGGGAGGGCTGAATCCACCAAAAAGACCAAGTCCGACTCTGCCGAAAACATGAACGGTGCCAATGACGACGGTCTCTTCATGAGTCCACAGCAGGCCGAGCTGGAGAACTTCAGCGCAGACTATACGCCCGACCTCGACTACCTCGATGGTGACAATTTTGATTTCGAGGATGCAGATCTTGGCGGAGAGATGATCGGTGCGCTCCCGGGCGAGCAGCACGAGAAGAGGAAGATGTCGGAGGACGACTACGACGACGAAGAGGGTGACCCGAAGCGACAAGAGACTCAAGAAGGGGAGAAGAGTGCAAAGAAGCCTGGGCGGAAGCCTCTCACAAATGAGCCTACTACTGTAAGACATCGTCAGATTGTCGAATCTTAATATAAGCTAACACAACGCTACAGAAACGCAAAGCACAAAACAGAGCTGCACAACGCGCATTTCGCGAGCGGAAGGAGAGGCATCTCAAAGATCTCGAGACCAAAGTCAACGATCTTACCAAGACACAAGAAGCTGACAAGCACGAGAACGGCCTGCTGAAAGCTCAAGTCGACCGCCTCCAGATCGAACTGAGGGAGTACAGGAAGCGGTTGACGCTGAATGGCGGATCTGGCACCAACCGCTCGCCGCCTCTCGCAGGACTCAATGGTCCTACGAGGAGCAACAGCAATCCTTCCAATAACGGAAATGGGAATTTCAACTTCGACTTTCCCAAATTCGGCGCACTCCCAGGCAGTCAGATCTTCGGCAATCAAAGTTACAACCACTCGAGCATTGGTCTCGGACAGCGTGGTAGCATCACACCTCCAATCACTCAATCTCCGAGCAACCATGGTAGCTTCAGCGGACCATCAAATCCTCAGAACTCGCAGTCGCGATCGAATAGCATGGGCCGTAGCACCAGCCCACAAAGTGCGTCCGTTTCCAACCATGCTAGCCCATCAGCACAAGCTGGCATCGTAAATCCTGCTTTCACCACCTACAGCACCAACAATAATATGCATGGATTTGCCAGCACTCTACCTCAGATGAATGGTGCAGGCGACCCATTCGGAGACCTCTTCAGTCCCAGTATACTGAAGACTGCGAGCGTTGACAGCACTGGAAGCTACTTCAACGACAACGCGCAGGTGGGTGTATCCGCGAAGCCGAACAACGGCAGTGGCGGCGACACGATAGCTGGCTTGAATCGAGTCTTCCAGTTCAACAGCAATGGCAGCACAAGCGATAGCGCATCGCCAGAGAGTGCAAGCTCCGCTAGTCAATGGAACGCCAATGCGAACAGCTCGTGCGGAACCTCACCAGAGCCATCGCACGAGAGCCCTGCGAACAAGGCAAAGAACGCGGAGACTTTCTGCGACAAGATCAACCCCGCGACGGAACAGCTTAGCATGAACCAGTCGCCTTTCATCAACCAGCAGTTCAGCGATGGAGCCTTTAGTGTTCCGTCCTTGGATAGCTTCGACCCTGTTCTCTTCGGCGATTACAGGAATAACCAGGATCCACTTCTAAACGGCGACTTCACCGGAGGCTTCTTCGACGAAGCGCTCAACCCTGGTACATTTGACATGGCTTCACCGAGCAATCTGTTCGGTATTCTCCAGTCACCGCAGCAAACGCACTCGTCACTCGGTCTACCTAGTGGCGCGGCCAATGCGCCCACGCCTAGCAGGAATCTTATGGAAGAGATGGACAAAGCGAGAGATGGTGGCGATGACGACTACGGTCTTCCCAGCACCATGCAACCGCAGATGTCGGAGAGTGGGAAGCTCATCAGCTGCAACAATATCTGGTAAGCCTATTCCAACCAATGATCCCACATAGATTCGATAGAGTTCTTGACTAATACGCTCGCAGGAACCAACTCCAATCCAACCCCGACTTCCAGGAAGGCAAATTCGACCTCGACGGCTTGTGCTCCGAGCTCCGCGCTAAAGCCCGCTGCAGCGAGTCCGGCGTCATGGTGGACCAAAACCACGTCGATGCTGCTCTTCGTAAGCTCGGCAAGAAGGACGAGAAGACCGGGCAGTACACTGGTGCGCCGCACGGGCTCATGTTCGAGCAGGAGAGCTGGGATAATGTGCTTAAGAGGCTTGGTGGGAATCGTGCTTAGGCTTTGATGCCACGTTTAGGGCAAGCCTGGAGCGTGCTATATGGGGGGGCGGTGTTGATGGTGGCTATTTAAGATATCAGAGCCTTTGCGGGTCGGTGCGGATGCTCTTCTTTGAAACTGGTGGCTTTTGATGGCGTTTGAGGATACAATCATGATGGGGAGGGCAATGGGAACATTCACTCGAAAGCTGGCTACCTGGGTGTGTAAGCTAAATACGAAGTCTGATGATGAGCTTTCTACACTTATGAACCTCTTCTCTCCTCCACCGCCATGCCTGAAATCAAGAAAACCAAGCCTTGTGAGCTGATCCTCCCTGTTCCACTGGTTCTGAGTCAGAGTGTGCATCAACCCTTGTAGATATACGTTGTGCCAAGGAACACAGACCTTGACTTCACGTCCCAGCATCGCCTGTTCACCGTCTCCGAACCATCCTCCAGAGACATGGCCCAACAAGGCCCCCCGCCCGTCCGTGTAGGTGTCGGCGTCTTGGTCTTTCGTGATCGAAAAGACCCTCACTTCGTACTTGGCAAGAGAATAGGTTCTCTAGGTGCCGGCTCATGGTCTCTACCAGGCGGCCACCTCGAGAACGGCGAGACGTTCGCAGAGTGTGCTGCTCGCGAGACTAAGGAAGAGACTGGACTTGAGATTGAGGACGTTAGGTACCTGACTGCGGTTGAGACTAGTTGGCCTAGCGGTCAGCATTATGTTACGATCTTTATGGCGGGTGTTCTGGGGAATGTGGGGGCGGAACCAAAGGTAAGTGGGTTGTGACGAGCTATAGAGAGTCGGCTAGCTGATGCGGTGTTGAAGGTGATGGAGCCGGAGAAGTGCGAGGACTGGCTGTGGCGCTCCATGCACGACATTCGAACGATGGGGAGAGGCCGGCCTGAGCACCTCTTCGAACCGATCTACAGCTTGATGGAGCAGCGCCCGAGCCTTGTTGATCTACTAGACGATGGGTTCGAGGCGGTTGTAGGAGAAGCGTAAACTACCGTTGCCTGCATACGAGACGATGGGGCCTATGTTCTGCCTGCTGCCGAGATGCTGACGCTGTTCACGGCGAGTCTAACCGACCCAACAATACCTTTGCGGCATCACATTGCGTTACGGCATCCGGCTTTCCCAACGATACATTCACCTCACGAGGGGTGGCCTGGCGCTGTACATGAATCAATGGAGCCGGGGAAGTGTGAGAGGTGGGAATGGCGTACTTTCCGAGACGTGGAAGGAATGAGACCAAGAGAGGATTCGGGGCTGTTCGAGCCCCCTTCGCAGTCTGCTCGAGCAGCGTCCGCAGTTCTGCGAGGCGATGCATGAGGCTGATGGTATTTGCATCTTGGTTAAGTACTCCGTCCACCATTGAGCAGGGCCGGCCGGCAGAGTAGCTGGTATGAATGTCTTGGAAATTACTGTTCCGGAGAATGTGCAATGAGCGCGGCTTTTTGGCATTGACCATGCAGCATCCATTCGCATTGATCTGCTTGGTTGGTTCAAATTGGTTGGTTCAGCCTACTGTACATCGACTTCGACTCTCACTCTACTCTAGTACTTGCCCGGCGGCGCCTTAAAGTTTTCGTTTTGGATCACTTCGATCCAGTACCCATCCGGATCTACAGTCACTGGTCAGCACATTCTCATCTTCCCCATGCTGTCTCCGGATCACGACTTACCAAGCACAAAAGCAACATTCTTCATCCTCCCCTCCGTCAACCTCTTCTTCCACTGCACCCCCTTGCTCTCAAACCGCTTACACGCCTCATCGAGATCATCCACTGACACGCAAATATGTCCGAATCCCTGCGGCTCCGCGTTCCCATCATGATACACCTTCCCCTCCTCCTTCTCCGTCCCGTGGTTCCAGGTTAGTTCAAGGAAGCCTTCGCGCGAGGCGCCGGGGTTGACGCCGTTGGCAGAAGCCTCTCCTGGATGAGGGCCGTAGGCGAGGAAGTAGAGGGTGAAACCTGCGTCTTTGTTTTCGTTGGTGCGCATGAGTTTCATGCCCATGGCGTCTTCGTAGAACTTGATGGAGGCGTCTTTGTCTTTGACGCGGATCATGGTGTGGTTCATGCGGTAGCAGGCTGGGTCGGTGTCTGTGACGTCCTTGGTCTCCTCCACATTCTTCTGGCTGATGATCTCGACCCAGTAATCGTCCGGGTCCAGCGCGAAGGCGATATGATGCATCCGTCCATCTTCAAGTTTCTTCTGGAACCGATATCCTGCATCGCTGATCCTCTTGCATGCGGCTTGGATATTGTCCACTGAGATGCATGTGTGTCCGAAACCTTTGCCGGGTTCTTTGTTGCCGTTCGCGTACTTCACGCTGTCGTCGTTCTCGCTGCCGTAGTTGTGCGTAAGCTCGATTATGCCTTCGCGGTCGGTCCAGTGGTTGTCTTTCGAGGCGGATCTCTGGCCGGCGTAGGCGAGGAAGTAGAGGTCGAACTTGTTGTCGGGGAAGGTCTTCTTTTCGATGACGGTCATGCCTAGGTGTTCGTAGAAGGCGACCGAGGCTTTGGGGTTTTTGACTCTGGGAGGGGCTTAGTGGGAGGACATTGATGGTGATGGGAAGGGGATGGGAGTACCGAATCATCGAGTGATTGAACTTGTATTTGCTTGGGTCCGTCATCTTTGCTGCTGTTGCGTATGAAGCTCGTGCAATGTTCAGATGGTTTGCTGTGAGAGTCGTTCTTTCAATTGCTCGTAGCATTGGTTGTTGTGAAGGAAGATGTTCATGATGCCAATGGCACATCGATGCTCTTAGAAACAATGACTGGCAGTGACGTCGAACAACCCCACCAAAGTTTCCCCTCCTGCCTAATCGAGTCGGCTATATGCATTGAAGCAAAGGCGCTCTTGGATCTGCTGAGAGCTGGTGAAGGGTACGGACGAAAGAGGGAGGAGAAAAAAGAATAGGTGTTAGGTATGAGGTGCTTGAATAGGGAAAGACGAAAGGATTTGGTCATGTTCTCCTAATTCGTGATTGTTCATCTTCGTTGATTCAGAACTTATACACTTCACTCCGTGTTGTCATTCTGGAGAAGATGACGACTGATCAGCGTCTTCGCCCTCCTACTCACCGTACTTCAAGGCGCTGTCTTTACTCCTTTCACCTCAGCGCACCACTCACATCAACCCGCCATTTTCGTACACCAAGTCCTTCTTCTTGACGAACTGACCCATCCCAGCATCGTCCGGCTTCGTGTGCGCGACGTAGAGCTCGGGCGAGGCGGCCGTCGCATTCCAGCGGAACTGCTTCGCCAGGGGTGCAAGAACTACATCGTAGATGTTCCCACTGCGGCGCACGCACGGCCGTTGCTCGAGCGTGCAATACTTGCAGGCGAGCTCGGGGATCGTGTTGTTGGTGAGCGGATCGCGGTAGATTTCTGTTGGCAGCCCTGAACTCGACGAGCCCGCGAATTTGCACTGGATGCAGGTGCCTGCTCGGGACCGAAGGATCCTTTCGCGGTTTTGTGTCAGGTTGACGGAGGCGTGGACGGCATCGATGATGGACTGTGGTACGTTGACGGTGCTGAGAGGAGCTACGGTCACCTCGCCGGCTGGGCTGAAGACGAAGACGCCGATTGTCAGGGCGAACGAGTGAAGCGATGCGCCAACGGTGGCCTGCGCAGGTGGCAAACTGGACTGCGGGTTGGGGCTGTTAGCGAATGGCAAGCTCGTTAGTGCGGCTGGCATTGGCATTGGCGGTGGCTTCGGCTCCAGCTTGGCGTAGGTAGCAGGCGTGGATGCGAGGTGCTCGCCCGACGCGTTGGACTGAGATGTCATTAGTAAGAGGGAACAGCTAGGCCGGGTGGGCTCATACACGTACTTGACGGCGTCTCTTGTTGTGGCTGGGGCCATCTACCTCCTCGCTCATCTCACTGCCTCCTCGCTTCTCCAGATCGCGAGGGACTTGACCGCCGTGTGGATGAGAAGCCGGGTCCGGAGCGCTGGCATGTGCTTGGTGGCCGAGTCGTATCACTTCGTTGTTCAGCCTCTGGGTCACCACCCGCAGATGCTGGAGTTCGGTGTTGAGCTGGGTGGCTTTGTTGCGCTCGTGATTGTACCAGTAGGTCGTGGTCGCGTTCTGCTGTTGTTCTCTGAGCAGGGCAGCTTGCGCCTCCGCAGTGGCCTGCAGCGCTCTGCGTTTCTCATCGTTGGCCGCAATGACTTCGTCGAAGTACACCTGCAGCTGAGGGTGCACCTCCACCTCGCAATGCTCGGCTTGCACCTCCGTTTCGCGATGCTCGTTTTGCACCTCCATCTCGCGATGCTCGTCTTGCACGTCCATCTTGCGATGCTTGTTGTGTAGAAAGCCGAACATGCAGTTCCAAAACAACACGAAAGTCTGGAGAAAAGTAGTGACGTCTGAGCTAACCGAATGTGGATGAAGATTCTGGAAGTGGAAGGAGCGAGGGAGGAGCGCCTACCGAAAGCTGGACACGCAAAGGAGCCAGAACCTACACCTTTTTACACTCCATTCTTCAAGCAGACCACTCACCGCACTCAAAGCCACATCTTCTGCACCGTCCGGCAACCACCAGGGACTTCATCGCAGACAGTTGCCCAATCGCACGCAGCAACACCATCTTGGCCATCCGCCTATGCCCTCCCACACGTTGAAGTCTGAGGCTTTCACAGTGCGCGACCGTCCGCCAACACAAACGAAGACCTCACCGCGAGCGTGACTCCCAACATTTTCAGCGGATCCCTTCGAAGGCCTGGCCGTGAGAAATCCACCATCAACCTCACCCCCAGCAGTGTTTCACCGGCACCACGCATCTCGTACGACGGCCACCAGAGATGTGCTTTTTCTTGTCTCCTCGACACTATCGCACTACACCTCTATCTTAAGCCCCCCATAACGTCCAGTGGTCATCCAAGCAGGACGGCCGCGAGAAGTCCACTATCATGATGACACCCAAGCCGCATCACACCGGACCGACACGCCTCGCACGGCTGTCACCAGAAATATGCTCTTTCTGATCTCCCTGACATTTTCGCACTCCATCTCTTGCTCTCATTGGCGTCCTGGCCGCTGCGCTCGGCAGCAGGCCTCGTCTTGACTACTTGATAGCCTGCTCTGCTAGTCGCTGGCCTCTCTGGCAATTATTCCATCTATCCAGAACCGAGGAGACACCCGTCCTCTGTGAACTAGTCTTCAAGGTGTGAACCCGTGAGGCTGGATCATGTTTACAAGCAATTCAACTTGTTACCTGCTTCCGCGGCCCTGGAAAGACAACCTCGCAGTGGCAGAATCCGGTCTAGCAAGTACGCAGCATATTCCGAGTACTACGCCAACCCCGGAGAAGAGACATTTGAATTTAAACCACAAGATTGATTCGCTCACAGACCCATAAACATTATATATTGCTACATCCGTTACCATACACCGTGCTGTCTCCGACAATGCCCAAGCGAGAACGTCCGCCTCAGTGGCCTGGCGGATGTCGACATTCTGATACCATCTGCGAAATTTCATCAGACATCACCTCCAACACTCGCGCCTAGTGAGGCTTCTGCCCAACAACATTCCCAGGAGGCGAGTATCGAGCGACCACGAATGTCCCACTTTCGGAAGTGACCTTCGCGACACCAACATGGGTCGTGTTGTGCCACACACATTGAGCTGCCGAAGTGGTTAGCATCTGGAATGGAGTCTATGCGGAAGAAATTGCTTACTGAAGTGTCCGTACTTCACCATATTCCCCTCGCCGAACTTCTCGACATCCCAGTCGCTCTCCTCAGCGAGCCAGGAATGCACCGCCTGTTCGAGAGAAGCGTCGTCTACGCTGACGAACAGGTTCTCGCCGTGCTCATCGTTACCGGACGGCTGCAGTTTCCCAGAGTCGGCCAACCTGTGGATGTGTCAGTGAAAGTCCTGTCCGCTGGAGGAGCAGTGAGTACTTACTTCTGAGCATGAGACTCGGCGTCTTTGGCGAGATCATCACTCCACTTCAGAGGCTGGGCTCCGACTTCCTCACGCTTCTTGTTGTGGGCCGTCAATGCACTCTCTGTCTCCTTCGAGTCGCTGTCGGCGCTGCCATCTTGCTTGTCCGCAGAGTCTACGCCTTTGGAAGCGTCTCCCTCATCTTCCTTTGCCTGCGAGTCACCGTTGCTGCGATCTTGTGTGTCCGCGTCCTTGGTACCTTCATCGGTATCACGAGGCGCAGATTCATCATCATCACCCTCAGCTTGGGCGGCGGCGGCTCCCCCACCTGCGCCGGCGACTGCTCCTCCAACGCTCGCACCGATGGCCGCACCGGTGATTCCGTTGTGGATATCGTCGTCGTCGTCCTCGGCATCGCCAGACTTCGGGTCCTCCTTGCTATCGACATCTTCACTCTCCTGGTCTTGCTTGGAGTCAGTGGTCCCGGAGCTTGCGTTTGGCTGTTCGTCGGCCTGCTTCTCAGACGCCTCTCCTGCACCGTCTCCGTTCGTGTCGGCGGTGTCGATCTCATCGTCCGCCTCCTGATCTTTTGTCTCACCCGATTCTGCGGGCGCAGCATCGTCCCCTTCCTTCTGCTCTGCTTCTTTCTCAGGCCACTCAATCTGGTCGGCATCATGCTTGTCGGCAGCCCTGTCAGTATCTCCCTTTTCTTGCTGCTGGCTGGGCTCGTCAAGTTCTCCCTTTTCTGGCTGCTCGTCCTCGATATCGTGGAACGTGTCCTCACCTCCTTCACTTTCCTTCTCCGCTTCCTTTGGCGCACTCTCTCCTTCTCCGTTCCCGTCCTGGCGTTGTTTCTCCTCGGAATCGTGGAAGTCGTCTTGACTTTCTTCGTCGTCGGGGCCAGCAGACGTTTTGCTTGGCTCGGCTTCCTTCTCTTCGCTCGTCTTTGGTTCTGGAATGTCTGAGGATGGCTCGTCAGGCTTCTCTTCCTTCGTCTCGGAGTCTTCAGGGGCAGCAGTTGTCTTGCTTGGCTCGGCTTCCTTCTCTTGTCCTGCTTCTTTTGCGGTCGTTGGCTCAGTGATGTCTGGAGATGGCTCATCGGACTTCTCGTCCTTTGCTTCAGAGTCTTTGCTATCAGTGGAAGGTTTTTGCTGGTCTGTTGACTCACCCTCACCTCCCCCTTCTTGTCCTTCTTCGTTCGCCTCTTCTGGGCTGGGGCGGATTGCAGAAGCAGCAGCGATGTTATCGTCCTGTTTGTCGGTAGACTCGGCTGGCTCCGACTTCTCTTCTTTCTCTCCACCCTCCTGTGCTGGCTGAGACGCCTCGCTTTGCTCTGGCTGTTCTGTTTGGCTCTGATCGACGTTTTTGCCGCCATTGACATCGTCCTTCGTGTCATCAGCAGGCTCAGCAGACTTGTCGGCTGCATCTGTTTCTGGTTCTGGCCGGAGCCCTTGCGTTCCATCCAACGCGTCGTTCTGCTCGTCCGTGGGTAGATCTGAACGCTCGGTGCCGTCGTCTTGTCCCTCCGTATCGGCGGTAGTCCTTCCCGGTGGGATCTCAGCGTCTCTGTCTTCCTCATTGTCTTCCTTGCTGGGCTCTGACTTCTCTTGACTATTTCCAGACTCTCCTTGCGGCTCTGAGGCCTGAGGCTGTTGAGATCGAGTCTCGCTCGAAGGCTGGTCACCTTGAGTAGGCGTCTCCTCGCTGCCGTCCGTGCCAGTAGCAGGCTTGTCGTCGGCCTCGCCCGGTGGGGCAGGTTCCGCATCTTCACCACCCGCCTTCTCGTCGTCGTTAGCGTCCTGAGTCTTACCATCGGACACCTGGCCTTCTGGTGAGTCGTTCGTCAAGTCGTTAGCAGGTTTCGCCGCTTCGTCAGCTGGCGCGTCCTCGGTCTTGTCCTCGGTGCTTTCTTGCTGGTTCGAAGTCGAGTCTGGTTCGTCCTTCGACTCTGACGTCTCTTGAGGAGCCGCTTCAGCACTCTTTTCTCCCGAGTCATCGGCTGGATCTGCTTCTGGTTCAGGCCGGAGTGCTTGGGAGTCTGCGATCGCAGAGTCCTGGTCCGTTTCTGGAATGTCGGAACGTTCTGTGCCATCATCCTGTCCCTCTTGGTCGACGGTATTTCTCCCGGGAGCAACATCGGCGGCTTTCTCAGCTTCGTTCTCGTCCTTGCTAGGTTCTTCCGTGGTAGGTTCTTCCGTGCTGGGCTCGTCTTTGCTGGGTTCCGTCGTTGCGTTGTCGTCCGCGGCAGGTTCGCCTTTGCTGGTGTCCGCAGTCTCACTCTCGCCCGTGGTGGGTTCGGCGGAGATGTCTTTAGATTCCGCGTCTTTCGACTCTGGGGTATCTTCCTGAGGTTCCTGTGTCGGCTCGGATTCCTTCGCAGGCTCGACCTCCTTAGTAGGCCCATTGTCCTGCGTTGATTCAGTCGGCTTCTGCTCGTCCGACGTCGACTCAGGCTGCGCAGATTGCGCATCCTGACCAGCAGCATCATCTGTTTTGTCTTGACCTTCATCTTTCGACTCAGAGGTCTCACCATCCGGGCTGGCAACGTCGGCAGCATCCAGGCCAGGTCGCACGGCTTGAGAGTCAGCCATGTTGTCGTCCTGCTGCCCCTCCGGCTGATCCGAACGCTGCTGCTCGCCGTCGTCCTTGCCCTCCGTGTCATCTATGACTTTGCCGGCAGGCACATCGACATCTTTCTGCTCATCATCTCTGCCGCTTTCGTCCTTGCTGCCTTCCTCGCCTTCGGTGGGCTTGGCGGTAGACTCTTCGGTACCTTCAGCTGGTGTGTCCTGGGGGACATCCTTGCTGCTTTCCTCGCCTTCGGTGGGCTTCGCAGCAGAGTCGTCGGTACCTTCAGCTGATGTATCTTGGGAAACATCCTTGCTGCTCTCCTGATCTTCGGAGGGCTTGGCAGTAGACTCTTCGGTACCCTCGTTCGGTGTATCCTGCGAGACATCCTTGCTGCTTTCCTCACCTTCGGTGGGCTTGGCAGTAGACTCGTCGGTGCCTTCAGTAGCTGGTGTATCCTGAGGGACATCCTTGTCTTGGCTCTGATCCTGAGAATCCTGATTGTCGCCCTCCGGGCCTGCCACCTCGCTAGCTTCCGTACCTGGACGTACTGCCTGGGAGTCTGCCATGTTGTCATCTTGCTGCTCTTCGGGTTGGTCCGAGCGTTGCTGTTCACCGTCGTCTTTGCCCTCCTCCCCACCCTGATCAACTTTGCCCGCAGGCACTTCGGCATCTTTCTCTTCTGAGCCGGTCTGGTTGGCGGCTTTGTCGTCTTCTTGTGCCTTGCTCTCCGGCTCTTGGGGTCGTCCCTGTTCGGGGTGATCTGAACGTGGTTGTTCACTATCATCCTTGCCCTCCTCACCCTCACCCTTCTGTGGATAGCTGCCTGGGAGCACGTTACCGCCTTCATCTTTTTCGCCGCTCTGGTCGTCGGGAATGTCACCACGCTTCTCCTCAGACGTGTCGGCTTGCTGCTCAGGCTGGTCTGAATCTTTCTGTTCAGCATCATCCTTGGTGCTCTCAGCTGGCTTCTCGACACCATCGTCACGTTGTTCGTCGGCCTGTGCATCGGTATCGCCATTCTCAGCCTTGCTATCAGGTTCAGCTACCTCATCTGTTTCTGCACCCGGACGCACTGCTTGCGAATCAGCCATGTTGTCCTCTTGTGACTCCACAGGTTGATCTGAGCGTTCTTGGTCGCCATCGTCCTTGGCACCCTCCTTAGCTTCCGAGACCTTGCCAGCAGGGACATCGGCGTCCTTCTGATCTTCGTCGGTCTGATCGGTCGTTGCGTCCGTCGGCTTCGAATGTGCGTTGTCGTGCTCTTCGGTCTTCTCGGGTTGCTCCTCTGGTTTGTCCTGAGCTTCTGTCTGCTCTTGAGGGGCAGCCTGTTCCTGTTCGGCGGGCTGCGCCTGAGGTTCGGGCTGCTCTGAATCCTCTTTCGCTTCATCAGGCTTTGCATCACCATGAGCCTCGTGGGGATCTTCTGACGGCTCATCGGCAGGCTCGCCGGTACCGTTGGGCTTCTGCTCAGATCCCGCCACTGCGTCAGGCGTATCGTCTTCCTTGCTCGTGCTGTTCGTAGCCTCGTTCTCAGCCGTCGTGGGTGCAGATCTGTCCTTCTGCTCCGTGTCGTCCCGATCTTCCGCATCCCGCTCGCCAATAGCTGCTGGAACAGAGAAACTCTCCTGCTCCCCACTAGGCTTGTCGCTGGCTGGCTGTTCACGGAGTGTTTCAGGTGCGAAGGTGTCCTTCGGCTGATCACTCTCCTGCGCCTCTGACTGCTGCTCGGCGGCTGGGTGTGGTGTGGAACTCTCCTTCGGCTGCTCCGTCTCCAGGTCAGCTGTACCCTGATCCCTGGTGGATTGCGGCACCAAACTCTCTGTCTGCTGTCCGCTTTCCTGACCACCAATCTCCCGCCCTCCCTCGGGTTGCTGCGGTTCGGAAGTAGTGGCAGGTTGAGGGTGGGAATAATGCGAGTCGGTCAGAGCTGACTCCTGTCTATCCTTCGGAAGGTATGGCAGCGTTTGTGCACCACCAGCCTGGCTTTCGGCGGGAATCGGCTGTTGGGCTGGAATTGGCTCTTGGGCGGGGATCGAGTCCTCGGCGGGAGCCTCACGACTAACCACCGGCGGACCAGCATCAGCAGGCTGTTGGCCAGTCCGATAGTTCAAGTACGTCTCGGAATCGGCAATCGGTTGGCCCATCTTCTTAGCAGGCCCCAGAGACGACTGGTCTTCCGGCGCTGCTTGCACCACGGGCTTTTGCTCGCCGAACTGTTCTGAAAGGGACGGTCCAGAGTCTAGCTCTGGCAGACTTTGCTCAGCGCTCCTCTGGGGCGGAGCAGCGCTCGTGGGCTCCGCAGCGGGCTCTGCCGATCGTGCTTGAGCTGGTTGCTCCGTTGATGGAGAGTCGGAGCTGTCCTTGTCTCTGACATCTTGCACTTTCTCTTTTATCTGCAAAAGGGTTAGCAATCTCTATACGTAGGAGGCCCCAAGACAGCTGTCAATGGGTAAGCTCTCACGCATCTCTACTGACCTTCCTGATAAGAGACGCCATGCTGGGCGGCTGGCTCGTAGGTCAATGAACGAAAGCAATATGTTTTTGTGTCTTCTGCGTATACAAAGTACAATATGTTACGAAAGAAATCGTATTGAATTGTGGCTGCAGAGTAGACAGGAAAGTGGCACAGGCGAAGGTCATGTACCATCCGTCACTGTTATCATCATACTACCTCATTCGATCTCGATTGCATGCTCCGAGTCACGCTGGGACCACGAGGGAAGATACCAAAGCCTTCGAGCAGTTTCCCAGACGCTAGCAAACACAACATCGAGGCAGAGCTCCGTCCAGAGCCAATCGACAAAGCTCGAGGCGCGAACATCCAGCGGTGTGTGCAACACTGGCAGGGGTGTAAGTGAGTTGGAGATGAGATGGCTTGCCGCGAAGATGATGCCCGCCAACGCAAAAGGGCATGTGGTCGTACTGGATCTGCATACTGAGCCAATCGCCACTGCGTAAGAAGAGAGCTCGGGGCCAGGTGTTCTCTGGAGATGAGGGCAACCGAGTATGTTGCATGAGCACGAGCACCTCGAGCGTGGGAGGTATGCTTGACTAACGACGTTTGACGATGTTGTGGCGCGTACTGTGGCGCTAAGTGCCAGGTTTCGAGCTCTAGAGCGGAGAACGAGGGCTAGATCAGATCCTCCATATGAAATGCGATGTCGATTCTCGGCTGCACCTCCGGAGGTAGCCTGGAAGTTCGGCTCGCAGGCCACAATCAGGTGGCAACGATATGGACATGCCACGTTTGGCATGAAATGTGACGAGAGGTCAAACTCAAAGTCGAGAAGTCAAACTCAGAGTCATCGAATGCGGTTAGGGTGGTGAATGCAGGGTTGATATGAGTGGGGTGCTCACGTCCTCGCGTCGACTTTACCCTTCGATCACCTTACCGTTTTTGCAGATATCTGTCCTGCTCGTCCTTCGCAACGACTACTCGAGACTTTGGCACGACCAATATGGAGCCGCGAGCCCTGCGGAGATGGATTCCATGGTGCGTTGTAAGTTGAGAGCGGCCGCCAGGCTACGAAGTTTGAAGCATAGCGAGAACACAATCACAGGTCCCTCTCACGGGCATGGTCCTTGCTTCCGCTACAAGCAGGTGAAGACTTACTAACAGCTCATACTCCCTATCGATCGTGCAAATTCATAGCAAAGCCTTCAGCCCGTTGCTCTCGCCTCTCTCAATGCCCAAGAAATGCAACACCTGCCCAATATGATACACACCCCAGAAGCCTTGAGTCTCGCCTTTGACATTCGTCGCAACGAAACACGGCACGCCAAAGGCGCCATCCTCGAATGCCTTGTTGGTATTCTCCGGTAGAGCTTTTGTAGCCGCGTCACCTTTCATGCCCTCCAAAACACTCTTCACTTCGTCCTGGGTGAATACTGAGCGCAAAGCTTCGGCAATGACATCGGGCTTCCCGACTGTTTTGCGCTGCACCCACAAGGTATCATACAGTACATCCATAGCTTCGGCGAGCTTGGGCGCGGGAAACGCAGTAGCAATGTAGCACAGCGCGCGTTGGGTATTCACTGTGGACTGCGGGAAAGGGTCCGGTGTTTCGGTGGCCATTGGGATATCAAAGATTTGGACCCAACGAAGTCGTTCGAGAGCAATCCATTCGCTCTTGTTCTTGATTGTCAACGGGCTTTGAGTACCGCATTGCTTCATCAGACCGCCAAGGAACATTGGTATGTACGTACACTCGACTCCCTTGAAGGCTGGATGGTTCTAGGGCACATGTCGTTAGTACGTTGGGTGGAGATACAACGCGGAGAGACAATGTGTCTACGTCTATCGAGGAGGAAAGCTCACCCTGGTGATCAAATAGCCCATATACCCGAAAGGACTGCCTACGTCGACGTAGAGCGTGATTCTTCCTTGCGACATCGTATACTTTCATACCGCTGTTTCAAGCTGACTTGTGATGGATGCGATGTGTAGATTGTAGACCGAGAGGATGGCAGCGACTTGTCGTCATTGCCGAGGGCCGTTGAGGTATAGGCATACAGCCGAGTCGATAGACCTTTGGGGTTGATGGCGAGAAGAATTATTTCAGCTGCAGTCTAGTACTGCTCGAGAGAGCCTTGTCGTTGTATGATAATCTTCCACTGGCTATGATGATGATGCATCGGAATTTTGAACGAAAGGAAGCATCGCGAGAATGGTCGTTGGCTATTCTACCCGTCTAACATGTACGACCGGACCAGTGTACTCGTGCCGCCCCTTGACTACGTAGAAAGTCATCGCTATGATCAGGATACCACCAAGCATTACCGGTGACCAGTTCCTGTTCGAATTAGTATGCGATCGGAACGTCTTTTTAACAAAGCATGCACTTACATAGTCTGAGCGGTCACAGGCCGAACCAATGGCCACATGATGAAGAAGATCAGAGGGGTGAGGAACGCTAGAGCGAAGACGTTGACGGCCATCCCAAAGCTGCCGAGCGACCACCTCCGTGCTGGTAGCTTGGCGTTGCGAAGCCGGTACCCGATGAACGTCGCAATGGTCAGGTAGTACGACAGCAGCGTTGCCAGAGCGCCAAAGGAAGTGATGGCCTGCAATGCCACGTACGATCCGATATTGATCAAACATATCAGCGCGGAAATGGTCAGCGAGACGATGACGGCCGGGAGCGGGACGTTCCAGCGCGGCGAGACTTGCGACAGCCAGCTGTGGCCCGGCACACCCTAGCACAGAGTCAGTCCGTAATCTGGGGGCGTTGAGCGTCTGTGATCAACATACCTTGTCGCGAGCGAAACTCCACAGCTGCCGGCTCGACGCAGCTGTCTCTGAGAATGCACAGCCAGAGAACATGACCACTGTGATTGCTGTCAAGACGTTGGTCGCGGCGTAGGACCCCGTGGCGTTGTAGAGCCTACAGCACGTAAGAAGCAACTGTCAGCATATATCCCGGATGTCTTGGTGCTGAGGGGCCCTGCACAACAGCGTACGCACATTTGTATGTACGGATATCCGGTGACCGTATCAGCCGCAGCGGTTGGACTACCAAGGCAGAAACAGATAGTAACAACCATGATGAAGACCAGAGTGACGTTGAGCAGCACAGAACTCATGATCGCTCTCGGAAGAGTAGATGAGGCATCCCGTGTCTCTTCAGACATATGCACGGAGCAGTCGTACCCAACGAGAACGGCCATTGGAGCAATGAGGCCTATCATCGAGCTCAGTCCAGTGGTAGGCCAGCCGCCGCCGTTGTAGAACTGAAGCAACACAACTTTGGCACTGGATGCATCCGTCGTGGCCCACATAGTCCCGACGACGGCGAGGAAGCCAACGACGTGAATGAAAAGCAGCCCAGCTTCGATCCACGGCAGTTTGCTGGCGAACAACGTGACGAAGGGTACGCAGAAGACGGCGATAGCGATGCTCAGAAGTGACCCATGCCAACGGAGATAGATGTACATTGGGTTGTTGAGGGCGATGAGGCCTTGAATAATCTAGCAGAAGTCAGTGATTGCGTCGGAGGCTTCGGACGTAAGCCTCGCACCGTGCCGACCAAGAAGCAGACGCTTGCAAGGTACATTTGCCATCCGATGGCCGTGAGCCAGCCGGAGACGTAGCTGAGGAGTTTTTGATAGCTTCGGGGAGCGAACTCGGACACCCACTGCGTGCCACGCAAGTCAGCTATCAAGCTTTATCTTGTGGCTTCAATACGTACGTGGTACTGTCCACCAGCGGTAGGCGAACTACGCAGATCGGAATTAGCTGAACGTCAAGACCATCCTGTTCCTTCATACGTACATTGAAGCCATTTCTGCGCAGCAGTCAGCGAAATGGTTGAGCTTGCGTTGCGTATTTTGGACTAGACCAACCAGATAGTGAAGCATAAACCGCCGTCTGTCCAATAGCACAAGCGATAAACCCCCAGAAGAGCAGTGGCGTGCCGCCATCTACCAGAATGAACCCAAGATACCTGTCCTCATCAGCGGTGTGCGTAGATGTAGCCCGGCAATAAGGACACATACGCTAAGATGCCCTCCCAGCTAGCGACACACGTCGATGCGAACCCCAGCATCGTCAGAAAGTTGAAGTTGCGCTGCACGGTGTCAGCAAACATGCTCGCGATGAGGACTAGATGGTATGCACACCTTCAACACTTGCTTCTTTCCCAAAACAGACATGTCGTGGACATCGTTCGTAGTACCACGATATCTCTTACTCACATCGCCGAGTCGGTCGTCGGAGATATCGTCGCTGTTCGGCGAAGACGATGTCGACACTTGTGCCGGCGGCTTATCGTTGTCGGTGTACATAGAAACCATCTGGGCCGCTATTGAGAATGTCGCTGCGACGTTCAGCTCGCGTCAGCAGGGTAGTTGTTCTGTTGTATCGAACAGAAGAGATAGGAGATATGTTGAGCCCCAGTGTCCTCCATGGCGGTATCTCGGCGCGCGGCACTCGCATGGACAAAAGATAGAACCTCGTGCTAGACAAACCTAATCTGCGCCAACCCTGTCCGAAAGAGGAAGGTGTGTGAAGCCAAGGCTTTCTAGACGGTTAGACCGACGACAATGCAGTTCTAACTCTGCCTGCAGTCTATACACTTTATATCGTTCTGTGAAAGTCTAAATTAGGATGGGACTACAAAGGCATACCATTCGCGCTCCAATGTAAACTCGAGAACTGTCGGAGCTCAATCGGCGGACCCTCTAGGCAATGGTATCATAAAAGTCCATGGCATCCTGAATATAGCGAGAACTCTCGACCCTTTCCGCCTCCTGCGGACCGCTGAACCTCATATCGAGAGCATCGGATCCAGAGATTCCTTCGAAGCCGTCATCTGCGCGGAGCCAGATAATCTTGTCATCGCTGGCATCGAACATGGCTTCATAGCGTTCCGTCTCGCCCCCTGTGATGGTTTCTATGTGGTGGTTTACCAGCGAACAGGTCATTGGATATGGCTTCTCGCCCCGGGAATGGCTGCGGTAGATGGTGTGTGGCGGGGACCTTACGCTCCGTAAGGTACTCGAGGGCGATTTGGCATAGTCCGGCTTCGTCGGACAAGATGTAGGTGTCGCCGCGGCCAATGCATTCGTCAAGAGCCGGTTCGTAGTGCGTCTGGAACTCCTGCGCAGTGATGTCCACATAGCCAGTGATCCTAATTCGAGCCGGCGTGTTGAACTCGAAGCCGCGGTTCATTGTGAGAGATGCGATGAGTGTCACTTTTGCTTGTGAAGTTATTCTTGAGGATGGAAGTGAGAGGAGATACTAGAGAGGAAATACTGGAAGACTGGCTTTGGATTGAGGCCTTTATACTGACATCATATGGTACTTACAAGGTATCCATACGAGGCTATGAACAGCTGCTTGTTGTCGTCTTGTCACTGTTGCTGCGACATCTTCACAGCAGAGGCGCAATATCTGCCTCAGTGCCCCTTCAACGTGGCAGTGCTAGAGTCAATGAAGCAGCAATGCTACTCTTAAGTAGACGGCTGGCTGTGCTTTGACTTTGATCAGTGCTTGATGACTTCAACATGCCATCGCAGAGAGATCATGTCTGAGGTTGTGGTGATGGAGAGAAGAAATCGTTGGGTCAGAATCGATATCTCTCCGCTAGACCTTCCTCGCCTCCATCCAAGCTCCTGCCTATTTGGGCGAAAATGCGGGGCGAGCTTTGGAGAAGATGCCGAGGAGTCCAGACGAAACAACCGCAGGGCCGTTGGTGAGGATGACGAGGCGACTCTGGCCGAACCTAGCTGCATTGCACTCTTGTCGACATCCTACGGGCCATAGTTGAGGCATCGAGCAGCTTCACCAACCATGGCAGCCATACGAGTCGCTCCCTCCCGGGCACAACGAGCCGTCAACCTCCTCCGCACCATCAACTCCGGCAGCACCGCCTGTCCCTGCCATTCGAACCCGTCGTTCCACCACCACCATGCCCCAATCAACCCCTTCGCAGGTCGAAGGCGGTCATTGGCTACGCCGGTGGACATGAGCCAGCAGAAAGAATATGCCTTCGAGATGGCAGCGTCGTCGATTAGGTTCGGACCGGGTGTGACCAAGGAAGTGGGCATGGACTTCAAGAATATGGGCGCCAAGAAGGTCATGGTTGTTACGGATGATACTGTCTTGAAGCTGGATGCTATGAAGCAGGTTCAGGAAGGGCTGGAGCGGGAGGGGATCCCGTATGAGGTTTATAGCAAGTCGAGGGTTGAGCCGAAGGACTATTCGTATGTTCCGAATCGTCTCTCCGTTCGTTGGTGAGTGTCTAACGTTGAAGCAGCATAAAAGAAGCAATTGCATTCGCGAAGCCTTACCAACCCGACGCCTTCCTAGCCGTAGGCGGCGGCAGCGTGATCGACACCGCGAAGCTAATGAACCTCTACACCACATGTCCCGACGCCGAGTTCTTGGACTTCGTGAACGCTCCGCTTGGTAAAGGCCTACCAATTACTGCAAAGCTGCTGCCTCTGATTGCTGTCCCGACGACTGCTGGCACTGGCTCCGAGACAACCGGCACAGCCATCTTCGATCTGGTAGACAAGAAGGCCAAGACCGGCATCGCACACCGCAACTTGAAGCCAACGCTGGGAATATGTGACCCCCTAAACACCCGCACCATGCCCTCCGCCGTCCATGCCTCCTCCGGTCTGGATGTCCTCTGCCACAGCCTCGAATCCTGGACCGCAATTCCTTACTACGAGCGCGTGCCTCGTCCTCAAAACCCCATCAACCGCCCCGCCTACCAAGGCGCCAACCCCATCTCCGACATCTTCTCGCTCCAAGCGTTGCGCAGCACGATCAAGTATCTGCCTCGCGCGGTCAAGGATCCAGATGATTTCGAAGCGCAGAGCGAGATGCTGCTCGCCGCCACTTTGGCAGGCGTAGGATTCGGCAACGCAGGCGTGCATCTCTGCCATGGGATGAGCTATCCCATCTCCTCCCAGAACCCTGGTTACACGCACGCGGGATACTCAGTCGACTACCCAATCATTCCACACGGTGTCTCCGTAGCCGTGACTGCGCCAGCAGTCTTCCGCTTTACCGGTGCCTCGAACCCGGAGCGGCATCTGCAGGCGGCGGAGTGCTTTGGCGTGGATATCAGTAATGTGAAGAAGGAATCTGCTGGTGAGGTGTTGAGCGAGGCGCTCTCGGAGTTCCTGGTCGGGCTTGGAGACCAGCCGAGAGGGCTGAAAGCGTTGGGGTTCAAGAACGAGCATGTGGCGGGTCTGGTGGAGGGCACGATTCCGCAGGCGAGAGTGCTGATGTTGGCGCCGAATTTGGATACAAGTGGGGGCGAGGTGGAGAGGGAGCAGTTGACTGGGTTGTTTGAGGAGGCGATGGAGTACTAGGGTGAGCAGCCTGTATCGTTGATGTGCAAATCTATGTTGGCAATGGCGGATGTGCATATGGTGCCGTTTATCATCTTCAAGTTCAGCGACGACACTTCAAGGGCAAATGATCCGACGATGAGGTACTTTTTGAGCACTCAAAGCATACCGCAAAGACTGACATACGTCGTTCTCTTGTTCATAATATCGATCAAGCCGGCAGCAAGAGTGATGGGATGGTAATTACGTACACAACGACCACGGAAAAGCATCAGGGTTCAAGAGTTCATCAGTATCTTCGACTAATTATCATATCGACATCTCACCCATCCGTTTCTCATCATTAGCCATGCCGGCGTTCTCATCCGAGCGCCTTTACCTTCAGTCCGTCGTTTCGAAACACCTGTCTCAACGCCCATGTGATGCAACCACCCATAACTCTGCTTTCAAACACCTATCCATACTCCCATAAACCATGCCTCTCCACCACACAAACACAACAGCCAGAAGCGGACCACCACCAAACTCTAGGAAAGATGAAAAGCGCCCTGGCCCTCGCGGATAGCCATGCCAAGCTTCTTGCTCATGATGTCGAAGGTGCTGTAGTCCGGCATCTTGAGGTAGTTGACGCAAGTCATCACGCTCGGCAGATAATCGTCGGAAGAGTATGGTGGCTCGCTTGGCTTGCAGACGACGGTGAACATTGGCGTGAGCGCTTTGAAGCCTGTATTACAAGGTCAGTCAGCATCATACAAAAACAAGAGGAATGGTAAGGAAAAGGATGTTGTACGTACCTCCAATCGGCAGCTTCGGACTCCCCGTCACAAATTGCAGGAAATCGCGCTTCTCCGGCGGCTCGAGCTCCGACATGACTTGCAGCAGATTGCGCACGCTCTTGCTGTCGAGGTTATAGCCGTGGTCTGCTTTGATGGAGTCCATGAGCGTCTCGAGAGACCAGTCTTCTTCCACGCGGCCGAAGAGCATGACCAGCTCGTCCGGGGTGAAGGCTTTGAGCGCAGAGTACGGGAAGACTTGCGTAAAGCCGGCGCGGAAGGCGTCAGTTTGGCGCTGGACGCCGGAGCCGAGGGTGAGATCGATGACGCGCTTGATGTAGTCGTCGACGTTGTCGAGGGTGACGTCGATCTGCTCGCCATTCGGGCAGAGGGCGATGTTGGCGTAGCCGGGGAGGGTGAAGTCCAGGCCCATGTCTTCGATGCGCGCGTCGTCGATTCGGATCTGGGAGACCTTCTGCGCTTTCTGAGCATCGCTGAGGTTGGCGTCTTCTTCGATGCGCTGCTTGGCCTTGGTGTACTTCTTCAACACCTTCAGCGAACGTGCAAGATCCTGGTCAACGGCGGTGACAGCCCCAAGCGAAGGCGCCACGGCAGAGCTGCCCTCACCCACGCGGAAGAAGGTTGGGTTGAAAGACACATCGCTGATCCGGGAGTCCAGCATCGAGCGAGCGACGAACTTGCCGAGCATCTTGAACAAGTGCAGCACCTTCTGGCCGCTCTCGCTCTTGGCGGACTCCTCGTCCATCGGGGCTGGGAACAGTCCACGACGGCCGAATGCAAACTCCTTCGCTGCGTCTGACTCGTTCTCGCGCCACATCTTGGTCTTCTTCTTAGAGAACTCCTTCGACACCGTAGAGTAAAACTCAAGCGTAGGTCCCAGGCCAGTTCCGACTTCCTCAAAGTACTCGACCTCAAGGATGCTTGGCGACTGTCCGTACAGCTCCATGACCTTCATCGCAGACTCGAGGATGCGGTTCCGAGAGATACGAACCTTCTGGCGCTGCACACGACCCAAGAAAGGACGCTCATCGCGACGGTGCCTGTGGTCAGTCGGACCCTGCTCGTTCTGCCAGCGACTCATAGAACGCGAGTAGCCAAACGAGGTCGACTGCAAGAACAGATGACGGGTCTCGAATGGGAAGAGAAAGGGATAGAGGCGAGCCAGATCCTCGCTCCAGTTCGGCAAGCACTGACTAGCCACGATGAGAGGCTCTTCGAGCTGCCTGTTGAGCTTGGCGGTAAGCTTGGTATTGACAAACTGAGAAAGTGGCTCTGCGTTGAGCGTGACGGTGGTCTTGTGCTCAGCCAGCACGTCGTCGAGGTTGCTGTTCAGCTCGTGGAGAATGCTCATCAGGCGCAGAATGTTCGATGTAATGGGATGCTTGTCAAGTGAGGGAGGGAGACCAGACTCAGAGGTCGGATGCTCTGGTGAGGGGCTCACAGAGTTCCGCTCAGCTGGTGGTGGCCCGGCCACTTTCTTGAACTTGATCGTGTGCGTCGAATGCCAGATGGTGCGCCCTGCGAACTCCTCGCCTTGAACGTCGTTGAAGTGGCAGGCCCGGTAGATCGTAGTCTCGCTGGTGATTGGCTGGTCATTGACGCTGAACTCAATGTGCCAGTCCTGCGGGACTGCCTGCAGAGCAGAAGCGTACGAGATCGGGCGCGAAGATGAAGTTGGTGTAGACAACATCTCACGGGCAGCCAAAAGTCGAGCTGTAGCCGACATGCGCTCACGCGTGGTAGGTGTCGCAACCGGTGTGGTGCCTGATGGTGTGCCGACACGAGCCCCGTCCTCCGTGCGAGCAGTGACTTTGCCGCTAGTTCCAGCTTCGATATTGACCGCGGTCGGATCGGGCAGGTCAGCTTGCAGCCCACCCTCTTCAAGATCATCAACCAGCGCATCCAGCTCTGCCTCGACGTCCTCGTCCATCTCATCATCCGTGATGTGCGTCTCATCGGCACATTCCAGAGTCTCTTGCGAATCCTCCGGCTCCTTTGGTGGTGCGACAGGCGTCGCGTCAACGGGTGGAGCTGCCGTGGAAGCTTGGCCAGACCGCTTCCTTGACGATCTGCGCAGGCTGCTTGGTTCCTCAGGCTTGCTGGTCTCTGCCTGGGCAGTCGTGTCTGACTTGGTTGATTTCGATCTTGACAGCTTCTTCGACGCACTCCTAGTGGGTAGAGAGCTCCCAAGAGTCGGGACTGGTGGTTGCGCAGGGGCGCCTGGTCCTCCACGGCCAGCCATCGCAGCCGCATACGCCGCCATCGAGCTTAGAGAGTCACGAGAGCGAGTTCCTTTCGCGCGCTCCGACAAACTGATGCGAGGACGAAGGTAGTCGTCCAAAGCTTTGAAAGTGGCAATGGCGTGGATGGCGACCATGATGTTGCGGTATGGGCGAGGGATGCCTGAGTCTTCATCGGCGACCAGCTTGAGGCGAAGCTGCTTGGCAAGCATGGATGCTGCGCTGTTCCTATTGCTCTCAAAGGCGTTGTGGCCGACGGTGACAACTTCGAAATGCTCAGAGCGGCTGAGAAGATCCTGGAGCTTCAGGATGAGCACGCTGAAAGCCGTTGATGGCGATTGTGCATTGCCTGTGGCCAGACCAGCATTATTGGGAGTAGCCATGAAGACTTCCAAGAAGTCCGAGCGAGCCTTGATGGCGCACTGCTCGTCGGGTGAGTTAAACACATCGAGCAGGGCGTCCACAATGCCAGAGCCCATCAACTCGTAGCTCGTGATGCTTTCCAGAGCATTGCCATCGAAGTACTTGACCAAGCGCCGGAATAGGGTAGTGCCATTGTTGCTGGTGGTGTGGAGGTAGCAGGCTCTCAGGTCAGCGGCCAGACCCTTGAGATCGGCCAAGACCAAGGAGGCTTTCGCTTTCATCTCTTCGTTGCCTCCTGCACCATGGGCTTCGACGAACTGCTTCGCACGCATCGTGATGATGTCTTGCGTGTCCAGGATATGTCGCGGTCCACGCGGCAACGGGCCCTGAGAGTCCTCGGATCGGTCGTCGTCATCCCTCTCGCCTTCACGCTCTTCGTCGTCTTCGCCGGCCTCATCCTCGTCATCAACTTGCTGTGCTTCGTCTTCATCCCCACCTTGCCCATCGTCATCCTCTTCGCCTTCACCTTCGTGTGGCGCAATGTCTACCTCGATCGCTTCGGGCTCCTCATCGGGCATCTCCTCGTCATCTTGCTCCAACACCTCAAAGTCGGCAGCTTCATCGATGTCCTTGTCAAGCTTCGGCATGTCTGCTTGGGGCGAATGGGACTTGAGTGGGCGCTCGGCCAACTTGGTGATCTCCGCCATGACTCCTTCACGGTAGAACTGCGGCCTGTAGATGGGCTCCATCCTCTTCAGCAGAAGCTCAGCCGCCTGCAGAGCAAAAGTGACAAGCGTGTGGTTTTCCTGCTGTGTCAAGATGGCTGCGAGGTGAGAGGCGTATGTGACACCTTGAAGCGACTCCTCCAGGATTTCAGTATCGAAGTTCGAAAGCATCTTGAGCTGAGCTGTCAAGACCTTCTGCCGGACATTGAGGTTGACAGTGCTAGTGTATGCATGCATCAACGTCGGAAAGAGGATGACAGCGAAGCGCTTGACCTCCTTCGGGCAGTCCCTGAGAAGCTCGACACGCTTGTCGTTTGGCGAGGTCTTGGAACGCGTGGCCATCGAGACGTTCTCAGCCACCGCGTACCCAGCATCATGGAGCTCGTCCAGGAAGGTCAAGCCATCTCTTGGAACGGCTGGCAGGAGCTCGCAGATCACGTTCAGGGTCTCGAAGATCTGCTCGCGCGGTGTGCGGATTATCGCCTGCATGATCACGTTCTTATCGATTTGCGAGGCCGCATCGTCCGTGCCAGCAGGTGCTGAGACGCCTGTCAAGATCTGGTAGAGTGTGTCGACCACGTTCATCTTCAGTAGCTCCACGGAGAGGCGTGGGCTGGCCCGAGAGGTTATCGAAAGCACTCGCAGGAACTGAGTGTGTATGTTTGGGCCAATCAAGTTGGTGGACCCAGGCAGAAGCAAGCGCAGAATCGCCTTGAGGAGCTCTGGGCTGACGAGCTCTTCAAGCTTCGACTCATTGAACTTGAAGCTGTCGATGATCCGAGCCACGCAGAGTGATGCTTGCTCAACCACTTTTTGATCGCTACTCGCCAGTGTGTTAAGGAGGATAGGCATGACATCGCGTACGGTTCCAAAGGACTCTTCGGGTATGTTGCGGCAGCAGTTGGCTGCTGTGGTGACGGCTGTCCGCTGTGTGCTGGTGGCGAAGAAATCGAGGTAGGTGAGGCAGGCAGTCAGGCCACCTTCCCGCACAATCGAGGACGGAAACTCCACTGAGATCTTCTCAAGAGTGCTGAGTGCCTGCTCGGCCAAGTCGATGAAGTGGATCTCTAGCAGCTTCTGGCAGAGAATGGGGACTGCACCGCCGTAGACAACGCTGGTCGTGGAAGCTGGCAGCGCCTCCATCATGTTGGCGATGCACCGGCATGCGAGGAGCATCATCTCGGGATTCTCTTCGCCTGTGATCTCGTTTGGCTGCATGAGAGTAACCAGTTCCTTCACGTACTGATCCGGTGCGAAGTGGCCAGCCAGGTTATCCTCGTTGGAGATCAGGAGTAGCTCGGAGAGTTCTGTCAGGGCGATGAGTTGGACTGATGGGTCCTCCTTGGTGCGAAGCTGCTCCAGCACATCCCGCAGACGTCCACCTGTGCCCGACATGATGCCGCTCAAGGCTCGTAGGCTGCTGGACAGGCCGCCGGGACCACCACCGAAGCGGCCCAGATAGCCACTCATGAAGGGGTCATCAGCGCGGTCCATGGCGTCCAATTCCTCCTCGGTGAAGCGTCTGGGTGGGTCACCGGTACCATCAGCGCCACCTCCTGTGTCTGCATTCCCTTCCTCATCACCAGCCTGATCATCCTGTGGCTCCTCGGCCTTCTCGTCAACGTCCTTCATCTGCACATCTTGGCCCTTCTTCGTACTCTTCTTTGTTTTCCTGGAGCTTGAGCCTGGGACTGCCTGTGCTGGGTCTGCTGCCATGTTAGTAATCATCCTAATATTGCCATCCATGCCAAGCCCACCTTCTTTGCTGCTCTTCCTGCGGCTCGACTTGCGTCGTGTGGAGTCCTTGGGCGTCTGCTGCGGTGACGTCTCTCCAGATGTGCCCGATGATTGTCTGATGGTGTTGTTAGAAGACTCCCAACCATCGTTGAGACTAGGGTCTGCATACCCGCCACTTGACATAGCCGCTGCGGTGCTTTTCCTGCCGCCCCGCTTCCGACCTTGAGGTGCCTGCTCCGGTGTCTGCACCTCGTCAGTGAGGCCACGTGCTCTCTTGCTCTTGCGGGTCTCTGGCTGAGTGGTTGGGGGTGCTTCGGCGGGTGCCTTGCGTTTGCGGTTCGAGGTCCGTGTGGTGGTGGTGGGAGGTGAGGCGGCGTCGGTAGTGGTCGTCGGTGGGGAGGGATCGGTGTTGGTTGAGGGGGTGCCTGTGCTGAACCTCGCAGAAGCGCGAGTCACCCTTTGCATCGTTAGTGTCGTGATGGGTCAGACTCAGACAAGTGGCATGTGTGTGGTTGGAGGTGGTAGGTAGCTGGGCGAGGTATCGAGGAAGGAACGAGCGAACGAGGCAGAAGTTGTAGGGTTTGTGCCACGCTGACGTTGACTGCCCGACATTCACCCCAAATCAAATGTAGAGTCGAAATTGGTGAAGTGAAGGTGGGTGTATGCGGCCACAAATGGTAGGCGGGAGTTGGATCGTGTCGTACCTGGTGGTAGAACTATTACTCGTTCTTGACGATCCTGCATTCATTATTCCATCACACGACGGACTGGCAGATTAAGCGAGAAACACAACGTTAACCAGGCAAGTAGTGACTTCACCCACGTTCACACGGGCAAAGTGTGGAAAAGTCGTGGAAGGTCGTTCGAACACGCCTTGTCTGGTCGAACATGGATGGTTGTCGATGTTCGGAAAGAAACAACCAATCATATCGCGCCTGCCGTTTGAAGCCGTTGTCACATGACAGGTGAATGCAGAGTTTCCGTTCCGACTTCACGCAATGCTAATGTACGCCAACTACGCTGTACCACAACTCCTCAGTCCTTCCACTCCGTCCTCCCAAGCCTCACAATATCCGCCTGCCCTAGCACCCGGAACCGCTCCGTCTCCCTGCCCTCGACACAATCCACCCCGGCAGCTTTCGCAATGACATCCGCATCTTGAGCCCAGAAGTCCTTCAGCCGGTTCCCGCTCCACGACCCAGCAGTCATAGCCGTCTTCCGTAAGACCGCCTCCGCGAACCTACTGTCCTTGCGTGGGCCCACGATCAGACCCGGTCGAAGTACGATGACATGGTCAAATCCGATGGCTTTGACTGCGTCTTCTAGTTCACCTTGTAGTCTGTGTTAGTATTTGTGGGAGAATGGGGCAGTGGGCGCAGACGAACATCTTCGGGTAGCCAAGCATGGACGAGCTATTAGCGCCACTTGATGAGATGAGCACGTAGTGCTTCGTTCCGGCCTCCTTTGCCGCTCTTGCAAGCGCGAGATTCAAGTCGTAGTCGATCTTCCTTTGGTTGTCGAAGCCCCCGGCTGCTGCTCTCGTGGTTCCGAGTGCTGCGATGAAGAGTTCCGCACCGGTTGGATACTGCGAAGGCCATGATGAGGTGTCTTGAGAGATGAGCGGCTTGAGCTTTTCGCTGACGGGTAGATCTTTGCGGGAGTATGCATATATGGTATTAAATTTCGGGTGGCAAGAGAGGGTGGTGTAAATGTGCGATCCCTATGGATCGCTTAGCATTTATGACATGATGGCACTGCGTTGATGAGCGAGACGAACTGTCAGACCTGTGCTGCCCACGATGCAGACCGTGGCCATGTTAATAAAGCCTTTCGAGAAACAGTTGTCCTTCGTTGATCGTAGATGGGTTTTCTGGTTAAACTATTTCCACCGACAAACTATCTACCAAATTATTTCAGTCGGGAGTTCTGGCTCGCAAGAAGATGAAGCTTAGATGTAGGGTAATATAATACATAGAGGGAAGCCGGATGGGCGAGGCGAGGACTGTCTTGGAAGTCGCGGCCGTGGGTTGCCGATCTTGTCATTTTACGTGGCCCCTATCATTCACACAGCACCTGATGAATCGCTAACGGCAATAGAAAGAACAATATCGGCGTGTTGAGGTACTGCTGTGGATGTAAAGAAATTAATTGTCGAGGGAGCTCACAGGAAAGGAAAGGCCAGCAGGACAACACTCCATTGCGAATTCTATTTCACGCCGGGATCCTTCAACCTCGTGGCCATCAACCTTCCCGTTTGATATATCGAGAGGATTTAACGAAGCCTATACTGTCTACGCGACTTCTGTTGCTCTCGAAAGACTTCTCCACGACCTGGCGCACCATGCTGAACGCGCGCGCGCTGAGTGAGCTCCTCACGAGGAACACCGATGACCGCCTATGCAAACGCTGGTTTCTGATAACGCCCAACGCTACTGTCCTGGCCTACAGCCATCCCGCCGATGTTCGCGATATGCGCCGGAATGCTGCGAAAGCTGCTCTGCTCTGGCAGGAGCATCAGGACGCTCAGCAGACCGATCCACCCGCCCGCGAGGACGACAAGATTGCTATGCCGGGATTACTACGGACTCTCACTTTAGAATCAGAAGAAGACAACACCATAATTCGAAAACTCCGGCCGCAACTACTACTTGTACTCGAAGGCGGTGTGCCGCCACGCCGGTCCACGTTCGAGCCGCGAGTGACGCCGGAAGGGCCGGACGATGCGCCATATCCAGCACAGCACGCGCCAGTAAATATAGCCATGGGCTCATCCGTATCTTCTGCAGCTGATAGTACGAAGAGCGGTGTTTTTGGAGGTGTACTTGGTCTTCAGAGACGAAAGCTGGATGCGCTTGCGGCGGCTATTGCTCAGAGCTTTGAGCAGACTGGGTTTAAGATGCCCGACGAAGGCGCCACGAAGTACTTTTGAGTACCCGTTGACTGCCTCGAGTTCACATGCTAGCCACTCCGTGTTCACCAGTGGCTCCAGATTTTAGCCTGTGGGGCAGGGACAGCAAACGCGGGGCTTGTGAGCTGCTCCCGCTGCCTGTCGTGGCCCCTTGCTTTGCTGGAACCTGTCTGAGAAGTACCTTTGCTTGTCTCGAAAAAGTATTTTCGCTCACCGTGATATGAGGACAATTTACCTCGAAGCCAGAAGAGACCTTCATAGACAACATCTGCTGACCGACAGGAACACCAAGCCTGAGGAGCTCGAAGACACCAGGACTCCGTATCTACAGCCTTGACTCACACCACGCGATGGCCGAAACCAACGGTCACACCTCTCGGCCAAAGGTCCTGATACCGGAAAAGGTTTCTCCGGATGGTCTACGCTTGCTCCAAGAAACACTGGACGTTGACGAAAAGAAAGGCCTGACACCCGATCAGCTCGTCGAGATCATCGGCGACTACGAGGCTCTGATTGTCCGCTCCGAGACCAAAGTCAACGCTGCACTACTTACTGCTGGCAAAAAGCTCAGAGTCGTTGCCAGAGCGGGCGTTGGTGTTGACAACATCGATCTCGAGACAGCTACCAAGCTTGGCGTTATTGTTGTCAATTCGCCACAAGGCAACATCAATGCGGCGGCGGAGCATACGATCGCGCTGCTTATGGCGGTTGCTCGGAATATTGGTTCTGCGTCTGTGAGTATCAAAGGTGGGAAATGGGAGCGGAGTAAGCTTGTGGGCGTTGAGGTTAAGGGCAAGACTTTGTCAATTCTTGGGCTTGGCAAAGGTGTGTGCTGCCTCCATGATCATCTCAACGATACTTTTGCTGAATGTGCATAGTCGGTCTTACCGTAGCTCGAGCGGCTGGTGGCCTGGGCATGAACCTCATGGCCTTCGATCCATATGCCAATCCCTCACTGGCCGCATCGGCCAACGTGGAGCTGGTATCGAGCATGGACGAGCTGCTGGAGCAAGCAGATTTCCTGACCGTCCACACGCCCATGATCGCTTCGACCAAAGGCGTCATTGGTGCTAGCGAGCTCTCGAAGATGAAGAAGACCGCACGCATCCTCAATGTGGCACGCGGTGGCATCGTGGACGAGCAGGCCCTGCTCTCCGCGATCGAAGCTGGTACCATCGCTGGCGCTGGTCTTGACGTCTTCACATCCGAGCCACCGCAGCCTGGCGATACCGCGTCCAAGCTGATCGAGCACCCGGCCGTGGTCGCAACACCACATCTCGGCGCCTCTACAGTAGAAGCTCAGGAGAACGTCTCCATCGACGTCTGTACGCAAGTCATCTCCATCCTCTCCGGCCAGCTCCCACGCTCCGCGGTCAACGCACCCATCATTCTCCCCGAAGAGTACCGCACGCTTCAACCTTTCGTCATCCTCCTTGAAAAGATGGGAAGCCTCTACACTCAGCACTTCGGCCAATCGAACTCGACACAACGGCTTCGCACCACTTTTGAGCTCACCTACGAAGGCACGCTCGCCTCAACCAGCAACACTAAACCTCTTTTCGCCTCTCTGGTCAAAGGTCTCGTGGCCCCAGTCACGAGCACCGATACCATGAACATCAATATTGTCAACGCCGAACTCATCGCCAAAGAACGCGGCATCCTGATCTCCGAGTACAAAAGCCGCGATAAGCTGGAGCAGGAAGGCTACTCAGCGTCCGTGACGCTGAAAGCACGGCTAGATCCCCGCTCGCCTTCTACCTCTCGCCGTGGAAACCCGATGGAGGGCGCACAACCGGGGCAGCGGGCGAAGAAGATCGAAGACCAGATCATCACTGGTTTCGTGGTGAACAATCAACCCTACATCTCCCGGCTTGGTCGCTTCTCGTGCCAGTTCGTGCCCACAGGTACGTTGCTAATCTGCCGGAACTACGATGAGCCCGGCAAGATCGGCGTTGTGGGTGGTCGGTTGGGAAAGGCCGGGGTGAATATCCGGTTCATGAGTGTGGCGCCGATCGAGCAGAGCAGTAACAATGGTAACGGAGGTGGGCTCGAGGTTGACTGGCAAGAGGTGAGAGAGAATGAGGCCCTGATGATCTTGGGGGTGGATAGACCGGTCGATGAGGAAGTGAGGAAGGGTTTGATTGAGGAGGAGGGGGTTGTGGAGGCTAGTGTTGTGTTGCTGTGAGCAAGCGGAGTAAGGTGGAGGAAGAATCATCTTTTCGGAATGTCATGGGGCTTAATTGGCGAACGAGGCTGTCGTGGGCTTTGGGCCTTGTTCTCGGGACTGCTCAACCAGATGGGTGACCTACAATGTTAGATCATATTAGATACATTGGGTGTTTTGTTCCCCGAAACTCCTATGCCCCTCAATATGGCCCGAGCAACCGGCAGGGCCTGAATATTTGGAGTCCGTGCTTACTTAGCTTCCTCCCTTTGCAACTTTTGTCTTAGTAAAAACCGTAGTAGCACAGCTACGCAGGCTTAGCCCGCGACCTCCGACTTAAGTAGTCCGTGCCTACGACGTCTTTAGGGGGGTCTAAGCTTAACTTTACGGGGATACGCTAAAACTTTTCCTATTTCTACCGCTAAGCCTTTATTTTATTCGTTAAACTAGTATATTTGTTAAAACTCTAAATAAGCTATTTTATTTAGCGGTACTTATATAGTAGTAATATAACTTAGAATATTATAATTTATTTATATATAGCTAGATATAGCGTTTCTAAATTTAGTATATTTAACTAGTAGAACTAGATCTATTATTTAAGGCTATATTAATATAATTAAGTTATTATATTAGCGTTTTTAGTAACTTTAATATATAATCTAGTATTCTATCTACTAGAATTTAGAATAGCTATAATACTTACTAAGATATCTATTTTTAAAGTTACGTACTTATCGATCTTATTACTACTATATATCTATTATTACTAAAGAATAAGATATAAAATTAAAATATAATTAATCTATACTATATCTAAGATATATAAAGTTTATAGGTTATATAAGCTATTATTAGATTAATAATTAGCGATTTACTAAAATCGTAATTTTTAAAGTTTATAGTATTATATTTAGCGTAATAATAGCTATTAAGCTTAATTAGCTATTAGTAGCCTAAGTTATATTATAAAACTCTTAGAATATTAAATAATATCTTATTATTTCTTTTATTAAGCCCTTATTCTAGCTTAGGAGGGTAGATTAAAAAAGTCTTAGCGCTATTTATAATAGGTAATACTAGTTTAGTTATTGTAAGAATCTATATATAAGCTAATATATATATAAACTATATAGTAACTAAGTTTTATACTAATCGGCTAAGATTTACGTAAGTTACGGAAAAGTTAGTTACGGAGCGGAAGTTAAACTTAGACTCTAGTAGAGCAAATTTCTTAATTAGCTAGTCTAAGTCTGAGCTACACGCGTTATACGCTAATAGTCCCCGCTGAGACAATTGCAACTTCACAGCAATTTCGTAGAGTGTGAAAAAAAAATCCATTTGATCGTGAGATCAAGGCGAGTAAGAGAGACTTGATTATGCATGTAAGTTCTGGACCGCGTATCACCGCTGGACAGCAGGAGCATCGTGGCGACGGGAGCAGAAAACCGGTCACGCCACTGCATCTTCATGTCCTGTCTTATCCGTCGCTTCTCTTTGCATCGTGCAGCACTCGAGTGTGTACTGCCAGCTGATATGTGCTACTGCTGACTGTGTGCTTTGAGTCTCCAATACGGGCTCGTCCCTGGCAGCCTTGCGAGACCATACCTCGACAGCCTTGCCCACCCCCGAGAGCTTTCATTGAAACCGCGACTCTGGCACAATAGCACTATCGAGGCCCTACGCGGAGTCTTGAAATGTATCAACGTCGTGATCTGTTACTACAGGTGTTATCTGGACCCATTCAACCAGCATGTCGCGCCTCTTGAACAAGCTTCGCAAAGGCAACGACAGGACCGCAGCTCCTATGCACGCCAGCATGACCGACCAAAGTCAGCAGCCAGACTCACGATTCGCATCTCAACCTAATAACAAGCCGCCGCCAACTTTGGATGTTGACGCAGAGCATCCCAGAGTCCGTCTAGATCTATCTCTAGTTGACGGCAATGCAACAGAAGAGCTGCAGCGCGCCCAGGTGGAATTGACGTGCGCCGTCGAAGAGCTCGAAGGCGTTCTACAGGACGGTGCTGGTCCCTCGTCGAAAGGGTGGCCGTTACGCCACACCGAAATCAACAATGCTACCGCATCCAGCCCACCGCCGTCCTTCATGTCCACCATACACGCTGCGCAACACGACATCAAGCTCAAAGATCAGCAGCTCAGCGCTGGTATCGGGAGGTTCCTCGTAGCGCTGTACCCAAGCTTGAAACTCACTTTAGGCATCGCCGGCGAAGCTACTGGTTATGCTGGTTTTCAGCCAGTGCAGATCGCTGCTTAGTCTGCTGTGTTCTGCCGCTCACTGCTCATCAGATGCAAACTGGCCAGTCTTCAATTCGAACGCCTTTCGCGAAAGGGTGGCAAACCCGATATATTGCAGGGTCTGGACGACTTGAGCCAAGATATTGACGACTACTACTCCGAATCGATTGCAGAAATCCGCAAGAAGCCAGAGAGCGAGCTCCTTATGCCAATATTGACTTGGGTGTTCTCTGATCCACAATCCATACACCCCCGCGCACTTGCAGTCGGCGTGGGTATTCAAGATCGTCCTGCTAAGTTGGACGATATGTGGGATTTTTCGATTTTCGGCATCGAGTTCTTCATGAGTGAGCTAGAAGGGCTCGTCATGGTTACGCCCACGTTGATGACGGCGACGGTATCGTAGCGCCGGTGCATGCTACTGCATCTGAGTATTTCGACAAGAACCCACAAGACCTGTGTTCCAACGGCCTTGGAATAATACTCGACTCGTGCCTATCCTTTTGGTTTTGTGAGCAACTGATCCAAGTACTCCCCAGAGTGTACAGCAGTTCGGCTAGGCTTGTCCCAGGAAGACGCACTACAGTTGTCACCGAAAACAAAAGCGACAGACTGAATGCCATCTTCACCCAGCTGGCTCAACTCAAGGCAGAGGGTACCGACTTATCCGAGGCAGTAGATTGGGCTGTATACTATGATTGGGAAATCTTCTGCGACTGGCTGTTTGTACACCACTTCGAGGGTAACATTCGTGGGCGGTCAGCCGAGAGACTGCGTCAAGCCATCGTCTATCCTTCACCACGGACTGCCAAGGCTCTGGCTGTTGCACCCTACGTGGACGCCAACTCGCTTCTGAGAACTTTGAATCTTACCACTCTCATATTCGAGGTTGGCGTTCATGGTACCTTCGCTACTGGTCTCGAAATCCTTCTCGCACGACCCCACGTGGACGTCCGCAGAGTCAACGCCAGGAGGCCGGACGACCAGAGGTTGGTGCACCAAGTCGCGAGAGACAAAAGATGTGCGAGCCATGAAGGTCCTCCTAGCACATCCGGATATGGACGTCGACGCTATAGCCGAGTCTAGACACACGCCATTGATGTACGCGGTCGGCCATCGCACGCCGGGCCCTACGCTGCAAGTCCTCTTTTCGAGCGGCGATCTTGACGTCAATCCTGCAGAACTTTAAACTTCGGACTGCGCATTCCTTTACCGCCAACGGCGGTATGATGCCTTCGTTTCTATACAGGGCCACCAGTCTCAGTGGAGCTGCAACGAGCGTGAGATAATTGGACGAGTACTTCGCTGGGGAGCCTGTGCAGCAGCTCTTGGCCCGTGGTGCGAGGGTTGATCTTCTCCACGATGGTCGGCGGTCACCACTGGACTACGCGAAGAAGTTGAAGGCAATGGTCGATGGTTGGGCGCCTCAGGACTTGCTTCGATGGAGTACGGAACGGGATGGGTTGGTTAACAACGTTGCAAGCAGCGGGCACGAGGAAGCGCTGTCGCCGGCAGAGCGAGAGATACTTCTAACCTTCTTGGCGCTCCAGGATAAAGTGCGGAAAATGGTCGATGCTCTGCAAACAGCGTCTTTGCAGCAGCAGGCCGGCGGTCCTGAGACGATGGGGTGAAGCGATCAACTCGAGAATCGTGATTGGGCGCTCTTCCTCGTGGGAAAAGGTACAGGGTAACGCCAAATTCGCGACCGATTTTTCGTGATCCAATCCAGACTGCATAGCCATTTCTCTCCCAAGATTCAGGATATCTCTTCGTGGTGGAACTCCTCGACCAGACGGATTCCATATCTTACTAGACCGTGCACAATACATGACGTCTAGCACTTCTCACCCTGCTGTATCCAGACTACGGTGAAATTGTGATGAGACGATCTGCGGAGACTCCTCTGAAGTTCAAGGTTTGCCACACTCAGTTTCACATATGTGTATATTAATTTCTGTATTCACATGCAAGCACGTGAGCACCGGAGCACCGCCTGTGGGTCGGCGGGGCGGAAAGTTAAAAGCCCATCATCGACTGCCCACCTTCAGCTGTTTGTTTAGTCAACAGTACAGAATTACCTTATACAGCACACAGATACACTCGCTCTGAAAGTGTCAGCCCCAGGAATCCGACTCCGACTCCGACACCGTGCAGTCAGCGAATTAGTAGCAAACGTGTGAGTCCCGCCCGCCTCGGCAGCCTTGTGATCGCGTGCCGACCTCGCTCCTCTACCGTACTCACTTTATTATCTCTCAGCATCCACCCCGCTACATCCCCCTCCTTCCCATATCGCCAACATACCGCACCTCACCTCAGCCAGACAGCTCTCTCTACCCCTCCGCCGCCTCCGAGCCACCCTCTCCCCTCATCCCCACCCCCGACTCGCGGCCACGTCTCAGCCATCCGCCCGTCTCGGGCACATGCCCAATACCCATCAATCCTCCGACTCCACCACTCCTCCCACCACCAACTTCGCCACCCTACAGAACCTAATCAAGCCCCTCAACACCCCCTACACCCGGCCTCCACCACCCACCATGGCCGACGACATCCGCGGCGACATGACCCTCTCCGAATACGAATTCCCCACCTCCCGCCTGCGCCGCCGCATCGAATCCTCCTCCCGCACTCCCCTCGTGCTCATCGCCTGCGGCTCCTTCTCCCCCCTCACCTTCCTGCACCTGCGCATGTTCGAAATGGCTGCCGACTACGCCCGCTTCAACAGCGACTTCGAGGTCGTCGGCGCCTACCTCAGCTGCGTCGGCGACGCTTACAAAAAGACTGGACTCGTGAAAGCGGAGCACCGGGTGAACATGTGCTCGTTGGCGGTGCAGCAGAGTAGCTGGATCAGTGTCGATCCGTGGGAGGCGCTGCATTCGGAGTACCTGGAGACGGCCAAGGTGCTGGATCATTTTGAGGAGGAGATCAATGGGAAGCTGGGAGGGGTGGAGACGCCGGTGGGGAAGAAGAAGTGTCGGATTTGTTTGCTTGCTGGGGCGGACTTGATTCAGACGATGAGTACGCCGGGGGTGTGGGCGGAGGCGGATATTGATTATATTCTGAGGAATTTTGGGGCGTTTATTGTGGAGGTGAGTGCATATATCATGGACAACCGGAGAGGATTTGGCTAACGAACGCTGACAGCGCACGGGAACGGACATCGACGAGGCTCTCTCTACCCTCCAACCATGGAAGGACAACATCTGGGTCATCCAACAACTCGTGCAGAACGACATCTCCTCAACGAAGATCCGTCTTTTCCTGCGCCGAGACATGTCGATCCGCTACCTCGTGCCAGAGCCTGTCGTGGCTTACATCGAGCTCAACGGGCTGTACGATGATGACGGCGCACAGAGCACCGGTAGCGATGGCAAAGGCAAGGGTACGGCCAGGCGTGGCAATGCGCCTGGTGAGAGCGGGGGCGTCGCGTCTTCGTCCAATGCTGAATAGACGATTGCGCGGGCTTGGGCATAGAGGGCAGGCAGCGATGCGCTTTCGAGCTTGCTTACGACGGTCGGGACGGTGGCGTCTTGCATAGAACTGCTAGAAGGAGGTGGTGTTGTTTTGAGTACAGGTTCCAGCGTGTCGATTGCAAGGGAAGCAGAGGTACGCTGGATGAGATGAATTACGAGTGATAATGAGTTGAAGGTACACTAGCAGACCCCATTTCTCTTTTGTCCCCATTGGCAAGCAATTCACGTCAAGCGGTATGGAAGGTAATGGAAGGTGAGGTGTCGTTGAACGTGCTGCCTCGCTCCTGCCTTCCAGCGTCACTTCCATTGCTCTTGCCTTCAACGGCCAGCTCGGCTGATACGACCTCTGATTCACGCCACTTCCCACCTGACTTCTCAACTGCATCCACGCATTCCACTCACCCGCCCACATTGCGAGATGGACTCGGGAACCTACCTCCAAGAGCTTCTGGCTGCCAACAAGGAGAGGCGCGACGCTGTACAGGCGGCCACCCAAGTACGGCTTGCACTAGCAAACGAGCAACAGAGGCACACGGCACTCATCCGAAGGTACAGTGTCGAGACGGCGAAGGCTGTAGGACTCCAGGCCGAACTGCGAGAGCTCAAAGCGGAGAACGTACGACTGCAGATTCTGCTGAAGACAGGACCACCGGATAGACCTGCCGCCATGCGACCTGTTCTCACCCCCGCCAGCCTCGAGAAGAGAGGCAGCACCGCACTAGGTGAAGACCCCGCCGGTCCACACAAGCGAAGCCGTCTGCGGGCTGAGGTACAAGCATCCCCGATGCCTCCCCTCAAGCGCTCGCACTAACATGCCTCAGCCCAGCAGAAGAACTACTCCCGTCGCACGAACGACCTTCGACTTGACGCAGACTCCCCCACACGCCACACCAACTCCAGTCGGCCACGCAACGAGCAGAACGACTGTCACAGAAAGTGTTATGTCAGAGTCGTTGACGCCAACGAGCTTCACCAACCGCTCGATCTCGCCATCACCCGGCCTCACCCATGGCGTGTACATCTTCGTTGGCAATCCCAACATGCCCAAGATCATTGAGATTCCGATCAAGAAGGTCCCAACGGCTGTCCTCGGCGCCGTGCTCGAGATCGTCAACTCCGCTGGCACACCGGAGACCGTCCGGAAGGTGTTCAAGGGCACGTGCATTCGTCAGCATAAGAGAGGTATGGCGACGGACAACTATTTCGACGACTTCACAGGCACGTTCATACCCGAGGTCGCTTGCAAGGACTGTACGTTCAGCTGTCACCTTTGCGTGCGCCGTGCTGGTGGCTCGTCATACGATGTCATCCTCGCGCCCCTTGCGAAGGAGTTCCGGGAGAGCGCAACGGAGGATTCCATCGACTGGTACATCACTCGCACGCAGCTCATACGACCGAGAACGAACCTGTTTGGAAAGACGGCCAGGGGGAAGATCAGCGACGTGCTGTAGTATGTCGACAATGACAGGGATGCGTGCGCGGAATACTGAAGTGGAAGGAATGGTACATTCGGGGTGAAACATGAGCGCACCGCATCAAGGAGTTCCCTGTGTATAGACTTACCTGCTAGCATTGTCATCGAGTCTTGCGCCTTTATAGGCCCAAGACCACTTGGCCTCAAGAAATGAGCATGGACCGAAGCTTGTCTCATGCGGAACTTTCATCGTCAGTACCTTCGTCACCAAAAAGCTCGGGGTTGTCCGGGGATAGCGTCTCCATCTCCCTGACCAGCCTCGCCTGCTGCTCAGCGTACGTCCCGATGATTCCGAAGCGGAACCCACCACTTGGCTACGTGTTGGCAGCCCAAGGCACGATTTTCGACAGACCATTGTGAAGAGCTTGGGCTCCAAGATCGCCTTCCCGGCCATGTGAGCTGGACGTCATCGGCAGATCTATCACGGCCACAGCAGGATGCCGGAGAAGACACACACCCGAAACGACCTGCTGAGGTCGTCGATTGTGTCAATCCACCATTCTCGCCAACCATACTCTGCGGTCTGCGAGTATGCACACGATGCCTTCCTTCGAAAGTCCCACCAGCCTATCAATCATTATGCATCATCTTCGAAACGCTGTCCGATGGAGATGGGGCTTCGATTCCCGAGCGATGGAGCGAGGTTGCGGAGTCTTGGTTCAACATGGATGCGTACACTTGCTCGCGCTGCTGCATGGCTAGCACGTCTGAACCTGCCTCCTGTCCAATTTGACGAAACCGACCTCTGCCGATCTTATTCCGGGTTTCCTCCAACAGTCAGCATTCAGGTACACGGCCCCGTCCTTCAAGACACCCGTAACGCCATCGTGTCGCTGTTCACTGCACAAGCAACTCAGCAAGAAAGAAGAGCAGCCCTACATCTGAGATGGTATGCTGCTCCACCGGCGAACGCACTATTTGAGATTTGATCCACAGAGCGATCACGTTTGGGCTGAGCTGCTGGCGGTGCGCTAAACAGCAGTCAGTCGGTGGTGCTCACACGCATGCGTCTTCGATCCGTCAAATGCCAACAGCCTTCCTCCACTCAATACTCATCGCATTAGTGTGCACTTTACGCGCAGTACCCTGATCGAATGGTCGTTTCAGAGTGTACAGACATAACGAAGTAACTATCAAGAGCTGCCCAGAGTCCCAACTGACATTCCAATACCGGCGATGGATAAACACGCCTGAATTTTCCGACAGCGTGTGTGGTTCTTGCTACTTTTACTGCACGGTATCCCTGTGACGCTCAAGTCACGGCCAAATTCTGATGCTCCAACCTGTAATTTGCGGCAACTTGTCAGCCTGACACACGAAGGCCGATCGTTGCTGGTTGTAGTGACAGGTGCTAAAGTTGTCCTTGGGAGTCTCTAGGAGTCGAATGTTGCTGACCTGAAGCTGTGCCGCAAGACAAGCGAGAATTCGGGCTAGGGAGGTCGTACAAGAAGTCTGATCAGTGCGGCGGTCTGCTCGCTATGGTGTTCCACAAGCTCTCGCACCTTGACGCCAGTTAGTGCCGGGTGCGAGCGATTCCCTTCTTCTCGCAGTATGCTGCTAAGTTGCCGCAGTTGGCTGTAAAGCTCTTCAAATCCTCCAGTCGACGCCAGGCTGTCTACCGCCATGGCCCTTTTGTGCTTGGATTCTGCGATCGACGCCGCTTCAAATCGATGCCAGGACTTCCACTACGTCATGCGTGTAGCAGTAGGTTTTGCTGCGTCAGAAATCGAAACCAGCTTATAGCCAGGCAATTGGGACGATGTTAGATCCTACGGCATGGATCATCCCCATAGCATACCTTATATCTTCTCAAAGCCCAGTCGTCTACAACGAGGAAGCAATGATTAGAGCTCCACAGAAGATTTTGCGAAGCACCCTATGACTGGAACCAGGACCGAGTTTGAGAATGTATTCCTGCCAGCTTTGACATCTGCAGTTGAATTCTTTGGAGCTCGAGTTGGGTACCTTTCTGCTTCTTTGCCTGCCCCGAGCTCGAAGCTGGACCCGCGATTGGAGAGGCCGAGACTTCGCGATATTCAAATGGATGATGCAGCTGAACTCGCTCCGTAAGAGCTTGATGGCTGTAGAGCTGCGAGGCGCTAGCATTCTCTTCCCCGCAATCTCATGGTGCAACGTCCCGAGATGAACTCTCAGCGTGAGTCGCGCCGCTGCGGTGAGCTCGAAAGCTGTGGCAGCATGTTGGCAGCGAAGCTTGACCCAGAACCACATAGGTTTTGCTATAAGTGTGTGAGCCCGCGGACTGCGCCCGCTGGATTCTTCGTAAACTTAGGAGAGCTCTCCAATTTTGTACGTGTAGAATCTCAGTCCTTCTATCGATATCTCGTAGAACCAGGACCATAGAGGGACGCATCGAAATTCTCCGCTCCTAAGAGTAGTGTGCGGAATAAGCTCACGGCCGCGGACCTATCTCTAAGAGAATTTGGGCAAGACTATCGTCAGTATACCCAACAGCTGTCGTGGCGCAGCGGCCGCGCTCGTAGTTCTCGGTTCGGAAGCGATTCCAGGCTGCTAGCTGCGGCCATTGCTGTCTCGTCTACGGACTTGGCGGGAAGCTCATATCTAAGCACTGTCAACATGATAAGCCACGACGGTTTACCGATAACCAGGTCGTGCTCGTTATATCCTTCGTTGAACTGTGAGCCTGACTTCCAGACTTCTGGAACTGCGAGCCCTCGCCACCTTTCGTCAGAGAGAGAGAGCCTACATTATAATGCTGGAGGAGAAGCTGAGGAGCGCTTGCTGCGCGCTAGTTCGTAACCGACTTGCGTAGGGATCCCGAGCGCGTAGAGATCAAGGTAACCTAAAGGATACGGAGAGAGGACAAGAAGTAGGGTCCAGGTGGCGCCTAGCCCAAATCTTGAACGGACTTGTTCGGCGTCAGATGAGAAGGGCACAACTTGTAAACTTGAGACCACGTGGAAGCAGCTAGCGATGACCTTTACGAATACCTGTAGGTAAGTAGAGTCTCACAGCATTCTCCTTACCTGTAAGTACTCGTAAAGGTCCTCGCTAGCTGCTTCCACATGGTCTCAAAGTTACAAGACCTTGAACATCCCAATGCAAGTTGAACAGCTTATGCTGTACTCTTCGCTGATTAGCGAAAGAACGTATGGGAACCGAGGGCCGGCCTCAGGTACAGATTGAGAAGCGGAGTTCTGTGCGAGCATATTAGACGTAGACGCGAGAGTATCCGAGTAGAGGATGGAGTACTTCGAAAAGGTGCCAAACCAGCGACAACAGACCAAAAAGGACAGACCCAAAGAAGGGCAGAACCCAGCATCGTCAGCAAATACAACCGGTAATGCAAGTGCAGCCTCGGACAAGTGCTGAACTAGCGAGCGACGAGTCGATAACCGGCGAACAGACAGCGGGACCGCAAGGCCACACTGTCCAGATCGGTGACTTCTGGAGCCGTACTCCAGACTGTCGACAACCGCTAACGTTTCCTCGGTATTACAAATCCAGCTGTCCCAGGCCGCCGTTGCGAAGGGAGCTGGTGGATACAGCGGATGTGTCTCGACTCTGGCTGACCGCTATCCTCGTCGCACGAACATGAGTTCCGAAGGTAGGACCTGCTGGCGCATCCTGAGAGTCCTGACATACTGCGTTCCATTCCTGAGAGACCTACCTCCCAGTAATCACTATCTTCTGCGTGGGCTCGTGAACATGCGGAAGATGTGAGGTCTCATGTCTGTCGCTGCGGTGACCTTTAGATGCAGAAGCAAGGCGGTATACCCTACATCGCCGTCATCTACGGGAATCTGGAGAAGGAGGCTTCACCGAGAGTATTTTCGCAGAGGTACTGGTGCGCGAGACTTCAGCTTTTTCCGGTGGCCGCTCCCACCACGTAATCATGAGGCGCAAGCTTCCCGAGGCCGTCTCGTTGCTGACTTCGAGCACTTGTTGAGAGACTGCAAGTATCCAGCTATGTCCGCGAGTCCAATGTATGCCATGGCCGGAGACTTGCCGAGATCAAGAAGTGTGTTAGACTCTGACTGCTGTCTTCGAGATTGATGACCTAATGAGCCCTGCCCAACCATGTTGTATGATAATGATTCGGTAGTTCGGCCGTCCTCGCCATCTCGCACAAGGCATTTTGATAGTGCCGGTTCGAACCCAACACTGCTTCCTCTCTCTCGAGTTCTCGCTCTTATGACCGCGACTACCGAAGTTGTAGCGCCGTTTCGAGGGCGCGATGTTGAGCGTCGGTACTGAGGACATGCGGCAATCGTCAAGGAGGAGACAGTACGGGGAGCTGAATGTTCATGTACGAGCGAGATTCTAGTAACTTCGGTCGAATAGCTTCGAGCGCAGGCCACGGCGGGAAGTGGTGAGCGGTCAATGGTGTAGGTACGGCACAAGCAGCTTCCTGCAGGCCAGACGAGAGCGCAGAGCGGCGAATGCGCTTGTTCGAAGCCTGGAGTGCAAAGGTCGCGAGAGTGTGACCCTTCCACTGAAGCATCCATGTGAGGGGCCGGGCAGGACTCAGCGCGGACACAAGTCACACTGGACCTTCCAAGGCAGAGGACGGACGGAGGAGTCGTCGCATCGGCCGTCGCATCGCTGTCCTCTGACCCGTTGGAGGACCCGTAGCATCCGCGGTTCGAGGTATGCATGCACCTTCTGTCGGCACCTCTGAGCCCATGTCGACGGCTGCAAAAAGCAAGCATTCCGCACACCGCTGTTATCTCCCGGCACCGTTGATCTCTCCCGGCATCTTCGTGGCTGCCGTCTGCCGCTCTAATCGCTCTCTTACGAATGTCCGTGGAGTGACTTGGTACACGCAGCTCTGCTCACAGCTGTGAGGTATGGTCCGGTCGCTGTCGCGATCTTTCTTATCTTACGGAGATGAGAGCGCGCTCTGGACCGTCATTTTCCTGCACTCTAGATGGCTCGCCGCTTGTGATCGCTGTTAGTCTGCCGGCACCCAGTTCCATGGTATAGCCGCCGTTGCTGCATCTGGATACCACGAAAGCTGTCTTCATCGTTCAGACCGCTCGAAAGCCGGTGATGGTTTGGCCCAAGGGCTGCGCCTGCCCGCAGCGGTGGAGTGTATGCACTGGCACCTCCGTTAGATTCTCCATCGACATTGGTGGCGCGTTGAGAGCGACTTGAAGTGCAGTCGTTGTTTTCGAGAAGCTACGGGCGTCGTTGATGGCGTGACTGTTTTGAGGAGGGAGAGGTAACGGGACGGCGGATATCACAGGTGAAGCCGGATCTTACGGAACTTGTAGGCTTCGTTTCGGCTGCGTAGCTCTGTGTAGTGAAGGTGGTTACGCAGATGTAAGGATGTAGGTGAAAGAGAATGCCGTCTGTATCCCTACGGCGGACTGTAGGCGCCAAAAAGGATATAGAACAAAAATAGCTTAATATATAGGGCGGCGTCTACGGCGTTATATAGAGTTTCTTATCTAGTACCTACGTAATATATTTAAACCTTATAACGCTTTAGTAGTCGTAATTAGCTAGTCCGAATATAGTAGTATAGGCGAGTAAATTCCTATATATAAATTCTATCTTATCTTTACGAGCTATTCTTATAAGATAATACTATGCTACTATTATAAGCGTCGTTTACTATTACTATATAAATATTAGAAGCCTTATAATATAAGTAAATATATAGTATCTTTACTATATAAGGCGTTCTTACTATTAGTCTTACTTTCCTTTTTCTTATAACTCGATATTTTATACTTCTTATATACTATATATACTATATAGTACTAAGCTTATTCTTTCTCTAATTATCCGTATAAATACTCTTAAAGAATCTCTAAACCTTACGCCTTAATAATACTTATTAGTTTAAAGGATTATATTAAGAATAGAGATAATAATATTACTTACCTACCTAATATTTATAATAACTAAATAAGTAGCCTTTAGTTTAAGAGGTAATAGAGCTCGTAGCTAATATTATATAGCTTATTCTTACTAGCTTTAACCTTAGTAATCGCTAAAAAGAAATTATAAACTTAGTTAAATAATTTAAGATTTAGATTAATATTTAGAGTATATTTAAAATAATTATAGAGTAGAAGTTATATATTAATATAATACTAATTTAGAGCTAGTCTATATAATACTTTAATATTACTATTCTTTATTACTAATATATTATAGTAGTCTTCTTTAAATAAGTTATTACGAGTATAATATAAGATACGCGGGTCTAGGGTAGAATAAGAACTACTCTATCTTACTACTCTTAGTTAAGACGATAGAGTAACTAATTTACTCTATACTCTATACCTACTCTATAGAGTAGAGTCTATCTTACTACTCTTAGTTAAGACGATAGAGTAACTAATTTACTCTATACTCTATACCTACTCTATAGAGTAGAGTAGGAGAGTACTATAGAGTAACTTATAATTACTTAGGTATATAGGAGCTAAGGATGTCTTTAATATACTTATATTTAACTTATATTATAATCTTACTAAAAGGTCTATAACTATTTATAGTATATTCGAGTTATCTTATCTAAATACCTACTACTACCTACTCTTTAAAGAAGTACTTACGTAATACTACCTTATAGGATCGTAATATACTATTAATTCTATTAATAATAGTTTTAATTACCTTTTACCTATATAATTAGATATTACTTAAACGTTAAAAGAATACTTTCCTTTAAGAAGTAAATACGTCTCTACTTAGCCTTATTATATATTATATAGAAAGAAAAGTAGTACGCTCGATTCGCTTTAATAGGTAGGCTATAGGGATTATAGTAAGGTAAAAGAGCGCGTTTAAGGTATCTAAAGTAAGCTTAAGCTAGTATTTAATAACGTTAAAGTATTTATTCTTATCTTCTAGTAGTAGTAGTAAATCTATTATAATATAGGCTTTAAAGTAATCGACTAAAGCCTATAACTATAAAGGACTAAGCTTTAGTCTCTTAATAGCCTATATATAAGTAAAGGCGTTATCTTCTTTATCGTCGTTAGTTTATATAGTATAGTATTACTATTACTACTATTAATAGTAGTACTATAAGGCTCAAACTTAGTTAATTATAAGCTTATTCTAACTTAATAACGTATTAGTTATCTACTCTTAATAGAACTAGCGGTCTTTAAGCGTTAAATTAAGGATAATTATAGCGTAATAGACTAGTATATTATCTACGAGCTTGTAATACTTCTTAGTCTTATACTACGTAGTATAAAGAGTAGCTTTAAGGCCTATATTAGCTATCTTATTACGAGTATAAGCCTCTTAGCCGTAGATCTTATCTATAAGGCCGTAAAGGCTTATAAAGTACTTATTTAATAGTAGTCTATACCCTTTTATAGTTATAGTAGCTACGTAAAAGGCTTTAAGGTAAGTATAAACCTACTTAAGGTATTACTAGTTACTTAAGGTAAGTTTCTCGTTAAGTAGTCGCTATTTAGCGTTAGTAAGTAGCTTATAGTTATTACTTTAATACTACTTATAGTAAGTAAACTCTATATAGCGAGGTTTACGAAATAACTAAAGTAGCGTAGATAGTAAGAGTAGATTACTTTATTACTAATATTAGGCTCGAGCTACCGTAAAAAAAGGGTAACTATAGTATTATTTATAGAGACGTTATTTAATACTACGTAATAGAGCCGTTAATTAATTTAATAGTCCTTAAGTACCTTAAGAAGTACGTCTACTTAGTTCTTACTAATAAGAGAGCGATAGATTCGCTTAAAGATAATTAGTCGTCGCTAGTAGTCTTATAGACTAATTTAATAGGCTTAGACGCTTATATATCTCCTTTAGTTACGAGCGAGCTAGATATTAAAGGTTACGTTAACTTTACTAATATATTCGGACGACTCGTTTACTAGCTACTCTTTTTAAGCCTTTAACTCGCTTATTATCTATTTCCGTAGCGTTAATAAGGCCTTAAGTAATAAGGGACTAATACCTTCGTATAAGTAATATACTACTACTTTAAAGAACTCGTTCTTTAGTATAAATAAAGTTAATTAGTAAAAGACGAACTAATATATAAGTAGTAGCTTAAAGACGTTATAATCTTTTATACTTACTAATAAGCGCGCTATCTTCGACTACGCCGTTTAAGCTAAAAGTATTAATTTACCTATCTTTAGCTTACGCTTATAAATAAGCCTTATATAATTACTAGTACTACTTATTCCGTTTATAATAGGTAGTAGTTACCTTCTCTTACTAACTTTATACTTATAGTAATAGTATACCTCTACTAAGTAATCTACTATATTAACTAGCTTTTTACCTTAATCCTATATCTTTAAGGAAGCCTTATACCCTTTTACTACTATACTAATCTCTATCTTCTAAGCGTATTCTACTCTATTAATTTTAAAGTAGAAGAGCTACTTATCCTTTAAATAACTCGAATTAGGCTTTTAAAAGGTAATATTATTAGTTATTACCTATAAAAGAGCTATATTAAAGAGATAATAGATACTAAGAAGAGGTAGAAGAGTACTTTAAGTAGTAGATAACGTATAAGCGCGTTAAAAACGCGCCGTAACTAGTAAAAGATAAGACGAAATACTTTCTTATAGTTACTTAGTAGCTAATTATTTACTTCCGCGGCTACGAACTACTTAATTAGGAAACCTAAACGGCTTAAAGTAGTAAGCGGTAGCTACTAAGCCCTTAAACTATTACTAACTAGCTAATTAGAAGCTAGATCTATACTCGTCTATTACTAACTACTAAGAAACTATACCTAACGTCTAGACTAATAAGCCGGGCCCTCTACGATATACGGTATTCCGTATAAGGGTCTTTAAGCGGTACCTTATATAATAATAAAATCGTCGTTACGTTATAATACGAAAGATTATTAAACAACTCATCTACGCCTTATACCTATAGAACGAGAAAGTCTACTAGTCTAACAAAGAAAGCGAATCGGGGCTCTAATAACCTTAAGACTCGGCTTCTAACTATCGCGTAGGCTATCTACTAGCTTGCCCGTATTCATATCCTTCTGAACGCTCCACCCTCGCAACAGGTATGAAATGTCTCCCCACCTGTCGTCGGTTGCTTCTCGCAACGCCTCGCGAGCCTTAGCCCACCGTCCGCGGTGTAGCAGCACATGTCGTACTGTCTCGTCACCGCGTCTTCAATCGCACGCCGGACTTTCCGCGAGCTTCTTCCTGAAGAGACAGGCGTTCAGCCCGCAGTGCTCGGTCCTAGCTTCTACTAGGAGGGACGCTTCGTCGGAGCTGAGAGCCCCATAGAGGCGGAGCGTGTGCCTGCCAGACCACGTCTTGTCCATCTCCCACGTGGAATACTTCACGCCCAGATCGTCTTCGTTTAGGTGCAGTTTGGGTGCCCGCTAGGGTGTTCAGTGAACGAAGATGGAGTGCGAGTGCTCGACTGCTCCTTGCACTGCTCCAGTCAATACTTTGCATCCAGCTACAAGCCCAGCTCCGGAGCCTCCACACATAGCGTTCGGTTTCCGAACCTCCAGTTTCAGTGTTCGAGATTTCGCAGAGCTGCTCCGCGAATGAAAGACAGATAGTCTCAGGTTCACGAAATACGATTCGCGGCTGTACAAGCATCATAGTGATACTTTCGTTCATTCAATGTACCTGTATAGTAGAGTAGATGCATCGTCAAATTGCATGATCCTCCTTGTCTTGGAGGCAAATGTTAGAAACAATGTAGTATAGATACTAACTCCCAGGCGGAGTGTGGATACTTCTCAATTCAAACATCTTGCTGTGATAAGACCCAGAGAGACAACAATAGTCTAATCCAATCGGACGGGTCCAATTATATCATGGAAGCAATAATGTCCTCTATACGGGCAAAGCTCAGCTCCTTCATAGTCTCTTTCCAGACTTGTTCTCGTGCAGTCTTCCCGTCGGCGGAATAGTAGAAACTCGCAAGCCTGCCGTTGACGATTCTGTCAGTAATGGCTCTAAGGCCACTTACACCGTTGAGCTCACTTGGGAAGGGGAGAGGAGTGTGTCTACTTACGGTGAGATCTCGGTGTTCATGAGAAAGCATCCATGCGACTCTTTGCCATGACACAACAAGGCATCCACATACGTAGCAGCACCCCTGTCAACCGGCCTGCCTGCGATTGAGGAGAAGGCTTTTGAAGCGATCCGAAGTACACCGCTCGTATCGCGAGCCAGATCTGTGCCTTTTGTCAGGCCTGGATCGACCATGTTGATGACAACGTAGTTAGCTTTAACAACCTCCGTCAACTGCAGCAGAAAGAGCTGAGACAAAAGCTTCGACACGCCGTATCTCTCCGCCGAGCTCCATGGAGTTATGCTGACGTCGTCGAAGGAGGCCAAGAGCGGTCGCTCGTTTCGGTTTGCGAATTTGCAGAGATGGGCTGTGAGGGAGTTTACCACAGTAAGGCGCGCGGGATTACTTTGCGTAGATTTGGCCTTAAGAACTGGCAGGAGGAGAATGGTAAGGAGCGCCGTGCTGATGTGGTTGACTTGAATCGCAGTCTCGTGTCCAGTGGAGCGAACTGTGCTGAACGCGGTTGGGGCCACGCCGGCATTCAAGACCGTGTAGTCGATGGATGGGAGATCAATACTGCATTTGCGAACGAAGGCCTGGACAGATTCATAAGATTCCATGTCCAGAGTCCAGACATCGATGATTGCTCCGGGATTCGCAAGTTTCAATTGGGAAGCTGCAGTCTTGCCTTTGTCGGGAGACCGTACAGCTATTACAAGACGAGACAAGCCGAGAGTCAGGAGCTGCTTCGCCGATTCTTTACCAAGCCCAGAGTTGGCGCCTGTGACGATGGCGACTTTGCCAGCTAAGCTCGGAAGCTCTTTCTCAGACGGTAACTCGATCTTGACCTTGAACTGGTTGTTGAAGAAGACCTTGGCGAAGTTCTTTGGGAACAGGGCCATATCCTTCGAAGCAACCATCATGAGCGAGAGTGTGGCTTTCGTTCCTTAATAGAGAGCAGAGATTCAAGACGCCAATAGAACAGAACACAAAGAAGTGAGACCAGTGTTCACGTGTATGTAGGCTGCCTTTCGACATATATACAAGTACACTACACGGCGGGAACGGACGACATTTGAGGCAGGAGCGTCTGTCGGAACACCGGCGTGCAGATGTGACCCGCAGCCGTCCTCTCCGCTTGGACTATATGTATGTTGGACTGTACTGTTCGGCCGCGACGGGACCGTGGATGCACCGTGGCATTATTGCTTATTCCCAAATAGGAGGTCAAATTGGTCTTGGCATAAATATCGCTAGCCTGGAATAGGAAGTCGAAATGATCTTGGCATCAATATCGCTAGCCTGAAATAGGACATATCCATTCTCTTGGCTACGCTCAACTTCGACCACAGATTACTACTCCCGTCTATCTCACTCACCATCAAGCCAACACAGCTGGACGAGTCCCCAAACCCTGTCATGGTGAAGCCCGGATGTAAGTCTATCCACAGCATTACCTGTCCCAATGTGCCCGGTACCACTGCCTGTTCCCCTGTCCTCACGTGCTCTCGTTCGAAGTTGACTGTTGCATGACAGATGGCGCTGGCCTTCACTTCATTGACAGCACTTCCGGCCAGAGCGTAGGAAATGGCAGCCGTACAGCCATCAGAAGCCATGCGACTCGAGCAGGTGTAGCTGGCCGACGGACTGCCAAACTAAGATCCTGGTTATCCCCAGGCCTCGAGATTGGGGCACTGAAAAAGACCACGCCCAAGGAAGCACCGATCGCAAGGTCCAGGTTGTCAACGCCAAGCCCAGGTCGGTTCGGTGCGGAGTTTTCTGGACTGCAGCTGCCGTCAGGAGTGGAGCCATGCATTATTCAAGATCTAGTCAAATGTATTAGTCGTTCCCTGCTCGATCATGCTACACTTATCTATCAAGTAAAACGCTGACTAAAACGACTTTCAGTGATCGATCTCAATAAACATGGAGTATATCCCTACGAAGTCTGCTTCAACATCCATGTCGTGGAGAGAGGATGGTTTCCGCAAATGATCAGCGACCTCTGCTGCCTCCACTCGATGATGTTTTCCGTTCGGGCATTTTTAGAAGGCACTTCACACAACCAGCTCAGCCGACGTGCCTGCTTCCACTACGGCCAGTGCCTGCAACTCCTCAGAGCTCGACTGGATGATGTCGACCGATCAGCTGCAATGTCCGATACCACTCTCATGGTCGTTACAACGCTGGCCGCGGTGGCAGAGCTTATGGGAGACATGGAGGCAATGGCGAATCACATCAAAGGCCTAAAAGCCATTGTCAGCCTCCGAGGTGGAATGCGGGCTCTAAATACGTACAATAACACGCAGGTCAAGGTCTGCAGGTGCGTTGCCAACTTCAAAGCCGTGCCATCCTCTAAAGTTGGCGTATTGCTGACATGGCCGTTAGAGCCGATCTAGAGTACGCATTGGCATCTGGACAACGTCCAAGTCTCCTCCCCACCGAACAGATCTCATGGGAATGCTACGTTGCGGACCGCGGCTTAATCAGGTGCAATCACCAGCCGTCCGGCGCCGATGGTTTGCGTACCTTCTTAGAGACCATCCTGGACAGAAAATTAAGCAATGTTTTGAAAGATCTTCACGCCTTCTGCTGTATCAGCAATCTTGCCTACCAGACGACACGCAAGCTCTCGCCCGACACTTACAACGAAGTCATGATTTCGGTTCTTTACCGACTCACGCACTTGTCCTTTGAGACCGACGCCTTGCAAAGAGTGGTCCGGACGGGGTTGCTGGTCTTCTCTTCCATGATGTTTATGCAACGATATGTCATGGACAAGCCCTACGATCATCTGCTGTGTCTCTTTACCAGCGCCCTATGGAGGCTATGGAATTCTACCTACACGAAGGTTCCTACGCCGATTGCACTGTGGCTGACCGTATTGTCACATATCGTCGCTCAAAAGAATCTTCCTCCGACGGACTGGCGATGCATTTGGCTTGACAGAAGCATCTCGTATGCCGGTATCGAGTCGTGGCCCCAGGCCAGAGAATTACTCAGGTCGGTTGTGTGGGTCGACTTTATCCACAACCGACCCGGGCAGAACGCATTTGAACTGGCGATGGTCCGGCTTAAAGGAACAGCGCATTCGAAGTCGAGCGCACTTCATTATAGACCCCAACCCTATGTACAATAAAATTGCGATTTGGAAAGACTGTACAAGCTCTGTAATAATCTTGAGAGCATTACGTTTGGGTTCGACCATTTTGCATATGCCACCGCCAAGGGCATCGAAATACGCTGGGATTCTGTCGTGGTCAGGTTTGCGCAGGTCTTGACCGCTGCTATCGCGTAACCGGCCTTGCGGAGGTCGTTGGATTATCACATAGAGCGGCGTCTCGTAACGTTACAAGCATTTGCTTCGTTCGCGTTCGATAAGATCTCACTGGCAGCCTTATATTCGACGACGACCGACTGCTTCAAGGCCCTAAAGCTAGACCGGGATGTTGTTTTTGCGAGGTGCATTCTCAACTGGCGCCTTCTCAGATATTTCATTGTGGTAACCTACGTCCTCGGATTTCCAACTATGGTCTCTGTCATAACTAGCTACCAGGCAAGCTATACGCCGTCCGTCTCACGACCTGACGACCATTTCCTGATGCGCATTTCCGAGCTTCAAACCCCTATGTTTGTCATCGTTGGCGGACATCGCATTAGACTCCTGAACAATCAGCCGATCTACGAAGGCGATCTAAGAACAAACATTCTACTCTCCTATACGTAGTCAAATTTCGTCTGTCTAGTAGAGAACTAACATAACGTTGCTAAGATACTATAGCATCGTACATACTATTAGGACTCCTACCTAGTAGTTACGGCGAACGGTTAATATAGTAGTACTACTAGCTATACTAATTCGGCCTCGACTTCGGCGATTATAGGAAAATCTATAATTATAAGTATACCTTTAAGAACTTTTATAGAGTACTAGCGTATCTTCTCTCTAGTCTACGGTATCCTAAGTAGCCTAGCGGTATAATCCCTAGCTATTATACCCTAAGTAACATTACTATTAATACCGAGCCCTAGTAGTTAGAATTACTACCCCTAACTATTATAGCTAAACTACGGTCTAAGAGTAAGTAATAGTCTATAGCTCTTAGACTACTAGAAATAAACTATATATCGTCTAGTAATCTTACTTTTAGCTCGATATACCTAAAAGAGAAAAGTACGTATTAGCTATTAGATTACTATAAACGGGGTTTCTTATTCCTCCTCTTACTAGTATTCTACCTCTTTATAATCCTATTTATAATAACTTTAATTATATTATACTTAAAAGCGTTATAGAATAGTTAAGTAGACTAGTTCTAGTACGAAATTAACTATTACCTAGATACTATAGATCTTATACGTAAGCTTAAGAGTAATAGGCTACCTAGAATTAATATATAAGATTTATTTAGAAAGGAACTTAAGTAAGAGGTTAATTAGAAAGGAATAGTCGTTATCTTTTAGTTTTCTAAGCTTACGGCTTTAAGAAAGGAAGAGTAAAGATAAAGGTAAAAACGTAAAGTAGCGCTTATACCTTAAGTAATAGAGGTTATAAAAGTTAAGGATTATATATTATAGTACTATAGTATAACTCTAGTAGCCTTATAATTTGTACCTATAGGTAAACGTATAGTAACTAAGACGTCCTCTATTAAGATAGACTTATTAATTACCTACTACTCGTTCTACGCTTTCGGCTTCTTAAGTAGAGACTATTACTACTATATAGTACTATAATATTCGTCTATATAGAGTAAAAATAACGTATAAATATAGACTTATATATAAAGTAGCTTATATAAGTAAATATAGATATAGATATAGATATAGACCTATAGTAAGTAAATATTAACCTTATTATTATTATTAGGCCTAAATTAGACCTTATTATCGTTATTAGCTAGCTTAATAAAGTCCTTTTTAATTAGACCGCTTCTTTACTAGTATTTAGTATACTTTAAGGCCTTAATTAGTAGTCTAGATAGGCTAGCTCGTATCTAAGTAATTATTTACTATATTCTACTAAATACTTACTTATTTTTAGCGCTTATTACTTAATAACTAAGGACGTCTATTACTATTATAGATAGCTATAGATAAGAGCGTCTTTATTATAGTTAGAGCTACTACTATAGTAGACCTCCTTTTAGAACTAGATTAGTAGTACTATTAATAAACTAGTTAAATCTATTAAGTCTACTACGTCTATAGCTCTACTTAGTAATAACCGTATTTATAAACTTATTATAAGGTGTTAAAGGCTTATCGTTATTAGTTAAGGTTACTAGAGCTACTTCTACCTTATATCTAACTAGCTAAATAGCTCTAGCTTATTTAATATTAGACTTTACCTAGTCTTATTACCTTTTCTACTCTTTAGATTAGAGGTAGGCGCTATAGGTATCGCGCGTAGCTAGGCGTTAGTAGCTATACTAATTAGTTAACCTTACTAAAGCTATTATAAGGTAACGTCCTATTAGCTAGCGCCTATTAAAGCCGCTATAGGACGACGTCTTATTAGCTAGCGCTTACTAAGGCCTCTATTCTTACTTTCTTTTCTACTTATTATATAAACTAAGTTATATATATAGGCTTTAAAGCTTATAGACGACTTTACCTACGCTTTTAGAACGAGATATCTATTCTTACTACTACTCCTACTATATATAATAAGATAATTACTACTACCGCGCCTACCTTACTACTATAATACTATATTTTAGAGTTAGCTTTATAGGCGTAGAGTAAAGCTAAGCTTTAGTAACTATACTAATTAGCCGACCTTATTAAAGCTACTATAGAATAACGTCTTATTAGCTAGCGCCTACTAAGGCTCTATCCTTACTTTCTTTTTCTACTTATTATATAAACTAAGTTATATACGTAGACTTTAAAGCCTATATATAACTCTACGCTTCTTTTCGGAACGAGATACCTACTCTTACCGCTATTACTACTATATACTATAAGACTATATAACGACTATACCTACTTAGTTACTATAATACTATACCTTTAAAGAAGGTTACTTTACTTACTAAAGAGTAGGTAGTAAAGAAGGCTATAATACGAGAATAGCGAATAGTTTAATAATTAAACCGTTAATAGTAGTAGTATATATAGTAGTAGTAGTAGTAGGAATAGATAGAGTTTTCTTCGTCTCTTTCTAATATCTATACCTCTACGAGTAGCTTATCCTATCTTAGTAGCTCTTTACTAATAAGGCGCCTTTTAACTCTCCTCTCTATTATAAGACCTAACTATTCTATAAACTAAGTACCTATATAATATAAGCGACCTTTAAGAGATTTATCTACTTTAGCTCTACTTCTACTAACTTCTTACTAATATTATAAAGATAGTACGCTTCCTTACCTACTACGATATTTAATTCTAGTTATATAGCTATTAGGTATAGCTACTACGCTAGTATAAGAGCTACCTACTAGTAATTAAGAGGACTAAGCTCTACTTAAGAGTATTATATAACTAAGTCTATAGCCTATATAAGATATCTTAGCTTCTTTTTAAGATAAGGTAAGAGCTAAGAAAGAAGAAGATAAGATAACTTAATCTACTAATATAAGTAGTAGTAGCGGCGTTCTAATTCCTTCTTAACTAAAAGTAAACTACTAGCCTATAGTCTACTTTCCTTCTTTTAACTATTAATAGCGATATTATATATAATACCCTACTAATACTAAGTTTATAAGCTTAGCTAGCTCTCCTTCGCCTACTATTAATAAGCTCTTTATACTCCTAGACCTACTACTACGATTACTATTACCTACTTATAGCGTTTATTTAATTAACCGCGACGATAAGCCTAGATAAGAGAGACCTTACTAGCGACTACCTTCGCTAGCGCTTAATTCTACTAGTAACTAGCTACTAAGTAGAAGACTAGACTTAGTACCTATAGAAAGCTAGGACGATATTAGGGAGTATACTATAGAGGAGGAGCGTTATAGTAGAGGTAAGAGATATAGTCTAGCGCTATTACTATACTTAGTAGTAGAGTACTATAGCTCTAGCTTAAGACGGTCTTTCTCTTATAGGTCTATAGTAGGCGTTACGCCGTACTCCTTTAATAGTAACGTACTATCTCCGTTTAATAGTAATAGTAAGTCGATTAACGGTTCCTTCTATCCTAAGAGACTTAATAACGCTATAGTATATAGTAAGGAAGATTCTACTAAGGAGGATAGGCCTCTTATACTTACTTCGTAGTTTACTCTTAATACGCTATTATATAGCTTCTACTCTATAGGATACGACTACCTAGGTACTATCTTATTAGGGTATACGCTTAAGGATTACTTAGCTAGTAATTCGCTATAAGAGCTAATAATAGAGCGTAAGCGCTTAACGCCTAATATCCTTTAAATTATAAGAAGGACGCGGAAACTACCTATCTTCTTTAAGGAGGCTATTACGTAATGTAATATACGTCGCATTCTAGCTAGTACTCCTCGTATAATAGAGCTAACTAATATAGGGAGAGATACTCCGCGATAGAGGCTTACTTTATAGAAGTCCTCAGGGTAGTAGACGAAGGAATCGAGTCGATTCCTTTGAAATCGGGTGAGAAATTAGGATTAGGGTAGAAGCGCAAGAGTCGATTCCTTTGCTCTACTTGAGTTGATTCCTT